>SDBT01011141.1_pt1 | contig 14487 bp, 9 predicted proteins | sample 2277101 | NCBI WGS metagenome assembly SDBT01 (sample SAMN10404973, study PRJNA504765) | marine sediment metagenome | isolation source: marine sediment core GS10_PC15, 103 cmbsf | place: Arctic Ocean: Southern Knipovich Ridge | collected 2010
CCTGCAACATGAAGGATTTGATCTTCAATTTGGGGCCAGACCCCTGAAGCGGCTGATCCAGAAAAAACTCCTCGACCAGTTGTCCCTGGAAATGTTAAAGGGGAATGTCCTTCCGGGTATGCACACCCTCATTGATGTGGAAAATCAAAAAGTGGTTTTTCATCCTCAAAAATAGATCAAGCCATTTACAAACCCTTTCATGGGGAAACTGGTTTAAAACAGAATGCACCCGGGGCAATTCCGGCCCGGATAGTGTCGACAGGCAATCCGCCGGGTAAATACCTGTATACCAAACCCCTTTGTACATAATCAATGGCATCGGCCACATATATTTCGGAGGAGACAGGATCTACATCCAGACCATAAAATCCTCCGGAATAGGTTCCGTTATAAGGGCTTGGAATAAAAAGTTCCGGTTCGGTTTGAGAGGTTACCGCATGCCGGTATACATGCCGGTTAATGAAGTAAAGGGTATCGCCCGTACCATTGATCTTCATCCCGCTGGGCCGGTCGCCGGATGTGAACCTGAGTATTTCCTCCACTTTTCTGGTTTCAGCATCTATCTTTATCAATCCCGGATCTTCATAACCATATGGGTGACCATCCAGGCCACCATCAGCGAGAACCCAGATCTTGTTATATTTATCCAGTACCAGGGAGCGGGGTTGTTTCAGCACTTCAATGGAATCCACCACCCTGTCCGTTTCTGTATCGATGACCAGGATCTTGTTATCATAACTCCAGCAATTGGTAAATACGTATTTATCGTATTGAACCATCTGTTCGGTAGGGTGCTGGTTAAACCCGGATTCGTGGTTATTCACATCAATGGACCCTGTGATCTCATAGCTGACAGGATTGATCACCGCAATGGACCGGGCATAAAGATCGGTTACATAGGCCTTGGTATCGCTGACAAAATGTATATAGCGCGGGGAAATCAGTCCGGTGATCTTTCCCAGGTATTCAAAAGTTCTTGTGTTGATGACATATATCCTGCCACTGTTGTTCACAACAATGTAACCCAGGCTATCCCTGATGGTCATGGATAACGCAACATCTCCAAGAGCGAGGGCGTTGGTATTGAAAAACACGTCATTATCCACTTCCCCGGTTTCAATATCATAGTAGGAAAGCGAGGCGTTGCCATACATGAAGTTTCCTTCATTGATGATGAACACTCCTTTGAAAGGTTTAACCGGACCCGGTTTCTGAAGATCCCATAATTCATCATCCTTCATACATGATTGAAGTATGAAAAAGGAAAGGAAAAATAGGATTGAAAAAGTCCTGGTCAATGTATTATCAAATATTAATCATGATCACTAAATGGTAATTCCTTCCCGGCATCGGCCTGTAGAGGATTGAGTGGTATGTTTCATTGAAAAGGTTATAAATTTTCACTTCTGCAGTGAATGAAAATCCCTTAAGTTGGAGCTTTTTCCCTGCCATCAGGTCATTCATAAAATAGGGATAGAGCCAGTCACGCCTGGTCGGGTCATTGCTGGAAGTAGTGAATCTTTCACTGTATGAGTTGTGCTGATAAGTAATGAAATAGGTTTTGAAGGAGAGGTTAACCATAAGGTTGCCCGAGTGTAAAGGTATATATACCAGCTGCTTTCCATATGACTCATCGCCCATTGCAAGTGGATCACCATAGTTTACCGAGCTGGTATATGCATAGGTCCCGGCCAGTGTATACTTCAACCTGTTAAGGTTTCCCTGTAACCGGGCATTAAACTCCACGCCTTTCGAAAGAACCCTTTTGATGTTGCGGGGCTCCCAGTACCCCTTGTAGCTGGGAATCCAGAGAATCCAGTTATCGATATCGCTTTTATAGAGGGTGAGTTCAGTTTTGAAATGCTGTTGTCTGAATAAAAGCTGGTACTCCAGACCGGCCTCCACACTGAATCCCTGTTCGGGAAGCAGGGCCGGATTACCTCCGGGTTGCCAGTAAAGATCGTTCAGGGAGGGCTGGTGGTAGTTCCTGGCGATATTTCCTTTCAGCACAAGGTCCATTTCCCTGATCAGTCGAAAATCAAATCCCAGGAAGGGTACAAAGGGCACCCGATCCTGATCTACCCAATCCTGTCTGACCATCAGGTTAATATTCAACCGGTCGGCAAAGCTTTTACGCATGGCCAGGAATAGAGATAATTCAAAACGCTGCTGCTGATAACCTGTTTTATTGACCGTGTCGTGTGAAATAACATCATGCAGGTTGATATTCACCGCGCTTTCAATGGAAAGACCGGGATTCAATTCGCGTGAATATGAAAGGGTGTTTATGAAACTCTTCTGGCTGCTTACCGAATAAATGATCGGTATCAATCCCAATCCCGGAACCTGGTTTTTCTGTGTATAGTCCAATTGTTTCCCGGAATATCCCGATCGCAGCAAAAGCTTGCTCTGCTGACCGTAATACTTCCAATCCACAACTACTTTATGGTCGGTATCGCTCTGGTTGTTCAGGTTGGAGTTGTCGGGCCCTTCGTAACTTGTGGCTCGCGGGATGGTCCTGTCTGACTGCTGACCCCAGTATTTCAGGGAAAATACATGGTCGGACCCGGGCCGGTAATATATCTCCTGCAGTACACCATACCTGGAGTAGGCTGCATTATCATTGGTGTCCAGTGGATGAATGATCTCTCCCGTTTCAGGATCAAGGGTTCCAATACCCCGGTTAATGAAGGTATAATCGTTTTTTGAATAATTATGGTACAACCTGGTCTTGATCCTGACCTTCTCTTTGCCTGTTTCCACGTGAAAGAATTCATCAAAGGTCCGGTAACTACCGATCCCCTGCACATATTTAATTTTTGATCTGTTATCCCAGTTTACCGAATTCTGAATATTGATGGACCCTCCGATTCCACCGCTCTGATCTGCCATGGATGCCGATCCATGTTTAAGATTCAGTTCATCAATAATGTATACCGGAATCAATGAAAAATCGACCATTCCTGCCATGGGACTGTTGATAATGATCCCATTCCAGTTCACCCGGGTATGTGAGGCAGCTGTACCGCGGAATGATGCGGTGGCCAGGGCACCGCGACCATGGTTCTTAATGAAGACCGCCGTATTTTCCGAGAGCAGATCCGATAGTGATAAATTGACTTTATCTTTAAAAATCACAGAATCTATTTCTGTCTCCTTCATCCCGGCCTGCTCTTTTACGAAGATCCGTTCAGCCCTTACCTCAACGCCATCAATCTGAAAAACAGAATCCTGTATACCCTGAGAATAGAGGGTGGAATAAGCCAGGAAAACCAGGATCAGTATAAGTCCTCTTAATGCCATGTCACTCTTTCAGTAATTTAAGCCAGTTTATCTGAACCCCATGATCAATTTTCACCATGTAAAACCCGACCGGAAAACCTGTTATATCAATGGGGTTCCGCTCCTTGTACAACAGGAGGTGTAAACAGAGTTTTCCAGAAGCATCATACACGGAAACAGAAGACTCCCGGACCCCCTCAATCCTTATGAAATCTCCGGCAGGGTTGGGATACAAGATCATCTCCGGTTGCAAGTGAAGGTTTATGCCGGATGAAGTTTTATCAAGTTTTATGGTGGTTGAAACAGTTGCTTATATGTCAGGATTTTCGGCCAGTGCAGCGGTCAGCACCAGGTCTCCCGACACGGTTACTGTGAGTAAATGATTCTCATCCACCATTGCGCCAGTCAGACTGGAAGTCCAGTGAATGGTTTTTTCTTTTTGAAGCCTCCCCATATGAAAAACAAATGCTTCCAGCTGGTATTCCGTTGTATCTATTTCGACCGGCAGCTCCCTGATAACAATCACATCAAGTTCTCCGGCAGCTGATCGATCTTCAGCCACATCAACCGCCCCGGTTATTTCCGTAGAAAGTTCACCGAGCAAGCCTTCAGCGGGTAGTGCTGCATTCTGAACTTTCACAAAATGAATGCGGTCCAGGTCCACATAGATCCCAAGAGAATCCACAGCCCAGCCGATATCAAATGCATCTCCTCCCGAATTCTCAACTTCCTCCGTATAGGGATTATCCGGCTTTGTGAAAGGAGCTGTTCCGCGAAGCTGGTTATCAGCATAACCGAAAGCTCTTTTGCGGGATTTAACAAATGCCCGACTTGTGGTATCCATCACCGCTTCAATCACAGTCCCCCGCATTGTGTACCGATCCTGCGCTATGGCCGGGAAGGAATCGAGCAATGGATAATAAGACTGCTGGTGAAAACTGTTTGCCCTGATATGACCAGCTTTTCCAGCATTATCCATCCAGGGGACATCCAGCGCAATGGTATCCCCCGGGTTGGAATAGGTCACTTCATAGTTCCTGTTGGTGGTCGAAAAATAAAAATCACTGCCGGCAAGTTCATACCAGGCATCATCGGGAAGGCCATTCTCGTTGTCATCCTTCATTACCAAGACAATTCCGGGCTCCGACCAATCGGTCAATGGGTTTCCGAATATGCTGAAATCCACGCCATAGGGATTATCAGGATGGTTTTCCACCGGCTCATCAAACCTGAAGATCACATAACCCCCAAAACTGCCAAGGCACATAGATCCGTTTACATCTCCCACAATGGTAGAGGCCGCTGCCGGGAATCCCCATGGCGAGGTGTTGATGAACTGCCCGGGTGCCGGCCGGTACTCCATGACATCCCATATATACTGTGCCTCTACCCATGAGAGGTTCAGTAATAACAGGCTGGCTGAGATGATATATCGAACTGTTTTCAAGCTACTGCTTATGTATCAATTTGCTTGTTACTTCCTGGTCATCAATGATCCGGATGATATAACTTCCTGCGGGTTGACTGCTGATATCGATAACCTCACCGGGTGTTTGGTGCCGGTTTTCAAAGATCACGGCTCCGGTCAGGCTAAACACTTTCACAGCCACCGCATCCAGGGCATTGGTCCTGATCATAAACTTTCCTCCATTCGGATTCGGATAGATTTCCATAGAAAGCGCAGAGGTGTTCGTCAGTCCGGTGGCTGGTATCACTGTGACCTTGAATGTATCGGTCACCGCCAATCCGCCTGAGACACCTTCAATAACTATTTCAGCAACTCCGCCGATATCAGAAGTTGCAGCATATGACAGGGTTAACTCATTCCCTGAAATGGAAACCCCCAACAGTGCATCATTGCTGTTGGAATGAACATTTTTGGTAATGGAAGCGTCATCGTCGTCCGGATCGGTAAATACATTGCTGAGATTAATGACTGTGTCCGAGGCGTTGGCATGGTATACAATTACATCGGCGAGAAGATTGACAACCACCGGTGCTTCATCCGGTATCACATGAAGGTTGTCCATACAAAAGTAGCCCGGAGTGTTCATCCCCCAGTCTTCCACATCGGTCGATGCAAGAGCGAACATCAAGCTATCTACTTTACCCAGAGAACCCAGGTCCACCCATTGCCAGGTTTTGATGATATAATCCTTTGTGTGGTCTTCAAACCGGTAATCGGCCAGGTAAAATTCTATGGTGTCTGTGGATGAACCATTGGCTCGTCCCCATACCATCAACATGAAGTAATCGGGATCGCTGCCCTGTTCACCCCCAAACTTCTTTGTAAATGCATCGCCATGCTCCATGGATAAAGCTGCGTATGTGCTATTGGTTACGAAAAATCCGGCTAGCTTACGGGCTTTGCTGTCCAAAAAGTCCACCACCGGCGATGTAAATACATAACCGACTCCGTAGTTGCTGCCATCAGAAGAGGTTTCGTCAAATCCACTCCCTGTAATAGCGCTGTACTGGTTCAGATATCCGGAAGTAGTGTTATCTGAAATATTGGAATAGGCCCATCCGCTCCATGAAAACCAGTCCGCATTGTAGTCGTTGTAAAAATGTGTAATACCCGTACTGAATCCCCCTGAATTGTCAGCACCATTCCAGTAACTTTCAGGATCCAGGGAGAGGTCTTCAAAGTCGGCAACCAGATGATTTCCAGTGATAACTGGTTGTACGCCTACCACGATCATCCGATCTATCCCTTTCCCCGCATTGGTGGCTCTTACAACTACATTTGACTGACCGGCTAACAGGAAATCCACAACAAGTAAATCTCCACTGATCGATGGAACGACCACTGCGGGATCTGAATTTGAGATCACTTCAAAAGTGAAATTATCTTCATCATCCGGATCTGTAAAATAAATGGTCAAATCCAGGCTGGTGTTCCCGGCCGTCTCAAGACCGCTGAGTGGTTGGATGGTGCCGGTTAAAACGGGAATGTAATCCAGGTGAACTTCAGTGATGGGTCTGCCATACGCAACAGTAAAAACCCTGTTATCGGTGGAGGCAAGGGTGATGTCACCCTGTGATTTGACCATTCCCAACCAGTCACTGGCTTCGGCAGCCACAGAAAGGGTATCAAAATTCTGCCCTTCCCCAGCAGTGCCATTCCATCGTGCCAGTACCTTGTCCGACATAAAATCATTGAAATTGAACACCAGGTTCCCGCCTGCATCCACTTCACAATCATTGGCCCCACCAGGCAGGTCTGTTAATTTTACACCGTCCCCAATGATCAATGCACTTGCTTCGGGATTCCCCAGTACATTCGCAATATCGGCGCTGTCCCACCGAAAGATAGCGTTCGGATCCGCCGGATAGGATGTCCCGTAATAGAGATTCCCTTCTTGATCCACTGCCACTCCGGCGGAATAACCACCTGTTATAACGATCTTCCTGTGTTGATTCCGGCCCGATGTGTCGAGGACGAAAATGGAGCCTGGATCTGACCAGTCAGGACTGTTTAATCCTGAAACCAGGAGGCTGTCATTCCAGAATTCCAGGTCAAAGTTACCCGGAAGCATTGCCTGTAACTCCCAAGCCCCGGTTTCCACATCAATGCTGTAGACGCGATCATCCGTATTTCCAATGGAAGTATAGCCGGCCCATATCTGTTTTCCGTCGGGCGACATGGTAATAAAACTCGCATAAGATACATATCCGGCAGGCTTGCCAAATTTTTTCTCCTCCACTCCATTGTTCAGATTCAGGCAATGAATGGTATCCCCGTCATTTGCGTACAACAGGGTATCAAAAAGATCGAAAGGGCCAAGCGTGGAATAACCGGGAAAGACCAGCTCAGCCTTGTAACCATTTGAAGGGGTTAGGTAATCCTGACCAAAGGTTAAGTGTACCAGCATGAACAGGGCAATCAGGGTGAAGTAGAAGTTTTTCATTACAGCTGCATTATTTAACTTTAAGGGTCTTACTTAAAACTTGCAGCTAACGAATGTGAGGTATGGCCAATGAAAATATGTTGATCAGCGTCCCGTTCACCGCGGGCTGCAATACCTGGGGTATCACTGGCAGGTCTTCTGACTTGTCCGGACTCCTGAAACCTTCCCACTCTTTACCGCACTAAACGGGATCAGAACAGTGGTTTTTTTCAGAAGCCATGTGGCCATTGATTTGGCCTGGATTCACAGCAGCGGGAACTGTTACCGATTCTAACGGTATTCCCTATTAATTCCCCCGATAAAACCGGGATCTGGAAACCAATGATGACTTAAAAGTAAGGATTTTATTTTGAGAATAATGACGGCTGTTGAAAATTTTCATTAACATATTGGTTCGTCGCAACAACCAAGATTGGAAATCACCTCGTCGAACCTGCCTTTTAATTCTTCAATTTTTTCAATGTTCAGACAGTAGTTAACCTTTACACCATTTATTACTCCTTTAATAAGCCCGGAGTCCTTTAGTTCAGCGAGGTGCTGATTCACAGTGGTGCGGCTCAATGGAAGTTCATTGGAAATATCTCCTGTGATGCAAACCCTGGATTCGGCCAGGTAATTCAAAATGGCCAGGCGCGCCGGATGAGACAGGGCCTTGAAAAAGGCAGCTGCTATTTGTAATTCCTTATCAAACAATTCTGTTTTAGCTATGGTCATTGCATATGTATTTATAACGTAAATATACGACATAAATCTGTGGCCCTGGTAACCATAAGATTGAGAATGAACAAAAGCAAAGAATCTCTGTTGAGTAATGAGAAAAACATTTAACATACAATTAATAATCCAACAAAATCTATTTAACATGAAGAGTATTTTAATTACTGCAACAGTCCTGTTTTTTGCTTTATCAGGCGTAACCGGACAAACCAATAGTGAGGAAATTGATTATTTCCAGGCCATCTTTGGAGCTGAAAAAAAGGCCTTCGTAGCAGAATTCATAAAGCCTGAGGGCGAATCAAAAGATTCCTTCTGGGCACTTTATGACGAGTACGAAACCGAAAGAAAAGTCCTTGGAAAAAAGCGAATTGCCCTTCTGAATAAGTATGCAGAGAACTACAGTAATCTTTCGGATGAAACAATGGATGAGCTCATAAAAAGCATGCAATCAGGAAAGAAGACCGTGGATAAAAAAATTGATAGTTATTATAACAAAATCAAGAAAGCATCCGGCTCTAAGGCAGCGGCCCAGTTTTATCATCTCGAGAACTATTTCAGTAGTGCGATCAGGCTCAGTATTTTGGAAAGCATTCCTGTAATAGGAGAATTTGATTTCTAGATTTTTACTAGAGAAGGTTGTTTTCAACCATATTTAAAAGGCTGTCTCACAAGGGCAGCCTTTTACATTTGTACCAGACCAAATCTTTTTTTTTGAATAATATTAAGTTTTTTATCTATTTTTGCATTGCATCTCTAACCATGGCAATGAGCGGAAAAATGCACATATCTTTAATTCTTCTCTTTTGTTTCTCGATTCTACTTGGACACAATCTTGTCCCACATCACCATCATGCCGAAATTCTTCCAAAGGCAATAAATGCGGATTGCCCCATTGAGCATAAGGATCACCATGCATCAGATAATCATCCTTTTCACTGCCACGCTTTTAACAATGTGGTCATTTTTAAAGACAGTCCTTCTCATCTGCAACAAAGGCTCAGGGAGATCTCTAAGCTGATTATTCCTTTGACGAAATGTGTAATGGAACCGCCTGCTGCCTTCGAGGGTTACAGGTATATCTGTCTGACAATACCTTATAAATCATTTAAATACTGCGGTACCATTTCCCCGAGGGCACCTCCGGCTTCTGCATAGTATTTTTCTTTCATTTTTCTTTCATCCTTCATTTAATATCAATTCAATCATGTACAAAATTGGAATTGCCATAATGGTGGTAATTGCTTGTGCCTGCGGGCGTGGCACTGAATCAGACCTCCATCAGCATGAAGAGAGTCTTCAGCATGAAGATGCTGTATCCCAATCAACGCTTTTTACTGATAATACAGAGTTCTTTATCGAGCATGAACCGCTTGAACAGGGTAAGGAGTCTGGATTTTTAGTACACGTTACACAACTTCAAACGTATGAACCCTGCATGACCGGATCTTTAACAATCCTGATCGATGGGGTATCTGCAGTATCCAGTGAACCGGAAAGGCCTGGAATATTTCATGTACCATTTGTACCCCGGCAAGCAGGTGAGTTCCTTGTGAAGTATACTTTACATTCAGGTACAATCACCGAGTCGGTGACAGATTATCTCCATGTTTACCAGGACCACCAGGAAGGGCCTGATCATGCAGAAGACGCTGTTGCTGAGGGCGAAATTGTATTTCTTAAAGAGCAGGCCTGGAAAAGTGTATTTATGGTAAAAGAAGTGCTGCCCGCTCCCTTCTCATCGGTCATATCCACCAGCGGGGAGATCCTGGCCATGCCGGGAGAGAAAAAAAATGTGTCAGCAAACAGCAGTGGTATTGTTGTATTCAACGATAAAAACCTTGTGCAGGGATCCGGTGTCAAAAAGGGACAACATCTTTTTACCCTTACAAGCAACACACTGATCGAAAACAACATTGAGCTGCAATACCAGGAATTACTTAACAACTTCAATAAAAGTGAAAGTGAATATAAAAGGCATAAGGACCTGTATGCCAAACAGGTAATATCGGAACGTCAATTTATAGAATCAAAATCCAAATTTACCACAGACAGCCTTCGGTATTACACCCTGGCTGCCAATTTGACCAAAGAAGGATTAAAAGTGACCGCTCCGGTTTCGGGCTACCTCCACGAATTGAATGTTTCTGAAGGCCAGTATGTGGAAACCGGGCAGCTCCTGGTGACCATTTCTTCCAACAAAGTCCTCTTGCTTCGGGCCGATGTTCCTCAGCAATTCTATGATCTGTTGAAGGAAATTGAAACGGCCAATTTCCGTCCGGCTTATACAGACCAAACCTACTCCATTGAAGATCTGAATGGCAGGTTACTGGCGAAAGGATCTTCTGTTGCCGAGAACCATCATTATATACCTGTCTATTTTGAAGTAAAGAATGATGGAAGCTTGCTGGAGGGGGCTTTTGCCGAGTTTTTCCTGAAGACAACAAGTAAGGCCAACAGCCTGACAGTTCCGGTCAGTTCTATTTCAGAAGAGCAGGGTGCTCATTATCTCTACGTGCAGGTAACCGGAGAAAGTTTTACCAAGCGTGCGGTATCACCTGGAGATACTGACGGAAGAAACATTGAAATCATTGAGGGATTGTTTCCGGGGGAACGAATTGTAACTGAAGGGGTGATGCTCCTGAAGGCGGCCTCAATGGTTACCAGTGTTGCCGGTCATGGACATTCTCATTAAATACCGAGATTATGCTGAATAGAATCATACAATATTCCCTTGACAACAGGATACTCATCATCTTCCTCTCGCTGATGTTGCTGGTGGGCGGATTATTTACAGTGAAGGAAATGGAAATTGATGTGTTTCCTGATCTTACGGCACCCACAGTGGTTGTATTGACCGATGCACATGGGATGGCCGCAGAAGAGGTTGAAATGCTTGTGACTTTTCCCATTGAATCTTCATTAAATGGAGCGACAGATGTTCGACGGGTGCGCTCAAGTTCATCCTATGGTTTTTCCATCGTCTGGGTAGAATTTAACTGGAATACAGACATCTACAGGGCCAGGCAAGTTGTAAGCGAAAAACTCCCCACCATTACAACCCTGCTTCCAAAAGGGATTGAAGCACCCATTCTTGCACCCCAGACCTCAATCATGGGCGAAATTATGCTGGTTTCCCTGACCTCTGATTCTCTTTCCCTGTTTGACCTGCGGACCCTGGCTGATAAGCAGATCAGGCAACGCCTCCTTTCCGTCACCGGGGTTTCCCAGGTGGTGATAATGGGTGGCCTGGCGAAACAATACCAGATCCTGGCTGATCCCTACAAAATGAAGTACCACAATGTCTCTTTGAATGAGCTGACCGAAGCAGCGGAAAATACCAACAGCAATGCTTCAGGAGGCTTCATTAATCAATATGGCCAGGAGTATATTGTCAGGGCAACCGGACGTTCGAAAGATCCGCAGGACATTGGATCTTCAGTTATAAAGATCTATAATAAAAACCCGGTGAAAATCGCTGATGTGGCTGATGTTAAAATTGGTCACTCCGATAAAATTGGTGATGCTTTCCTTGACACAGCACCCGCGGTTATATTAACCATCCTGAAGCAACCCAATATCAATACCCTGTCGCTGACCGAGGATGTGGACAAAGCACTGTTTGACCTTGTCCCTTCATTGCCGGGTGATGTTCAGGTGAATTCCGGAATATTCAAACAGGCCGATTTCATAAACACAGCCGTTAGTAATGTGTTTCGCGTGTTAATAGAAGGGGGCTTGTTTGTCGCGATAATACTATTCCTTTTTTTACTTAATGTGCGGACCACCGTGATCTCCCTGGTTGCCATTCCCTTATCGCTGTTACTCTCATTTATCACGCTCAGGTTCCTCGGGCTTACCATAAACACCATGTCGCTGGGGGGTATGGCCATTGCCATTGGAGCACTGGTGGATGATGCAATCATAGATGTGGAAAATGTGCTGAAACGGTTGAAACAGAATTATCGAAAACCGAAGGATAAGCAGCAGGGTATGCTTGAAGTGATTTACCAGGCTTCCGTAGAGATAAGATCTTCCATTGTACAGGCCACCATTATTATTATAGTGGCATTCATCCCGCTCTTTTTTCTTGCAGGGATGGAGGGCAGAATGCTGAAACCCCTGGGCATCACTTTCATTGTCTCCCTGATTGCTTCACTCCTCATTGCCCTCACCCTTACACCCGTCCTTTCAAGCTACATGCTTACCACGAGAAAACAGCTCACCCGGGATGAAAGAGGAGGTAACAGGCTGGTCCAGAAACTGAATGCATGGTACAAGAGATCCATGGTTTCTGTGCTGAAATATCGCCTTCCGGTGATTGCAATTTCAACCGGCATGCTTGTGATCGCCCTGGTGATGTTTTTCAGGTTTGGAAATTCGTTTTTGCCTCAATTCAACGAAGGTACCCTCACCATAACAACCATAACCCTGCCGGGTGTATCGCTGGAGCAAAGCAACCAGATTACAAATCAAGTCGACACTGAGCTTCTTGAGATCCCGGAGGTATTGTATGTGAGCCGCCGTACCGGAAGAGCAGAGTTGAACGAACATAGTCACGGAGGCTCGAACACCTCTGAAATAGATGTGCCCTACGAAATATCTGAAAGAAGTCATGAAGCATTTATGGAAGAGGTCCGAGAGCGCCTCGGCGGTATCCAGGGTATAAATATAAATATTGGTCAGCCCCTGGGTCACCGCATTGATCATATGCTATCTGGAACCAGGGCAAGCATTGCCATCAAACTATTTGGAACCGACCTTGGAACCATGTACCGTCTGGCCAACGATATTAAAGAATCGATCACTGATATTCCGGGATTGGTTGATCTGAATGTGGAGCAACTGGTGGAAATACCACAGCTTCAGATCCGGCCAAGAAGGGAAATGCTGGCCCGGTATGGTATCCCCCAGAATGCGTTCACACAATTTGTTGAAACGGCCATTGCCGGTGAAAAAGTTGCGGAGGTTTATGATGACAACCTCAACTTCGATCTGATCGTCAGATATGATGAACCTTTCAGAAACAGCACGGATGCCATTCGAAATACCCTCATCGACACCTACACAGGTCAAAAAATCCCTCTGAGCTATGTGGCTGATGTGGTTTCGGTGAGTGGTCCCAATACCATCAACCGGGAAAATGTTCAACGAAAGCTTGTGATCTCCGCCAATACCGCAGGACGTGACCTGGGAAGCGTGGTCAGTGAAATCCAGCAGACCATCGCAGACAATATTGATCTTCCCGTGGGATACAGGGTTGAATATGGAGGCCAGTTTGAAAGTGCAAAACGTGCATCTGTTACTTTGCTTATCACCTCGCTTCTTGCCATCCTTGTGATCTTTGTAATCCTTTACCAGGAATTTAAAAGCGCAAAGCTTGCCGGAGTTATCCTTATCAATTTACCACTGGCCCTGATTGGCGGGGTGGTTGCCATCAAGCTGTCATCCCAGATTCTGAGCATCCCATCCATCATCGGATTTATCACACTTTTTGGAATTGCCACGCGGAATGGAATTCTGCTTGTTTCCCGGTACCGGCATCTCAGTCAGGAGGGGTGGAACCTGAAAGAGACCATCATCCATGGTTCTGCAGACCGCCTCAATCCCATATTAATGACAGCCCTGGCCTCAGCATTGGCACTGATACCACTTGCGCTGGGAGGAGATAAACCAGGCAATGAAATCCAGAGTCCCATGGCTATTGTGATCCTCGGTGGTCTGGTTACCTCAACCCTTCTTAATCTTATCGTAATCCCATCGGTCTATTATATACTTGAAAAGAAAAAAGATGACCCGAACACACATCAGTAGTATGCATAAAATAGCTATTGCCCTTTTATTCGGGGCAATAGCATCATCTTCTGCCCAGACGCCGCCAAGTTTACCCGGACCGGATAGTTTGATGAAAACCGTACTTGAGAATAACAGGTCGCTACTGGCTGCCCGCGAATTGTACCAGGTAACAATCCTGGATGCCGGTACCGGAAATACACCCCCCGATCCCGAGGTAAATTTCGGTTACCTGTATGGAAATCTAGCTGAAACCGCTAACAGAATAGATTTTAGTGTTAGCCAACAGTTTGATTTCCCCACAGCATATGTCCATATGTCCCGGCTCAAGGAAGTGAAATTCACCAAAGCCGGGTTGAGTTACATTGTTGCAAGACAGGAAATATTGCTCATGGCCAGTCAGCTCTGGATTGAAAGGATATACCTTAACAAACAGGAACAGCTGTTATCCGGACGGCTTATAAATTCGGTGAAAATGGTCGATCACTACCGGCAGAAACTGGCCGCCGGTGAAGAGGGACGGCTCTCATTCAGCCAGTCAAATCTGCAAGCCATTGCCTTGCAAAATGAGTATGAAAAAGTCAGGGCTGAAATCAGGAGCAACCAGGTGGCACTGGACGAAATCAGTGGTGGATTGGCCATCGAGATTCCCGAAACGGTTTTCCCCTCTTCCGCCCTGCTCATTCCCGATTCCGTTTTACAGGATTATCACAACAGTCCGGAGATACAGCTTTATAACCTCGAAGCAGAACTAAAAGAACAGCAAAAGAGCCTGGCCATCAGTAAA
>SDBT01011142.1_pt1 | contig 14487 bp, 11 predicted proteins | sample 2277101 | NCBI WGS metagenome assembly SDBT01 (sample SAMN10404973, study PRJNA504765) | marine sediment metagenome | isolation source: marine sediment core GS10_PC15, 103 cmbsf | place: Arctic Ocean: Southern Knipovich Ridge | collected 2010
TATACCCATAGCTGAGCCGACATATTTGCATATATGTAATGACGCCTACAGCCTTCTATCCGGTCTTAGTAAGACTATAGGCCACCGCGATTCCCAAATCACGGAAGAGTAAGGAGGAAAAAATTATGGCGAAGTATCTACTCATACAGTCGCGTGATCCTTTCGAGACCAACGAAGTGGCCCGCGACTACGAGTTGGCCGAGAATCTTGCCGGCGCAGGTAACGATGTCACCCTGTTTCTGGTTCAAAACGGGGTGTTGCCGGCTCGAAAGAAAGCGCCGCGAAACGGACTTCACCGGGTCATCGAGACCGGTGTTGAAGTCCTGAGCGATGAGTTCTCCCTACGCGAGCGTGGGATATCCAGCGACGCTTTGACCGAAGGCGTTAAACCCGCCCCACTGGACGTCGTGGTGGATCAGTTGAGCGATGGGCGCAAGACCATCTGGTTGTGAAGGAGGCGGCAATCATGGCGGAAAAGAAAAAATTGACATTCTCCATCATGGACGGACCTTACGAGCAGGCGCGGACGGTGACCCTGTTCCGCTTGCTGGACATCGCGGCGCGGCGCGGCTACGACCTGAACGTTTTTGCCTATGAAGGAGCAGTAGGCCTGCCGTTTGCGAAACAAGCCAAGCACGCCAACGCCGTCCACGGATGCGATGCTGAGGAAGAAGACCATCCTCTTCCGAAGGAGTGGATTGCCTCGCTGATGAAAACGGCGGAGAAAAACGGCGGCAAGCTCGATTGGGTGAACTGCGGCCTCTGTGTCGACGAGCGCGGGGTCGGTGACGCCATCGAGGGTATCCGCCGGGGAACTCCGGGTGACTTGTGGAAATTTTCGACCGAGTCCGACAACACCCTGATCATCGGGACTCGATAAGGAGGAGCAAGCGCATGAAAGCACTGCAGGTAATTGAGTCGGCTTACCGCTGCACGCTGGAAGAGCAGGACGACCCGGCGGTTTGGATCACTCACGCCATGAAGGGTGCGGGAGCGGACCTCGGCGTTTTGCTTCGCGGCAACGCGGTCAACTACGCGGTGACCGGGCAGGATTGTTCCGGCCTTTCCTTTGGCGACATCAAGCAAACCCATCCGCCGCGAATCGATAAGGACGTCAAGAGCCTGACGGAGAAGGGCGTCGAGGTTTACGTGGTTCGGGAAGACGCTGCCGATCGAGGCATCGAAACTTCGGACTTCGTCAGCGGAGTGGAGCCCATCTCCAGGGGCAAAATCCCGGAGCTCTTCTCGAGCTACGACCAGATCTGGCACTGGTAGGAAACAATCCCCCGGCGGTAAGCCGGGGGATTCTCCGAACCTGAAGTGATCTTGGTCGTCCCTCCGGGACATTTCTCAACCGTCCCGGTGGGGACAAAAACGGTATTTGCCCCGATCTGCCGCCACGGGTGTATAATCCGTCAGGCCGGGGGGCTGATTCATTCGTCGGATTCAAACAGCCTGCCGGCCGCGAGACCCACCCCAACGGCTCGCCAAGCGTACGAATGCTGAATTCGTGAAAGGAGCCGGAAATCATGTCTTCATCCACTGCTATTGATATCGAAGAGCTCACCCCGGTTGGTGCGAGCAAGGAGCTGGAAGACTCCCTGGCAAGTCTCCAGGAAGTCAATTCCAGCTTCCCCGCCACGAAAGAGTTCCTGAAGATCAAGGGATGTCACAGCGTTGCCGAGCTGGATCGTGAAGGGTTGAGGGAGCTTGAGGAGTTTCTTCTGGGAATATACCGACGAATGGTGCATTGACAGCGACGGTTCTCGACGGCGAATACACAAAAAAAAAAGGACGGGGAGCCCGAGAGGTTTTGGGGGCGGACGCGGACTCCCCGCCCGGGGGGTCTCAGTTGTAGGCTTGGGCCGATGTCAGGAGTCCGGCTTGATAAGATTGGTTCCGGGGACTCACAGCCGTAGAAAAACTTTTTCGCAAATGGGTGTCTTCCGGAGAAAAGACACCTCGAGAGGCGCCTTGCAGGTTCGTGCTTTCGGTTCTGCCGAAGACGGTGACTCTCACACGGGTGATCCAGGTGTTCGGATCCGCCTGAATAGGGGTCGCGGGGGAGTCGATCATTCCAGACACAGCGCTTGAGTACTGTATCTGAAGGTTCTCGATGTTGTGGGCGACCGGCGTCCAGGGCCCTCCGGTGCTCAGGTCTCGTCTCTCGAGCTGTGGGTTGGGCGTAGGGGGCAACGGGCTCACCCGGTACTGGATGACTCGGAAGACCCCGATGACGGCGCAGTCCGGGTGAACTTCCCGGTTGAACCCGCCCGGCGAGTTGATCTCCGATTCATCTTTGCCGGGGTTGTGATTGAGCTGAAGAATGGTTTCACCGGCCGTCCACTGAGGCGGCTGGGTCAGCACAAAGGGATAAAATCCCATCTGGCCGTCTCCGTTACAATCATCCTTCTCGAGGGCGAATAAAACCATCTCTTCGTTGTACGCCTGAGTGGCATTCGCCAGGATGGGATCCATCGTCTGGGGATCGATTTTCAAAGTCGAGGAGCGGGCGATCGTTTTGCAGGGCCCTTTTTCTCCACCTTCCGTCCCCGCACCACATTTGAGGGGCTCGGCGGTCGGGATATCCGGATCGGCGTAAATAATGGTAATCTCGTCGGGAGTGATCCCGCCGCCGTCGTTCCACCAGATGGCCTGGGCGCTTGGCGTCTTGTAGCCCGCCATGGTGAGGTCGCGGGTGATCCGGTCCAGGCCGACCCGAGCACTTTGATTGAGGTTGGCGATCTGGGGCTCGCGGCGGAAGCCTTCCTGCCCTCTGATGAGCACGCCATACACCGAGCCCATCACCGCCAAAGTGAGCACCATTGCAATCATCACTTCGATGAGGGTGAATCCCCTGTCTGCTGTCAACGACTCTTTTTGGGCAATTTCCTTCATGGCGTCCCCTCCCTCCTAAATCCTGCTGCAACTTTACGCTAGGCCGGCTGCGGGCGCAGTGATTTGAAAAGGGGGCAACAGGCCATAACCACTTATGGGGATATCCCCACGTTTCCAACGACGTGTAGTGTTGGTCCAACACCCCAAAACACCCGGCAATTGGCGATGTTTGATGGAAAAATCCAACGGCGATGACGGGTTAACTCATGGATGTGTTTTTGGGCCTGCTTGGCTGGCGTGGTAGGATGAATGCTTTCTTACACGGCTAAGCTGCCTTCACTCGACGAGATGGAGAGAGACACATGATCGAAGAGTTGCTGGAGCAGTACGAGGATCTGGAACGTCGAGCCAGAGACGTCCGAGGTTATCTTTGACGAAGCTGCGCTAAAGAAGTCTCAAGAGGCGGTCGACCGCAAACTGGCCGATCCGGCGGTCTGGTCGGATCCCTCTCAAGGCGAACAACTCTCCCGGGAGCGCAGTCGCTTGCTGGCTGATTTGGAGCTGATCCAGCATCTCTACGATCGGGAAGAAGAAATTTGTACCCTCATCGAGTGGGCGAAGGAAGGCGAGTCCGTTGCTTCGGACCTCGAAACCCACCTGAATCAGTTCGAGGAAGAGATCGAAGCCGCCGAGATCCAGAAGCTCCTGGGCGGCGCAAACGACGCCAAAAACGCCATCGTCAGCATTCATCCCGGCGCCGGAGGGACGGAGTCCCAGGACTGGGCGGAGATGCTTCTGCGGATGTATTTGCGCTGGGCGGAGCAGAAGGAGTTCAAGACCGAGATGATCGAATCTCAGGAAGGAGAGGAGGCGGGAATCAAGAGCGCTACCTTCACCGTGAGCGGCGCTTTTGCCTACGGCCTGCTCGTCTGCGAGGCGGGTGTTCACCGCCTGGTGCGCCATTCTCCTTTCGACGCCGCCAACCGCCGGCACACTTCTTTCGCGTCGGTATTCGTCTTCCCCGAGATCAGTGAAGAAGTCAAAGTGGATATCAATGAAAAGGATCTCAGAATCGATACTTACCGTTCCAGCGGGCGGGGTGGACAGCATGTCAACGTCACCGACTCGGCGGTGCGCATCACCCACCTCCCCACCGGCATCGTCACCCAGTGCCAAAACGAGCGTTCCCAGCATCGCAATCGTGACACGGCCATGAAAGTGTTGCGGGCGCGTCTTTACGATCGGAAGCTGCGCGAGCAGCAGGAAAGGTTCGATGCCATGCACGACAGCAAGAAAGACATCGCCTGGGGGAGCCAGATTCGCTCCTACGTTTTCCAACCCTACCGCATGGTCAAAGATCATCGCACCAAGGTAGAGGTCGGCAACGTGGATCGAGTCATGGACGGCGACCTCGACGTCTTCATCAAAGCCTACCTGTTGAGCAAACGATCATAGCCAAGCACTGCGTAAGTCTCGCGTAGTCGTGTCATGAAAGCATCGGGCTTGGCATGTGCCCTGGGTGTGGTCGTTTTGGCCACCTCCGCCTATGCCAAAGATGTGATCGTTTTTGTCAACGGGAGCCGGATGGAGGTCGAGCGCTACGAGATCTCACCAAGCTGGCGAGAGCCGCTTTGCTCGCCGGTGTCCGCTCCGCCGGTCAATCGGCGGGACGATTAAGCCGGGGGATGATCCCTTAAGCGCAGCCAAGGTGGGATCGGGGATTCGCTTTGTTGAGACTGCTGAGCTCTTCGAGAAGCTTGCGCTGGCGTTCGTCGAGATCGGTGGGAGTCACGACCTGGAGCTTTACGTAGAGGTCCCCATGCCCCTCACCCTTCAGTCGGGGCATCCCCTTGCCCCGCAATCTCATCGTCCGGCCGCTCTGTGAACCCGGCGGGACCTTGATTCGAGCTTTACCCGACAAAGTGGGAACCTCGATCTCGGCGCCGAGTGCTACCTCGGTCAGGGTGACCGGAACGTCCACATAGAGGTCGTCCCCCTCACGTCGAAAAAGGCCGTGGGGACGCATGGTGATCTCGAAGTAGAGATCGCCGGGGGGGCCGCCTCCCGGCGACGGTTCTCCTTTGCCGGCTACCCGGATTCGAGATCCGTTTTTGATACCGGCCGGGATCTTGACCTCGATTTGCAGGGGCGGGGCGCTGGGATTGGCTTGAAGCGACAACCGCTTTTGCGCGCCGTGATACGACTCCTCCAGGTTGATCTCCAAAGTGGCGGAAATATCCACTCCTTTGGAGGGTGCTGCGCCGAACCCGCCTCTTCGCCCACCGAAGCCGGAGCTCCGGAAGCCGCCTCTACCCGATCGGCCCAAAACCTCGTCGAGGTCCAGTCCGGCGGCGAAAAAGGTCTTGAAGAAGTCCGAAAATCCGCCGGACCGTTCGCCCCTCGGCCCTTCGAACTCCACATGGAACCCATCGAAGCCTGGGAAGCCACCGGGCTGCTCGCGGGCCACCCGTTCGTACTGCTTCCAGTTCGTACCGAGCTGGTCGTACTTGCCGCGTTTTTCAGAGTCCGAAAGAACCTCGTAGGCTTCATTGATTTCTTTGAAGCGTACTTCCGCACCCCGATCGCCAGGATTGATATCAGGATGGCACTTGCGGGCCAGTTTTCTATAGGCCTGCTTGATTTGCTTCCCGGTCGCGTTTTTAGCAACGCCGAGAACTTTGTAGTAGTCCCTGTATTCCACGTCCTCTACTGGAGCTGAGCCCCGGGCTGCGGAGTTGTCTCAGGTTTGGGAGATCCCGCCGCCGGCAAAAGCGTCCGTGCCAGCTTGGGAAATGCAATCTCCAGCACCTCGTCCAGGTTGGATGCCAGGTGGATCTTGAGCTCCTTACGGATCTCTTCCGGGAGATCCTCCTCCATGACTTGTTCATTCAACTTCGGAATGATCACTTCCTTGATTCCATACCGGTGCGCCGCGAGTAGCTTCTCCTTGAGGCCGCCCACCGGAAGCACGTGTCCGGAAAGCGTTACCTCTCCGGTCATGGCCAGGTCGGGGCGGCACGGAGTGTCGGTCAATATCGACACCAGCGCCGAGACCATCGTCACCCCGGCCGAGGGGCCATCCTTTGGAATGGATCCCTCGGGCACGTGGAGGTGAATATCGAGCTTCCGATAGAAGTCCCCTTCTAATCCGAGCTGCGGGCCATGGGCTCGAACCCAGGTCAGTGCTGCTCGAGCCGACTCTTTCATGACGTCGCCAAGCTGGCCAGTCAGCGTCAGATCTTTCCCGCCCTTCACCTTGGACGCCTCGACGAAGAGGATATCTCCTCCCGCCGGTGTCCAGGCGAGTCCAACAGCCACTCCCGGAACTTTCACGCGGTCGTGAATCTCGCGCGACAGGGAAGTCGGGGCACCCAGGTACTCCTGCAGCGATTCCACGGTAACGGTGATGGGCTCGGTAGAACCCTCCGCCCATTTCCTGGCGGCTTTGCGACAGATGGAGGCGATGGATCGCTCTAAATTGCGCAGGCCGGCCTCCCGCGTGTAGTTGCGAATGATTAGAGCCAGGGCATCTCGCTCGAACTTGGGAGCTATCTCCTCTTTGAGCCCATGATTCTCGAATTGACGCGGGATGAGATGGCGCTCGGCAATGGCAATCTTTTCTTCCTCGGTGTAGCCGGCGAGGTGCAGGACCTCGAGTCGATCTTTCAGTGCCGGTGGAATCGGATCCAGGATGTTGGCAGTGCTGATGAACAAAACTTCCGAGAGATCGAAAGACAAATCTAGATAGTGGTCTCGGAACGAGTTGTTTTGCTCCGGATCGAGCACTTCGAGCAGCGCCGAGCTCGGATCGCCGCGAAAATCCATGCCCAGCTTGTCGATCTCGTCGAGCATGAATACCGGGTTCTTGGACTCGGCCCGGCACAAGCTCTGAATAATTTGGCCGGGCAGAGCGCCGATGTAGGTGCGCCGATGGCCGCGGACTTCCGCCTCGTCCCGGATACCTCCCAGGCTGATTCGGACGAACTTGCGGCCGAGCGCCTTGGCGATGGACTTACCCAGGCTGGTTTTGCCGACACCCGGAGGACCCACGAAGCTCAATATCGGCCCTTTGATATCCGGCTTCATCTTGAGAACCGCCAGAAATTCCAGGATGCGATCCTTGACCTTCTCCAGGTCATAGTGATCGGCTTCCAGGATTTCTTTCGCCTTGGGGATGTCGTAAACGTCTTCGGTTTTCTTGGACCAAGGCACCCGAACGATCCAGTCCAGGTAGGTGCGGCCCACGGTGTACTCGGCCGAGGCGGGCGGGATCTTGGAAAGCCGATTGAGCTCACGCAGAGCTTCTTTTTTAGCCTCTTCCGGCATCCCCGCGTCATCGATCTTTTGCCTCAGTTCCTCGATTTCCTTGGCGTTCTCGTCGGTCTCGCCCAGCTCTTTTTGGATCGCTTTCATTTGTTCGCGCAGGTAGTACTCCCGCTGCGTCTTTCCGACTTCCGTCTTGACGGTGGATTCGATCTTGTTGCCCAGTTCCAAAACCTCGAGCTCGCGCAAAAGGGTCTCGTGCACTTGGGCCAGCCGCTGCTTGACATCGACGATCTCCAGGATCTTTTGCCGGGTGGTGGTGTTGAGGCTGGGAAGATTCTGGGCCACGAAGTCGGCCAAACGGCTGCCGTCGTTGATGGCAGACGCCAACGAGCCCACCTCATCGCTCAGATGGTTGGAAAGCTCGACCACCTTGGCAAAAACCATGTGCACGTTGCGGGTCAGGGCGTCGGTTTCGATCGCGTCCTCCGTCGGTGAGAAGTCCGATAAGACCTCCACGTCGGCCCGAATGTAGGGGGCCAACTGAACGATCTGGAGAACCTTCAGGCGGAAGGAGCCCTGGACGACCAGGCGAATCGAGCCATCGGGCATCTTGACCGACTTGTGGATCTTGACTCCGGCGCCGACTTCATGGAGATCGCCGGCTCCCGGCGATTCCATGGCGGCGTCGCGTTGCGTCACGACACCAATGAACTCGGATGTCTCGCCGTTTTCGTTGAGAAGGCGGACGGTGCTCTCCCGTCCGACGGCGAGGGGAAGAATGGAATTGGGAAAGATGACGGTATCTCGTAGCGGTAGAATCGGAACCGAACGGTGGATTTTGTCTCCCGTGGGAGATTTCTGTTCGTGTTTTTCCATGGCTCTTACCTCAAACTCGCGATCCAAAAGGCGCGCCGCTTGCGAATCGTGGTATCACTTTACTACGTACTTGGGCAAAGTGGTTGTTGTTTAAATCGCTCGATTCCTTCCAGCAATCTCCATCAAAACTAATATACCATTTTAGTCTTTTTTTGTCAATTTGTTAGCAAGTTGTTTATTATTAATAGCTTAAATAAAAGAGATTAGCTTGAATATGTTAGTACAAAACACTAAGAAATTAAAAATCTCTCCGATTGCTGTCGAGCAAACCGAGGATCGCGTGTCAGGGGGATTGCGGATAGCCGACCGGTTCGGTTCCTGAAATGAACGCTTCCAAGATCACGTCCTTGCCCGATTCTTGAGTGGGATAACCGGTGTGTCGGTCGACAGGCACGAAGACGATGTTGGAGGGAATAGGAAAGTCTTCCACCGGTCGTTCGGCGAGGACTTTCCCCATGAACTCGAGCCATGCCGGCAGCGCCGCTCTGGATCCGGTTTCCCTTTCACCGAGGGTCAGCTTGGTGTCGAAGCCGATCCAAACCCCGGCACAAAGCCGGGGGTCGAAACCGATGAACCAAGCGTCGGTGTAGTCGTTCGTGGTCCCGGTCTTGCCCCCGATGGGACGGCCCAAACTCGAAGCCCGGATGGCCGTTCCTCGTTGGACCACCCCCTTCAAGAGGTTGGTGACGATATAAGCCGTGTCGGCGCGAATCGCGGATTGCGCTTTCGGGTGGGTCTCTTCCAGCAGGTTCCCGTCGCGGTCGGTAACCTGGGTTACGAAGTATGGACGCATGCGGATACCCTGGTTGGGAAAGGCCGAGTAGGCGGATACCATCTCGAGAAGAGTCGCTTCGGCGGAGCCGAGCACCAGGCTGAGATAGGGTGGAATCGGCCCGGCAAGGCCCAGGCGGCGGGCCATCTCGGCGGCTTTTTCCGGTCCGACTTGCTCGTTCAGGCGGACGGCGGGTACATTTCGGGAACCCTCTATAGCATGGCGCAAAGTCACCCATCCCTCGTATTTTTCATCGTAGTTGTGTGGGGCGTAAATCTTTTCGATGGCATGGGGGTCTTCATAACGGACCGGGGCATCCAGTATGAGGGAGGTTGGGGTATAGCCGTTGTCGATGGCGGCTCCATAGGCAAAAGGCTTGAACGCGGAACCGGGTTGACGCCGGGCCTGGGTGGCGCGGTTGAACTCACTGCGCTCGAAGTCGAATCCACCCACCATGGCCTTGATTTGCCCCGATCGAATGTCGAGCGCCAGGAATGAACCTTCTACTACCGGTTCTTGATCCAAAGTGACTTCGAGCGTTCCCGCTTCCTCGTCGATCTGGTGAATTCGAAACGGAGTGACGTCGCCTACCTTGAGTAGCTCGGCGGGATTGCCCACCTTCGTCCATTTGATGTCTTCTGCGTCCAGGGTCGCGGTGTAGAGACCTATGCGCACATCTGCGGTTTCTTCTCCTAGGCTGGTTACGACTCCGGTCACCACTTTGTCGACCTGAGCGGGTTCCAGCCAGTCGTCCGCCTTGAACTCCTCGATCAAACCCTCGGTGTCACGATGAATGTTGAGAGCGATCGGTCGAAAGCCTTGACGCTTGTCGAGCGCTCGCAAGGCGTTGTCGATGGCTTTCTCGGCAGCCTGCTGCATCGATTCGTTGAGGGTGGTGTAGACCCGTAGACCGCCGCGATAGATCCGTTGGCTGCCGTATTTTTTCTGCAAGTACCGGCGAACCTCTTCGACGAAGTACGGCGCGAAATTTCCGGCGGCACCTCGACGACGAAGTTTCAAGGGAGCCTGCTGGGCCTTCTCATTCTCCTCTTCGGTGATGAAGCCCTCCTCCAACATCCGATTCAACACATAGCTACGGCGCGCCAGTGCCCGGTCTTCGTTCACGAAGGGGCTGTAACTGGCAGGCAAGGGGGGCAGTCCGGCGAGGAGCGCTGCTTCCTCTAAAGCCAGGTCTTTGGCATGCTTGTCGAAATAGTACTGGGCCGCCGCTTCCCATCCATAGAGGCCGTGGCCGAGATGAATGTGGTTGGCGTAGAGGTTGAGGATCTCATCCTTGGTGTAGTTCTTCTCGATTTGGAAAGCCAGGATGGCTTCTTTGAGTTTGCGCTCGTAGGTCGTCGTGCGGGTCAGGAAGAGGTCGCGGGTCAACTGCTGGGTGATGGTGCTGCCTCCTCCCACGATCCTCCCTTGAAGTTGGTTTTTGACAAAGGCCCTAATGATACCGAGGACGTCGATACCCGGGTGAGAATAAAAACGTTTGTCCTCTGCGGCGATAAACGCCTGCAGGACGTGATCGGGCAGGTCTTTGGTGGAAATGACGACTCTTTTTTCCACCGCGAACTCGGCGATGACGTTGCCCTCCTCTGAGAAAACCTGGGTAATAATGCTGGGCCGATAGTCTTCCAGGGACTCTACGAGAGGCAGATCGGTCTGGTATGCCAGCAGCAAACCGGTGAGTGCGCCGCCGGTTGCGGCAAGAGCAAAGAGGAAGATGAACAGGATTTTTGTGATTAAACCCTTGCCACGACGGGCCGCCTCTTCTGATTTCGGAGGAGATGACGTTTGCTTGGTTTTTTCCGAGGGATCATGCTCTTTCATGACGCCCATTATATCTCCATTTGGCGACGGTTCCGAGGTGGGCTCACTAATGAGCCGGCCTATCATTTGCCGGATGTAAGCAGGTCCGACAAAGCGCCGGCAAGCTCCGGGAAAAGAAATCGATAGCCCGACTCCTGCAGTCGGTGCGGCAGTACTTTTTGCCCCTCGAGCAGAAGTCTCTGCCCCATTTCACCCAAAGCGAGCCGCACAGCGAAGCTTGGAGCGGGTGCAAAAGCGGGTCTTCCCAGGGCCCGGCCAAGGGCTTTGGCAAAATCGGCCTGCCGGGCCGGTTCGGGGGCGGTAGCGTTGGTAATCCCACGCCAATCCTTGCCGTCGATGACCCTGCGGTACAGGGCCACCATGTCATCGATGTGAATCCACGACATCCATTGCTTTCCGCTTCCCAGCGGTCCTCCCATGCCGAGCTTGAAAGGCCACAGCATCTTGGCGAGGGCCCCGCCGCGGGATGACAGCACAATTCCGGTGCGCAGAGTCACGCTGCGTATCCCTAACTCGGAAGCGCGCTCGACTTCCGTTTCCCAGTCCCGGCACAGATCGGGTAAGAATCCTTTGCCCGCCGGCGAGCCCTCATCCAGTCCCTCTTCTCCCCGGTCGCCATAGAAACCGATGGCCGATGCTGCGGCCAGAACCCTAGGCGGTCGACTCAGTGATTTCAAGCCGTTGACGAGGAGACGCGTTCCCTCGATTCGGCTGCTGTAGAGCCTCTTTTTTTGAGCCCGGGACCATCGGCTGGCAATGGACTCGCCGGCCAGATGCACCACCGCGTCGATACCGTCAATCGATTTCGCGTCGAAGTCACCCGTTTCCGGGTTCCAGTACACCGCTTGAACGCCGGAGGGCATCGAGCTTCTGCGGCGGCTGATGGCCAGGATCTCGATCCCGTCTTTGCGGAGGGAGTCGCAGAGAGCGGTTCCTATCAAGCCGGTTGCGCCGGTTACGGCGATTTTCATGTCAACCCTCCTAAACTGCTCGAGCCAGTATAGCCTCAGGATGATATAATCGCGCCGCGTTGATTCGTTGATTCTTTGGCCCATTTTCATAATGCCTTTAATCAGGAGGCCTTTATGGAACGTACACTTCACCGGTTCCGATGGCTCGCCTTGCTCGGATTGGCTCTTGCTTGGCACGCCGGATTGTCGGTCGCGCAGGAAGCGGCCCCAACCACCCCTCAGGACCCAAACGCACTCTCACCGCGTAACGCCAATTATCGCGTCGAGGTTACGCTGGATCCGGAGCGCCGGATGCTCGAGGGGCGCCAAACGCTCAGCTGGAGAAATATTCAAGAGCAACCTACCGATGAGCTCTGGTTTCACCTCTACTGGAACGCCTGGAGAAACAACCGCAGTACCTGGATGCTGCAGCGACGTTTGCGAAGCAACGGCCGTGGCCCTACAGGGCCCATCCGAGAAGGGGATTGGAGCTACATCGATGTGGAGTCGGCACGGCTCGTTGCCGGGGCCGGCTATCCCGCCACAGATGTGACGGGAAGGATGCGTTATGTCTCGCCGGATGATGGAAACCGCGACGACCGAACCGTCCTGGTGGTCTCTCTCCCCACTCCGGTGGGACCGGGCGAGACGATCCAGTTGGAGATGACCTGGCGGGCCAAGATTCCCCGCACTTTTTCTCGAACCGGATTTCGCGGCAACTACTTCTTCCTCGCCCAGTGGATGCCCAAGTTAGGGGTGTTCGAGGAAGAAGGCTGGAACTGCCATCAGTTCCATGCAACGACCGAGTTTTACTCCGATTTCGGTAACTATGACGTCAGTTTGACAGTGCCGGATACTTACGTGGTAGGCGCAACCGGCCGGTTGTCCGACCATAAGGACAACCCGGACGGTACCGCCACCCACCGCTACCTCCAAGCCGACGTCCATGCCTTCACCTGGACCGTCAGTCCCGACTACATCGTCAAGGAAGCTCGCTTCGAAGAACCGGGCCTACCCCCGGTCGATATGAGGTTGCTCATTCAACCGGAGCACCTCGAGCAAGCGGAGCGACATTTCGACGCCACCCGGGCCACTCTCAAGTACTACGGCACCTGGTACGGACCGTACCCTTATGGTCACGTGACCATCGTCGACCCGGCCTACGGCAGCGGAGCCGGGGGTATGGAGTATCCGACGTTGTTCACCGCCGGAACCCGGCTCTACAATCCTTTCGGGGGCGGCTCCCCCGAGGGGGTCACCGTTCACGAGTGCGGCCACCAGTTTTGGTTCGGCATCGTGGGCAACAACGAGTTCGAGTTCGCCTGGCTGGACGAGGGATTCGACACTTTCTCCACCACCCGGACGATGGACGTACAGTATGGAGATTCGTTTCTCGTCAGGCGCTACCTCACGCTTCCCGATATGCGGAGCGGCTTCATTCCCGTACCCTTTAGAGACATCTTGCGGGGGCGTGCGGATGAAAGCAACCGGGTGAACGGTTACCGCACCTCCGCCACCTGGGATCCGCCGGCAACAGCCACCTACAAGTTCTTTCCCGCGACTGCCGGGGGCATCTCCTACAGCAAGACCGCTCTCTGGCTCCACACGCTCGAGCGGTACCTGGGCTGGGAGACACTCCAGCAGATCCTGGCCACGTTCTTCGACCGATGGAAGTTCGGTCATCCCCGCCCGCAGGATTTCTTCGATGTCGCCAACGAAGTGAGCGGTCGGGATTTGAACTGGTTCTTCGATCAGGTACATCACGAAGCGGTGGATTTCGACTACGCCATTCACTCCGTCAAGAGCGAGTCCGTCGAGCTCGAGGGATTCACCCAGAACGGGGAGGATTTCACTTACGTGGAACCGGCCCAGGAGCCGGAAACCTACCGAACCGAGGTGGTGGTGCGGCGAAACGGTGCCGGCACTTTCCCGGTGGATGTGCTGATGGTCTTCGAAGACGGCACCGAGATCCGCGAGCCATGGGACGGGAAGTATCGCTGGAAGCTCTTCGTCGAAGAGGGACCGGCCAAGCTCGACTATGCGGTGGTCGATCCCGAACGGACGCTGCTGCTGGACCTCTACCCCACGAATAACTCCAAGCGCCTGGAGCCCGACGCCGACCTTCCCGCCCGTAAGTGGGGAGCGAAATGGATGATTTGGCTGCAGGACCTCTTGGCCACCTTTGCCTTCTTCGTATGACGGGGGGATAAGAAAAATGATGAAAGCGATGCTCAAAGGTTTTTGGCGCGTGGTTTCATCTCCGGGGCTCATCGTCTGGCTGTGGCTCGTCAATCTCGTGGTGGCTCTACCGGCAGCCTGGGTGATGACCGACTCCCTCCGTTCCTCCATCGGGGCAAGCTTGGTGGATGAAAAGCTAACCGAGAGCTTCGATATGGGTTGGTACGGTGAGTTCGAAACGAAAGCGAAAGGGTTGGATACGACGTTTACGCCGACGGTGACCGGGGTGGGAGCTTTCTACAATAACCTGGAATCCTGGCTGTACGGCGACTTGTTCAAAGAATTTCCCGGACTGGTCGGTCTGGGTCTTGTCTATGCTTTGCTCTGGGCACTGTTCCTGGGGGGGGTGCTCGATCGTTATTCAGGCGGCGATTTCAACTTGACCCGGTTCTTCTGTGCCGGGGGACGGTTCTTCCTCCGATTCATCCGTCTGGCGGTGCTCTCGGGGATTTTCTACTATCTCATCTATCGATTCTCCGGATGGTTGTTCTCGAGAATTGAGGAATGGACCATCGACATCACAGTGGAGAGAACCCTCTTTTTCTACACTCTGCTGGCGGCGGGCTTGACGGTGTTTCTGCTCACCTTTGTCAACATGGCCTTCGACTACGCCAAGATCGTGACCTTCAAAGAGGAGCGGAAAAGCATGCTCCTGGCGGCGCTGAGGGGTTTTGGCTTCGTCTTTTCGAACCCGGCCAAGACGATGGG
>SDBT01011143.1_pt1 | contig 14486 bp, 12 predicted proteins | sample 2277101 | NCBI WGS metagenome assembly SDBT01 (sample SAMN10404973, study PRJNA504765) | marine sediment metagenome | isolation source: marine sediment core GS10_PC15, 103 cmbsf | place: Arctic Ocean: Southern Knipovich Ridge | collected 2010
GACAGGAATCGGTTGTGTTGGCTGGGGAGTAGGAAATGGGAAAGTATTGCCGATTTGAGATGCTCAGGTGCTGTTGGTCCCTGGGGCAGAATTGGCGATGGGAGTGGGGATAGGTTTGGACAGGGAGGGAGTAGCTTTGCCCTGCTTGACAACATCACAATGTGTGATAGGTGTCATAGTTCAGAAATCTACTTTTCCCCAACCAGAAACCACCCTATCGACACTATCGATAGTCAGGAGTCACAGTATCTTTTCGGCAAGAAGAATGGTTGGTGATAATGCAATACCGTTCTTCGCTCATTCAATCACCTTCAATCTTCTTGGTTTTATAGGATAAATCAGTTGCAACTATTAACTGTGTACTCAATCATAAGTAGTAACAAATTCCGAATCTGAAGTATTACGGGAACATTGCTTCATACATTTTTTCAGAGAGAGCTATTCTCCACTGTGCTCGAAATCCATGCTCCGGGCTAAGCATACCTGCATCAATTAGTTTTTGAATTTGAACAAGTTCATTTAACTTTGACTTATGCTTAAAACACTCATCATCGAACTCCGCTTGTAACTGCTCAATTCTTCTACTAATTCTACTATAATCATCAATGCTCAAGTATTGAGATCGAAGATGTTTATCACGTTCTAAAAAATGGTTACGAACCAAATTGTAATGGTCTTCTATTATTTGCCTTGGTGTAATCTCTCTAGAAGTAAAGTCAAGGGCAGGTTCCGCGGATACAGTATTAGGGGAAGCCCTACTACTGTCACCAACCATCTCTCCCTGGTTGAGATAAGATTGTGTGTCTTTAGGATCGACCTTAATCTTGTGCCTGAGATAACTTGCCTTAACTTTTGTGGTAATGTCTGATGCAAAAAAGCAGAATATAGCAAGAAAGAAACACATAACTATTATGATTCTTATCAATCGAGTTCTATTCTTTTTTTCTTGTTTTCCCATCATCCCTGCTCAACACTGATGAATGCCAGTGATAGAATCTGATGCATCTGAGTTCCTATTATTCACTCTGAAATAAGTTTGCCCATTTTTTGAGAAGAAGGCTTTTCATGTTTTCCTTCTCAATGTCTTGCCGAAACATCAGTATTCGCCCTCTGTTAATATCCCTATTGGGGAATGCTTTGCGCATTATGTACAAGAATTCTCGTTCGCCCACACCCTCCAAAGCTCCCTTTAGATCACGCATTTTGTCGCAACTCTCTGGATCCCAGAATAGTTGATCCAGCATTTCTCTCACCTTAGCTTCTGTGGCTGCCATAGTGATATCCTCCAATGCCATATTGAACCTGTTTTGAGGTCCCTTCAAATGAAAGCCTTCATCTCTCAATAATCATTCGAGAGTCTTTGCTACCCTTGGTTTAAATTCCTTGGCAAGTCTTTGTGCTTCTGCTATTTGATAGCTAGTGAGTTTCTCTTGTAACATACTCTTGTTTTCGATGGCATTTTCATTACCGTCAGTAGCAGCTATTGAAAACCATTTACACTGGGCATCAGCATCTCCCTGCTCTGCCGCTTTTGTGTACCACTTGACCGCTTCCGTGTAGTCTTGGGGCACGCCCTGTCCATTGTCATACATCAAGCCCAGATTGTTCTGGGCATCAGCATCTCCCTGCTCTGCCGCTTTAGTATACCACTTGACCGCTTCCGTGTAGTCTTGGGGCACGCCCTGTCCATTGTCATACATCAAGCCCAGATTATTCTGAGCATCCGCATCTCCTCCTTTGGCCATTTTTACTACTAAATCAAGAGATATGTCACCAGCAAGAGGATCAGCCTGCGTAGTTGCTAGCGTATTTGCAGAGCGTACTCCGGCCTTGACACCATCAATGTCTACATCTCCGGACTTGAAAGCCCAGAAGCATGCCAGACACACAAGTATCACCAACTCCACTTTCAAAAACCATTGTCTTTTTCTTGTGCCTACATGTTTCATTGTAACCTCTCTGAATGATAGCTTGCTCATTCCTAAAAATGCGTATAAAACTACAAGTTATTCACGGAGACGACTCATGGCTTCTTGTGAGATACGGTGTCCTTGTTTGGCTGCTCTGCCGTACCACCTCTTGGCCGAGGACTTATCTTCTCGCTGTTCATAAATGTTTCCCAATTGATGCATTGCATTAACATCTCCCTTTGATGCAAGGATTACCCAATAGCCAATTGGATTTGAAACAGGGTCGGGAAGGAGAGGGGCAGGACCAGCAGATTGACCTGTGAAAGATTGTTCCTCAAAAAGTTCATTATCAATAAATCGATACACTGAGAAATATTGACTACCTCCCCATGTGTATTCCAGAGTCATTGTTGAGCCATCCGTAGATACACAGCACCTAGTATCAGATTGTGTAAGGTCCTTTCCAAGCGCTACTTCAAGTTTTTTTATACCTATACTTTTATACACTTTGTAGAATAGCTCAGTTCCTGATAAATTCTCCCGCAGAATTCTAATGCGTATCGGTTGACCAAAACTACCCCTACCCCTATTACCTATTCGATATGTCCCTATTCCTAACTCAGATTCTATTGGACTAAAATATAGTTCACCATTGTTGTCTACATTGCGCCAACGTCCTGCTAGTCGTTTGGATGGAGTAGACAAGCTTCGCCTCTGTTGAATGTCTGTGACCAAGTCTGCGAGTAAGCCTTCGCCAGAAGTTGGGGTTTCTGGATTAGCTGATTTTTCCTCAGCGATGGAAGAATGAGGTCTCGGAATATTTACCTTATAGCTCTAATATCCATTTTCTTGATTTTGAGAAAGAACCAGCTTATATTTTTGCAGGATCAGATGTATTTTTGCTCTCTTCAAGAGAAGATCCTTTCCCAAGTGTTGCTCTTATTGCATTAGCCAACGAAGTCCCGGTAATTGTGTTTAAAAATACAGGTGGGATTGAAGAACTTATAGATGATAAAAATGGAAAAGTTGTTGGGCATCTTGATACACGTGAAATGTCTGATGCAGTTTTGAGTTATTTACAAAGACCAAAACCACCTCGGAAAATCATGAATTTCAATTCTTCATATAATGAGTATGTTAAAAAGCTCGTTGGTTTATTTAAAAATAAATCTATTTCTGAAGAATTACACTGTAAAAAGAAGATTTCTGTCATTGTCCCTATTTTTAATCATGAAAAATATATTAGGGAACGATTAGAAAGCATTCTTAATCAGACTCATAAGCCTGATGAAATAATTTTGCTTGATGATGCTTCATCTGATCATAGTATTGAAATCGCGAGAGAAATATTACGGGAAACTGATGTTGCATATCAAATTATTCTAAATATAGAAAATCAGGGTGTATTTAAACAATGGATTAAGGGTATAGAATTGGCAAAAAATGATTATATATGGATTGCAGAGGATGACGATAAATGTAAAAATAATTTTTTAGAAACACTTTCACCTGCTTTTAATAATCCTGATGTAAAACTCGCATTTTGTAATAGCTCTGCGATTGACAAAGATGGTAAAATCCTCTTTTCATATAAGCACCATACCAGTCGTTATTTAGAAAGATTAATGAGCAAACCATTCATCAAAAGTGGCAATGAAATAGTTAACAACGGTTTAGCGATAACAAATATTATTCCAAATGCAAGCTCAGTTGTATTTCGACGGTTTAATACCAAGAAATTTGAGAATATAATCTTTGATCTGAAACTTGCTGGTGATTGGGTTTTTTATTTATACGCATTAATTAATGGAAAGGTTTCATATTCTCCAAAATCATTGAATTATCATAGGCTGCATGAAAAAACCAGCATTAATAAGTATGAGTTTTCAAGCAAACGGTTTGAGGAAAATCTAATCGTCCAAAGAACTGTCTTTTTGTTATATAAAATTAAAAGACACACAAGAAAATTGATGCATGAACAAGCTAAAACAATATGGAAAATCATATTTCCAGAAAAAACAATCAAAGAGTTTGAAGAGGTTTATTCAAAAGAATTACAAAATGTGAAAACGAAGATCAGTGGATAAATTCTAGTTCTTCTTTTTGCCAACGAGTAGTTTTACAAAGCAATAATATTTTTTAACAAAAGGGAAAATAAATGAAGTGTACAATTATTGGAGGAGGTGGGTTTATAGGTTCGCATCTTTGTGAAGAATTAATTTTTCATGGCCATAAGGTAGAGGTATTTGATAGAAAAGAAGCTAAATACCTAGATCATGTCACAAGTTTAGGGGCCCAAGTATTTATTGGTGATTTTCTAAATTCAAATGATTTGAGAAAAGGCATTTCAACCTGCGATGTTATTTACCATTTAGCTTCTACAACAGTTCCAAAAACCTCAAACGATAATTTTGTTTTTGACGTAGAAAGCAATGTCATTGGAACTTTAAATCTCCTTTCAGAAGTTACCAAAAAAGGGATTAAAAAAATCGTTTTTCCGTCATCAGGTGGAACAGTTTATGGTATTCCAAAAGAAATACCCATTAATGAGGGCCACGATACAAATCCTATTTGTTCGTATGGCATTTCCAAACTTTGTATTGAAAAATACCTTAAATTATTTTATTCAACTTATGGTCTTGATTATTGTGTTTTAAGGATTGCAAATTCCTATGGGGAGAGGCAGCCTGTGACTGGTTCTCAAGGAGTTATTTCCATTTTCTTAAGAGAAGCTATAACCCATAAGGAAATTGAAGTATGGGGTGATGGAACTCAAATACGTGATTATATTTATGTCAAAGACATTGCGAGTGCTATGGTAAAAGCAGCGGCATATGATGGTGAAGAAAAAGTATTAAATATCGGAACAGGGAAGGGACATAGCTTGCTTGATATTGTTCTTTTTATTAAAGAACTTATTAATGCTCCTTTCGAAATTAAATATCTATCAAAAAGAGAGTTTGATGTTCCTATCAACATCCTTGATATATCTCTAGCTGAGGAAAACCTAAACTGGGAACCACTTATCAGTTTACGCGAAGGCATTGAACGCATTTATAAATGGATGCTGATCACTAATTTAATATAGTATTTTCATTTTTATAGAAGTTAGACTTTGTAAAATTAAATTGAAAATTGGTAAAATATTGCCATTTCAGTGGATTTGAGCAAAGGAAATGTATAACTGAGCGTGTCTTTTAAGATAATTTGCTTGAAAGGAAATATTAATTCAATATGGACAAGTTTATAAGGGAAATTTTTAATATAAAAATCCGGGACTGGACCTTATCATTAAGTATTTTAATTTGCATAATGCTAAGTAATTTTTACTTCAATACTATTGACTTTGATACTTTAACAAACTTCAAAGATCGCACGATTGGTCAAAACATGCTTTTAGGAGTGAATGGTGGGGCAAGAACTACAACGTACCTGGTTCTTGTAATTCTATTTTCGCTATGTTTTGTTTTTCTTACTGTTATTTTTTCTTTCTTATTCAAGAAAAATGAAAATTTATTTTCCTCAGAAATTTGTGCTTTTGAAAAGAAAGCTATCTCAACCCTTTCTATTACGGCAATACTCACTTTTCTGCTGGGGATATATTTTCCTGGCACGCTTGTAGCCGGATTGGGATTGAAGATACTGCTCACTGGTATTTTACTGGCTTTTATTTTGCTTGAACTCAAAATCTATGCGCACAAAGATTCGCGATTAAGCAAACTGCTTGAAAACACAGATATTACTATAACCTTTACAATGCTTTGTGTTTCGATATTGTCTTATTTCCGGATTATTATCGAAAGGTTACCTACAAAATTACTGTTCTGGGGTGGGGCTTTTATTATTTTATTTATGGGTTGCTATATTGGTTATGCCCTACTTCAGCGCATGATTGAAATGAAAAGCAGATCAATTAATACCCTTGATTCAGCAATATTACTTGGGGGTATTCCCATGCTGCTGCTGTCGTTTTTAGCCCCAATAGCAAACGAGATTCAATATACCTTATCTGGCAGATGGGCGCTTTCTGCTGAAAAAGTGAGCTATTGGGTAAGTTTACTGCTTATGATTTCAGGTCTGACCATTTTTTTCCTTATTTTAAACGGGGTGATTCGGCCGAAAACCACATCAAAAGTAATCATCAGTAATATTTACTATCCAATTATTATCGCAACCGTTGCTATTTTCATTTACTATACTCCAACAATGAATATCCTACAGGATCAATTTGAATTCCATTTTGGTACACATAATCTTAGCGTGTTACAGTTATTTAAATTTGGGAAAATTCCCTTTATAGATAATTTTCCATCACGCGGTGCGTCAGACCTAGTTGAGCAGATGCTTTATTCGCTTGTTAATGGATATCGTTTTCCATTAGATAGCATGTTATGGGAATGGATTCGGTGGGTATGCGGGGCAGTACTTTATTATTTCCTGTTGAAAGAGGTTTTATCTCCTGCTCAATCCCTACTCTTTTTATGTTTTTTTTGGAATCCGATTATATTTTCCTATGTAAGCGGAGGTTATATCGCTGGATTTATTGTTTTTCCAGCTTTGGTAATTAAAAAACTATATGAAAAGCAAAATTTCGGACTTTTTTGTATTTTATGGGTATCTGGTATCCTAATGTTTGCCTGGGCGTTTCCGCCAGGGATTATGACAATTGTTAGTTCGATTTTTATGGTGGTACTTTTAATTTTGAATGCGTTTCTGCAAAAAGAAAATTGGATAAAAATTGCCAGACTTGCTTTATATTCATTTGTTTTTGTTTATGGTATAGTCTTCTCTTTTTTCTGTACGCTTGTCTTTTTACGGGGTCATTCACTTTCCGATCTTTTTGTCATGATAAAAAGTGCCTTCGGTCCGCTCGGGCTAGCACACACTTACCCAACAATGATTAGAAATATGACACCATCGGTGTTTTTTGAATATATGGTTCAGCCTGTAGTTGCAGTTGGAATTGTTTTATTTACCATTATTAATTTGAAAAAAAAATCAACCAGCAACCTACTGCCATTTTTCGCTTTTCTGGCTACTGCCAATTTGGTTGGCTTTCCGCGGATGCTTCAACGCCATAGTGTGCTCGAATCTTTTGCATTATATTTTCCAATCTACTTAATAGCCAGCCTACCAATTATTTACGGATGGGTTAAAACCCAGAAATATCTTATTTTTATTCTCCTTTCAACATCAATTGCTATAGTGTTAATGTTTGGGAATGGGTTCCAGGGCGAGAAATTGGGCCTGTTGACCAATGTGCAACAATTCCATTTTATCCAATGGCAAGATAAGCAAGAACGAGTTACTTATGAAATTTCTCCCGACATGGAACAGATCATTAACTTTTTGGATCAGAAACTGCAAGAAGGGCAAACTTTTTACGATTTTACCGATGCACCAGAGTTATTTGTCTTGTCTAAAAAGGAACACCTTCTTTATGTCACTCCATCGACCATGAATCTTTCAGACGAAAACCAGAATGTCACTAATTCGTATTTACAGAAAGCTTATGATGAAGAAAAACTTGCCTATGTGATCTTCAAACAAGGTACTGGATGGGACAATCTAGATAACGTCCCGCGCGAACTGGTCAGTTACCGAACGGCAGAATTTATCTATAAACATTTTCACCCTGCTTATATGGTTGGAAGATATGAAGTATGGGCAGCGAATTTTATAGAATCAGAACCAGATAAGTGGCCGGATATAGAATTTGAATCATTGAATTTGTTAAATATTGAATCCATCCAGCAAAATGACGTCATCACTACTCAGATCGGCCGTCAAGGTGCATTGCAGATTTCAGCCATTGATACCGATCCATATATTATAAATTTCCTAGATCTATCCGAAATGAAGCTTCTAGAAAAAGATTATGATATTTACTGTTTACAAATTACATACCAAGCAGTATTGAATGGCGAAAATGATTTTAAAGTGTTTTATGCATTCGAAGGTGAAGGATTTAGTGAAAATAATAGTGATTTTGTTGAATTAGTCAATAGTAATGATGGGGATGACAATGTATTAGTAATCAGGCTTAATCAGACCATTCATCATTCAGGGCAGAGATTAGAAGCTCTTCGTTTTGATTTACCAGATAATTCCCATGTGGATATTGAACAAGTAGAATATAAGGTTACAGATTCAACATATAATGAAAAACTGACAACGATTAATCAACAATTTGACCTTATCAATCTTCCCTACCTTTGGGGTACTTATGATGAGAAAGATGCCGCTCATACCACAGAAGTGCTTCAAACAATTGTAAACGAAGAGATTCAGTTAATACCAAACAAACAACAAACTATCTTAATTAATCCTTTGATTTCGAAAAATAATGGAAATTACATCCATTTCAGAATTCGCTCTTCTGATGAAGCTAATATTAATTTTTATTATACCAACCCAGGGGAAAGCTATTTTTCTTTTGATACAGTTCCTTCTGAACAATATGAAGATTACCTTGTGCGGGTTAGTACGCAATGGCAATGGATGAGCGAGAATGTTAACAAATTAGTTATTTCATCTTCACGGAATCTTGTTATAAGCGAACTCTATCTTAGAGAAGGAGATTAGTATCTCTTTGAACTTTGGGATAATTTTAAAAACCTTGTAAAATTTGTATTAAAAATAAAATTGTCCCTAGCAAAATATTTGATGTATAAATTACGGAGATCAATTCTATGAAATTATTAAATTGCCCGGTTTGCGAAGATCAATACACCCGGAAAGTTTTTTCGATCAAAGAATACCATGTGATATATTGCTCAAGATGTAAAACGAGATTTATTTATCCTCAACCTGAGGATAATGTGCTCGATTTGATTTACACACAGGATTATTTTTTAAATGCTTCTACACTCGAAGGAAGAACCGAAATTTCCCGTCTTAAGCTACAAACGGCAAAATTATATCTGGATTTAATTTCCAGATATATAACAAAACCTGAGGGGAAATCGCTTTTTGAGGTCGGATGTGGATTTGGTGATTTACTTTATGAAGCCAAAATGCGTGGGTTTAATATTTCAAGCCTAGAAGTTTCTGTGGATGCTGCAGATCATGCTAACAAGAAACTAGGTGGGTTTTATGTCAGAACAAATGATGATGACATTACAATCCAGTCTATTGATGTCATAGTATTAGCAGATGTTATTGAACATTTTCGAGACCCCAAAGAGCGCCTTAACCATTACGCGACATTTCTCAAACCATCCGGGATAATATTTATCACAACACCCATATTGGATACCATACTTGCTAAAACCATGGGAAAATATTGGTTTGAAAACAAACTAGAGCATTTGTTTTATTTCAGTGAAAACTCTATTAAATCCATACTAGAAGGTGCAGGTTATTCAATTTTGACTGTTGAGCCAAACAGAAAAGTATTATCCCTTGACTATCTCATCAGCCATTTTATTCGATTTAAGGTTCCTATAATAACACCGCTTATGATTATCATTCAAAAATTTTTACCAAGGAGTATTTTGAAATATTCATTCAAAATTAGAACAAGTAGTTTGAATATAATCGCAAAAATAAATTCATAGGATGAAAGAACCAATTAAAAATATATCCGTATCAAAAAATCTTGCAAAATCCAGGTTAAAATCTGTTTATTGTTGCCCGGTTTGTGGGGAAAGAGTTTTTATCTATCAATTTACAGTACATAACATGCAATTGGAACGTTGTTCGGGATGTGGGATAATTTCTAATGTTTTGACTGAAAACAAGGAGGGATATGTAGATGTATTTTACGGCAAAGGCTCTGAAATCAACATTACCCCACCCCAAAGGACGGATAATATTACTGAACAGATTGCTGCTATTGAATATCTAAAATTATTGGGGGCTTGTGAAATAAACACGGAAAATAGGATGTTATTAGTCGCTCCCCCAAATGATATTTTTACATCCGAGGCGGAGAAAGCAGGTTGGCACATAACCCAGCAACATATTACAGGTAAGCTGAAGACAGACTTTAATTATCTTAATCATAAATTTGATGTTGCAGTTATCCTTTATCAACTTGAAAAATCCCTCAATCCTGATCAAATATTACAAAAAATCTATGCAATACTTAAACCGGGTGGTATTTTATTGGTTGTCACCCCTTCTCTCAATTCAACATCCGCCCAGTTTTTCGGTAGGTATTGGACCGAATGGCGGCCTGAAAACCGTTTCTTTTTCGATAAGACAACCATTCAATTGCTATTATGGCGCACAGGTTTTAAGAACCTCATCATACAAAAAGATCGGCGCAAATATACTCTATCTCATATCCATAATCGCGCAAAGGCTTTTCAAAAAACATGGATTACCCGCTTCATCAAGGCTGCATACAATTTTGTACCTTCACCTTTCCGAAGTTTCCGGTTTCGCTTGCCTTCTTCTGGAATGATCATCAAAGTTATTCGAGGGGAATTGCACGAGCCACAGATTTGTTCAATCATTATCCCTGCCTACAATGAAAGTGAAACTTTTCCGATTCTGATGGATGCTGTTATTGCTAAACAAATGCCAGGTGGGATGGATAAGGAAATTATTATCGTTGAAAGTAACTCAAAAGACGACACACGCAAACAAGTATTAAAATACAAGGATCGTCCGGGGGTAAAAATTATTTTTCAGGAAAAAGCGCGCGGCAAAGGTAATGCGGTTCGTGCTGGTTTTGAACAGGCGACTGGGGATATATTGTTTATTCAGGATGCTGACCTAGAATATGATCTAAACGATCTGGATGCGCTTTTGGAACCGATTATCAAATATCAAGTCCCATTTGTATTAGGATCAAGACACGGTGGCAAATGGAAAATGCGGGAGTTTGATGGAGAAGAAGGCCTATCAACATTTTTTAATTTCGGTCATTTTTTATTCACTACCCTCCTTAATACACTCTATGGGCAGCACCTGAAAGACCCATTCACCATGTACAAAATATTCAGGCGTGATTGTATTTATGGACTTACCTTCGAATCTAACCGCTTTGATTTTGATTTCGAACTTGTTATCAAACTGATTCGCAAAGGATACATACCGGTGGAAATACCGGTAAATTATCGCTCCAGGTCCTATAAAGAGGGAAAGAAAGTACGAGTTTTTCGTGATCCATTAACCTGGATATGGGCTTTGATAAAATATCGGTTTGAAAAATTGTAAAGCAGATGTCCATTATTAAATCATTTCGCTTCTGGATAGGTATTCTTGTCAGCCTGCTTTTCTTATGGTTGGCTGTGCGGGGAATCCCAATTAAGACCATGGGAACGGTGATATCCTCGGCCGCGTATTTCTGGTTGATCCCGGCGGTTGTAGCCCAGATTATGGCTGTGTTAGCACGCTCACAGCGTTGGATTGTTTTATTGAAGAAGCCTAAGCGGTTCACTTCATCACTTATGGCGCAAGGAATTGGTTATTTGTTTACCAATATTCTTCCTTTTCGCTTGGGCGAACCGGCGCGTATTCTGGTGATGGCTGAGCAGTGTGATCAGCCGCCCATGTTTGTTGCCGGGACGGCTGTTGTCGAAAGACTTCTAGATGTCGCAACTATTATTATGGCTCTGACTCTTGTGCTGCCATGGATACAGATTCCGGTTTCAGTTTCAAATGCAGGCTTTGTGTTTGGAATGCTTGTGTTATTCGGTCTGGCGATCATCATTCTAATGGCGCGTTTTCCGCAAAAAGCGCGCACCATTGTAAAGTGGTTGCTTGATCTATTGCCATTTTTGCCAGATCAAACTTTGCTTCGGTGGTGGGACGATTTTATAAAAAGTCTAACTGTTTTGCTGAATTGGGGCGTGGCAGTAAAAGTTGTCCTTTGGTCGCTAATCAGTTGGGCTTTTTCAGCATGTGTTTATTTCTGTGTCATCAGGGCTTTCCATCCAGATGGACTGATGCTCGAGGCAGTGTTCATGATGGTGGCTCTTTCCCTGGCTGTCACATTACCGTCCAGTCCGGGCTTCATAGGTGTTTTTCAATTTGCTGGTCAACAGGCTCTAATCATTCCTTTTGGAGTAAAGTATAATTCAAGCAGCGCATTGATGATCACCCTAACGGCTCACTTAGTATATTATTTATTAACAACCGGGCTTGGACTTATCGCAATTTGGGCTACGGGAACTTCTTTTTCTAAAATGACTAGATCTTTGTTTGGGAGAAAAAACTAAAGAGAACAATTGACAAAAAAAATAAATGATAAGGATTTATTGTGAATTATTTTGTTACCGGCGCGGCGGGATTTATTGGAAGCAATCTTGTTGATAAGTTAATCGAGGCAGGCCACGATGTGGTTGGATATGATAATTTTTCAACAGGTCATGAAGTGTTTCTAGAAAAAGCCAATATGTCCCCACATTTTAAACTTTTTCGGGGCGATACACTAGATCTTCCAAAATTGACTGCAGCCATGCAAGGAATTGATTTCGTTTTTCATCTGGCAGCCAATGCCGATGTTCGTTTTGGTACTGAGCACCCGCGTAGAGATTTGGATCAAAATACAATCGCGACCTTTAATGTTTTAGAAGCCATGCGTGGTAGCAATGTGCGCCAGATTGGATTTTCATCAACCGGTTCTATTTATGGTGAACCCCAGGTGTTTCCTACCCCTGAAAATGCACCCTTTCCGATACAAACGTCGTTTTATGGAGCTTCGAAGTTGGCATGTGAAGGTTTAATTCAAGCATATTGTGAAGGGTTTGGTTTTCAGGCTTATATTTTTCGTTTTGTTTCGATTATGGGGGAGCGTTACACCCATGGACATGTATTTGACTTTTATAAAAATTTGTTGCGGGATCCATCTTTATTAAATGTCCTTGGCGATGGACATCAGCGTAAATCTTATCTTTATGTGCAGGATTGCATTGATGCCATCCTGATGATCATTATAAAAGCACAAGAAAAAGTAAATATTTATAATCTCGGTACGGATGAATATTGCGAAGTGAATAATTCTATCGATTGGATTTGTGATCGTCTGAAATTAAACCCACAAAAAAAGTACTCTGGCGGAGAACGCGGCTGGATTGGAGATAGTCCATTTATCTTTCTTGACACAGCCAAGGTTCGCGCACTCGGATGGAAACCAAAACTCACAATTCAACAAAGTATCATCAAGACACTCGAATACCTGCAGAATAATCAATGGATTTTGAAGAAAAGATGAAAGTTTGCGTATTTGGATTGTGGCATCTAGGTACAGTCACCGCTGCCTGCCTTGCATCGGGAGGGCATCATGTGGTTGGATTGGATTTTGATGAAAAGGTAATCGCTGGCCTAAAAGATGGTCAACCACCTTTATTTGAACCGGGTCTCGAAGATCTTGTAAAAAAAGGTATCGCAAAAAATAAATTAGAGTTTTCAACAGATATTAATCAAGCTGTTCACGGTGCACAAGTGATTTGGGTGACATATGATACACCAGTGGATGGAAACGACCGCGCCGATGTGGACTTTGTAGTGGGGCAGATTACCTGCATCTTTCAATTTCTTGAGGCTGGTCAGGAAATATTAATTTCCTCTCAAATGCCTGTTGGTTCAGTGAAACATATTGAGGAGTTGCTAGCTGAGGCACGACCTGATATTGGCGTATTCTTTGCTTGTTCTCCTGAAAATTTGCGATTAGGAAAAGCCATTTCTGTATTTACCCAACCAGATCGTGTTATTGTTGGTGTGAGAAATGCAGCCAGTAAAAAAATATATTCAGAATTGCTTGCACCTTTTACAAACCATATTGAATGGATGTCTGTTGAGTCTGCCGAAATGACCAAACATGCTCTCAATGCATTCTTAGCAACATCGGTCACATTTATTAATGAAATAGCGATTATCTGCGAGCAAGTGGGTGCAGACGCAAAGGAAGTGGAACGCGGACTTAAATCTGAAGCACGCATTGGTCAAAAAGCATATTTGGGTCCAGGAGGCGCTTTTGCCGGGGGTACACTAGCGCGAGATATAGCCTTTCTAATACATCTTAGCGAGAAAAATAATATTCCAGTGCAACTGATACCCGCAATAAGAGCCAGTAACGATGCACATAAGAATTGGGCGCGCCGCCACTTGTACCAATTGCTTGGCGACTTGAAAACAAAAACAATCGCTGTATGGGGACTAACTTATAAACCTGGCACGGATACTTTACGCCGTTCGAGTGCCATTGAATTATGTGAATGGCTTCTGGAAAAAGGCGCACAGGTTCAGGCGCATGACCCCGTAGTTAGGGATTTGCCAAAGAAATATAAACAGGTAAACATGTGTGCTTCTCCGGTAGACGCCGCGAAAAAGGCGGATGCACTTGTGGTGGCAACAGAATGGCCTATCTACCATTCTGTGAATATGAGTCAAGTGGTTTTTTTAATGAATACTCCTATTGTGCTGGATGCCAATCGTTTTCTTGACAATGCTTTAGGGGCGATGCCAGAAATAAAATACATATCAGTAGGAAAATTTATCAAATGTGGCTTCAAACTTTTAGTGCAACAAGATTATTAATGACTTCATCAGGTTTGTAAAAACCCAAAGCTTTTCGAGGTCTATCATTTAGCTTTCTTTGGACTACTTTGATTTCTTCTTCTG
>SDBT01011144.1_pt1 | contig 14486 bp, 12 predicted proteins | sample 2277101 | NCBI WGS metagenome assembly SDBT01 (sample SAMN10404973, study PRJNA504765) | marine sediment metagenome | isolation source: marine sediment core GS10_PC15, 103 cmbsf | place: Arctic Ocean: Southern Knipovich Ridge | collected 2010
ATTGATAAAAAGATGCAAGAATTAAAGAATCTAAAGAAAGGAGACATTATAAAAATATTTATAGAGAAAGCATAGGTAATAAAAAAAGAGCTATGATTTATTTTGCTAAAGTTGAGGAATTATTTTTTATTAGAATTAAGCCATTTATTTAATTCATCTTTCAAATAAATTATAAACGCATTTAAATCATTAATATCCGATTCTTGCTCATATTTTACAGAATAATACATGTTACCATTAATTTGATTCTTGATATAAAATTGTTTTTTCCCCCCTGAAGTTGTAAGATGAATGCGATAATTCTCATCTTTAATTATATTATTAGGACCTGCTACCGAAAACCCTATTAATTCTAATTTTTCGAATATTTGTAGTAACTCTTTTGTATATTTCTTTTCAGTTATATCATCATTCTTTATATTTTCGTATTTCTCAAGTAATTCTATAATCCTTTTTATAGGATCATACTTTTTAACCTTGGATTCCTTTTTTCTCTCCTTTTCTTCAATTTCCTTTAACTTTGGCAAAATTATAAGTCGATAAATCTGCGAAACAAGTTCATTAATCCCAATAGCTATTAAAATTGCAATTGGAAAATAAAAAGTGATTATTGCTCCGATTACAGTAATTATAGTCATTAAAATAACAATTGTCCATCTCCATTTATAGATTTGTTTCATTAATTTTTACCTCAAAAATTTAAAATTATATTTTATTCTTCATTAATAAATTCAAGTATTTAAACACTTCTATTTTTTCAAAGCTACATATATATATCCTTTCAAATATCAACCAAAGTTCATAATAGACTTGTATTATAAACTTTATAATAGATTTGTGTTATAAACTTTATCATTCTATGATCAGAATTTAGCTGCTAAAATTGTCTTTGAACAAAGGTTAAAAAACATGCTTTTTGTTAGAAGGAAAAGCAAAACCATGATTTTCAGATTATTAAAAATCTTCTTCAACTTTTCTTAGAACCGCACATATATTTGGGAAAGATTCTTCAAGTTTCCTTCTTCCTGCTTTTTTAATTAAGCGTTTAAACTCTCTTTTACTAATTTTATTCCATATCTCCTTTCTCAATTTAGCTCTCCAAACCGCATCACTCGGCCCTGTAGGAGTATTAATTCTAATATTTAATGTGAGCTCAATAAATACTTTTATTTCTTCTTCAATACAAGTTTCAGGACCCCAAATAACACAATATAATTTAAAATTATGATTACCAGATTTACAATTTATTAAAAAAGCCTTTTGAAGTGGAATAATTTCATCAATAATCTCTATACCAATTATAGTTAATTTATTTCTTATTTCGGCTATTGCATTCTCATTTATATATTCTCCATCAACCATAAATATGAAATTTCTATTTCTTCTGCGTTTATAAAGATAGTCTTTTATGACATCAAGAGCACTTAAACCTGATGGTTTTTTAATAGGAGTGCGGGGATATAATATGATTTTATCCACACCATCATATTTATTACATATACTTTCCAATATCGGTATTTCTGGAGATTCACCATCACCATTAAGAATTATATGTTTAAGTTCAAGTCCTTTCTCATCATACTCTATTCTCATAGCAATCACGAAGAATCTTTAAAAATTTAATAATCGTGGATCATTGTTAGCATTTAAATAATCTTCCACTTCACTAAGAGAAAACGTATCATAATCTAAAATATCTTCATGTGATTTTTTTAAAAACAAAACCTTACTATCTTCTGGATCTAATTTCGTTAGTTGATATAAAATGTCTACACTATGAGTCGATAGTACTACTTGACTTTTTAATTCTGTTAACCATTTAAGAAATATATTTATCATACTTGGATGAAATCCTGCTTCAAAATCATCAATTAATATTAATTCTGGCTCCATTATTTCAATTAAGGCCATAATTTTTACTAATTTTTCAGCTCCTGATCCAAGATCATTTATATTTATATATGGAGTATTATCAACAAGAACTTTTCTCATAACCATAGGATCCCCAAAATATATCTCACTATATTCGTCATCAATACATTTATTTAAACTCTCAGCGACTTTACGATGAATTCCCTTTTTCATAATAGCAAATTTTAGCGAGTCTATTTTTTTTTCTATTGCTTTAATATACTCAGTATCATAAGGGATGAATAAAATAGATGATGAAGAGTTTGTTAAAGCTATAATTGCATGGTCTACCTTATCATCTGGAGTAGAGAATAATGGAACTTTACTCATATGATCAGGAGTCTTATATTTAGAATCACAAGTTCTTACACTTATTGTGATATAAGAAGCATTATTATAATCAATTGTGGCTATACCATTATATAGATAAATGAGTGGATTATAAGGATCATTTTCCTCTTTTTCTTTTGATAATCTCAATGGAGAATGAAGTTCTGCTAAAAATTGGATTTTACTCTTATCAGTTACGTATTCCTTGGATTTAGGATTTGGTATTAGTGATAGAGCTTCTAATACTGATGATTTCCCCGAATTATTTCTCCCTATTAATACATTAAAATTAGTAAATTCTATAGGTCTTTTACAACTTTTTATTCCTCGAAACTCTTTAATATTTAAATTCTTTATTATCATAAAATCTCGCTATTTCTTATTATTTTTAATATTATTTCTAATATATTACATTAATAATTATGAATTCTTAATTCTAAAATATTTTAGTTTTAATCTCAAATTATTATGAATTTTTTAAAGTATATTTTTACCTGAAGAGCTTAAACTCCTCATCTTCGAAATATTCGAGTACTTTCATAAATAGGTCCTGGTATTTTTTTTTATAAAATTTTTCAGAATCAGAAATTACGGTTAAAATTTCGATAATCTCTGTTTTACTCCCTTTTGAAGAGAGATTTGTTAATTATTGTGTTTTTATAAAGAATATTTTGTATAAATTTCATATTAGTGAGAAATAAAGAAAGAATACAAGGCAGGCGAGTATTCTTCTTCTTGGGAAGGGAAGGGAGGAAACCCGAAATGCCCTATCTGGAGCCCTCAGATGTTGATCTGACCCCAACCACTAAAAAAAATAAATGATATTTTGGCTTTCAGCCTGGGCTGTACAATTTTTTTAAATTGGTTGGCAATAAATTGCCTTGAATTTTGTAAAAATTAGTACGCGGGATTGAGATTATCAGAACGATGAGCGAAAAAAAATTATATTTTTTTTCTAAGATGCAGAATATCGAATAGAAATCCTATGCATATTATTTTGTGAAGGGAAACTTCTTTTCTTTGCGGGGGACACGCCCCCGCTTTTATATTTAGATTAATAATGTGAGATTTTTTCTTTATAAACATTGAGGAAATTACTTTTTCATGGGTCTGTCGATAATTATAAGAAACTTTTCATACTTTAATATTAATTAAATAATTTAAATTGATGAAATACAAAAATGGCAAAAGCTCGAAATGATTTAAAGAACCTGAGGAAATATTATTCACTAGAAAGCACAATTAATAACTCTTTACTATACAGTGAAGATGAAAAATTTAAGGATGATCTTGTGCAAAAATTAGATGACCAAATAGATGATTTAGCAAAAAATAATTATTTAAAGCTTAAAAATTGCAGTAAGACTGCTATTAAAAAGCTATGCTTACAATATCTAAGGCGAATTTTTGAAAAATACGAACACACAGGAAAAATTCTCTATAAGGGAATACCCTGTCATTACAAAGCTCCAAAATACATTTGCAGTTGCATACTTTTTAATGTATTGGAAATCCACTATGAACTGGATTTTTCAAAAATAAACCATAAAACATATAGAGAACTCTTTAGAGATTCGCTTTTTGGTAGCAGTTTTGCTACAACCCTTAAATTCATACGAGAAAATTTTTTTGATATAAATAGTCTCTTGTATAAAGAAAAATTTATTGCCTATTCAAGAAGATATATAGAGAAATTGAAGATTTATTACGATTTAAAAATTATTATTGATGATTTTATTGTTAAAATAGAAGATTCCTTTAAATATTTAAAAAACAACAAGATCAAACGCAGAGACACGTGGTTAATTACAGAAAAACAAAAGAAGCTTGATTTAAGACAGTTTTTAGAAGAGAATGGATTCGATATTACTTTACTATATAAAAATTCATATTATCAATATTTTTTACCTCAGTATTTAGCTTTGTTTTTAGTATATATCGAATTAATTAGGAAATTTGAAGAAAAGAAAATCAAAAGATTAAGTCTTAGAATACTCTGTAACTATTTAAACCTTTCAAGTTATAAAGCCATGGTGATCAAAGATTATCTGTTAACCACGTTAGAACAATGTTCAGAAGCGCCTTTGTTAGGATTTAGATACACTAATAATTCATTTAAAAAAAAATTGGATTTATTATGGAAAAAAACCAATAGGATCGAGATTAGAATGGTAATACGTTTATTTGAGATATTAGGAATTGATCATAAACATTTTGTTGATAAAGTATTCACTTTTAATTCTAAAAGGGATATAGGATCATTTATTCATAGGCTTAGAGAAAACGATTTTTCATACTTACACTATATAGCAATACAAAGGAACATAAAAAAATTAAAGAACTTGAAAAAAATAACAGCTACACAATATGAAACTGCAAAGGCTCTAATTGAGAATGTATTAAATGATAAATTAAAATTGTATAACCCGCTAAGACAGATAACTATTAAGAATAAAACTTTAAGCCATAATTCGATCTTTTACAGATTTAAATTTGTTGAAGGAAATATTTATAGAATTAAACCTAAGATACTTCAAGAGAGAATACGAGATCTGATGGAAAAAATAATGAGTAATAGATATCCCTTGGAGTTATTCAATAATAAGGGAATTAGATGTTCAGATTTTTATATTGAGGGTACAAGACAGGAAAGGGTTAGTACAAATACAATAAAAACCTATTTAATAAACCCTTTAATTAAAGAAAAGAGATTATCTTACGACGATAAAATAGTGGAAGAATTACATGGAATTACGAAGAAAGTGATAAAAAAGTATAAAACTACAAGACATGAACCTGTCTTAACTCATTTATTAATGGAAATAAAGCAGTTAAATATGATAAGTATGGAAACACCTATATGGTATAGAGAAATAACAGGACATATTGATTTACTAGGAGAATTAGATGATAAGCTCATTATTATAGAATATAAACCAAAAGAAGCGGACTTATATAAAGGGTTAATTCAAGCATGCATTTATGCTTTTGTACTATCCAAATTATTACAAATCGGTATGGAAAAAATAACATGTCTAAGTTTTACACCGTATAAAGCATTAAGCTATGACTCAAGGATATTATATAAAATAATTGAGTTTATACAAAATCAGAATTCAAAGCGAGAACAAAGGTTAACCTTAAAAAATAATAAACCGTATGATATTGAAAAAGAATTATTAAAACTTATCAATCCATAATGATAAAGATTGCCCCCTACTCCTGTTATTGTGCGATTTCTTTTTTTATAAAAAAGTGAGTAGTTTTTATTTTTTCTTTAAGATCATTTTTCATGGTATTATATTTTTTTTCTCTTGGTCTAAATGCACTTTTTTTTGTCTTAGTATTAATTTATTGTCTCTTACGATCATATCAGAATAATGAGAATGTACAAGGAAACTCAGAAGAATACAGATTTATAAAATATACAATCTTACTTTTATTTTTAATTTGTTTAATTTTTGAGGTTCAGGTCGTTATTGACTTGAATTCAGAAAAGATAACTTTCGAAAGAATGTATCAAGAAGGATCATTAACTATTATTATTTCTGTAATCATTTCAAATGGATTGTTTTTTTTAGCTTTAATTTTCTTTTTTCCACTATTGTTTTTAAATCAAAGGAACCAAATTGAATTACCATATCCAAGAAGATATAGGGCTAAAGATGGACAAATTGAGCTGGGCAGAATTATTTTTAGGAATAAAAAGAAGTATAAATTTAAGTTGTCTATAAGTGATTTGGAACGACATATGTTTATTTGTGGTTCTACAGGTTCAGGGAAAACAAATTTTCATCAGCGTTTTCTTATTAGTTTAGATAACATTTTACAGGTTCCCTTTCTGCTATGTGAATTTAAAGGGGAATATACCTTCTTACAGAAAAAAATAAAAAATGTTTTAATATTAAAGCCGGGTTATAACTTCTTTATTAATATTTTTGATCCTGAAGGGACAGATCCAAGGATACACGCTGAAAGGTTATTTCAAGCGTTTCGTAGCGGTATGAAGTTTGAAGATAAAGAATTTAGTCCGCAAATGGAACGTGTATTTGTTGATATCCTAGTTCAAATGTGTAAACATGAGAAAAACAGAAGTTGGGAAGCATTTAAGCGACTTAGTCAAGAATACTTTTCAACAAATTCATCTTTATATAATACTATTGATCGTAAAGTGGGTGGATCAATTGAACAAAGTATTTATGCGATACAAAATAGAATTCGGCGATATTGTACAGGTACACTTTCAGAAATATTTGTAAAAAAAATAGGAATGAAAGTTAAAGATATTTTTAAGTATAAGGTTATTATCGATTTAAGTTCGATCATTAAACTAGGCGGAGATAAAATCGATGCATTATTCTTTCTTAACGTACTTCTTAAATATTTGTACGACGAGAATATAGAAAGAGGGAGTAAAAATTACACAGGAATTAGACATATTACAATTTTGGAAGATGCTCAATATTTTGCTCCTCAAGAACTTTCTCGTAAATCCGAAATTACTACTTATATTGAAGATATTGCATTATTATTACGCGGTACGGGTGAATGCTTAATAACTTTAGCTACACGTCCTGCTTTAAGCGAGGAAATTTTAGCTAATTGCGGAGTTTTGATATCATTTAAAGAACATATGCAGAAAGATTTATTACGTCAATTATTAAATCTTGATAATGATCAAGAGAGATATCTAAGCGAATTGAAAGTAGGGCAATGTATTATACGAGTTAATTCCATAGACCGACCATTTAGTTTAATCGTACCGTTAATAAAACGTGGAGACTTAAATGATGATGAAATTAGAGAAAACAATATGAAGATATTAGAAAAAATTAACCTTACGCAGAAAATAGAACCTTCTCTTCAGTTAGAAAATAAAATCATAGGATATTGTCTTTATTGCGGTTCAGGAATGACTTATAAATCCAAAGATGAAATTTGTGGTTTTTGTAAAGTCTATTTTGAAGAAGGAGATAAACAGAATAGACTAATTAAGGTATATTCGGAATTTAAAGATATTATTGATTATAATAGTGATTTTAAAGAGATTATTGATGAAAAAAATAAAAAACAAGTAGTGTAATTAAAAAATGAGCCTGTTAGAAATTTTTAACTTCAATTTTGAAAGTTATTTAAACGAATTCAATGATTTCATGTCAATTTTTTTTTTTTATTTAAAGTTTATTCTTGCTGGATTTTTAATACTACTCGGTAGTATTTCCCTTTTACGATTAAAAGGAAAGTATTCTGAAGAAATATTGCATAACCCCGATATAAGAAAATCATATTTTTTTAAAAACTCGCGATTTATAGTAGGAAATCTATATTTAATTTTAGGCTTTGGATTTATGCTTAATTTTATGATTTATGCCTTAATTTTAATGTTCAATTTGATTCCTGATATGTTAATTATTCCATTATTAAGATCAATAGAATCTATTCCCCAAGATTTCATAACTGATTATTTTTTAAATAATACTTTAGAAACTCCTCTTGAGATTTTTATTTATAATATAATTGGAATATTATCATTTGCGATTTTTTTAATTGTTCTACTAAATATTTGGTTTTTAGTGTCTAATAAAAAAGACAATATCTCAAAACAAGTAATCGGTTTGTCAATCGGACTTATTGCTGGGTTTCTATTTAGTTTTTCTAGATTTCTACCATTCTTTTTATAGGATCTTAAGTATAACGAACTAGCAACCAATTAGTTAATGATTTATTCCAATTTGGTGACAAGATCGTTTTATCTTCTTTTTACTTTCTACAATTAAACAAATCAGTAGATAAACAATTGGAATTTAAAATAACTTTTTTTTTACAAGAATAAACTAGAAGTTTTTATATTAAAATTTAGAAATGTTAAAAACAATCTACTTAAAATACTAAAACAATTTCTTAAAATGGTATTAGCTGAGCCTGAAAACGAAAGAAAGATACAAAAGGAATCTAAATTTGTAAAAGTTAGACTAGAATATAAAAATAGTAAAACTCTAAAAATCTTAAGAGAGATACAAAAATTACCACGTGTAAAAATAGGTAGCTGGATCAGAGTAGGAAGTGGGAATTATGAAAAGTACCCTCTCGATGGGAGATATAGAATAACGTGTGGTACTATTAAACATGTTACAGCATGTAAAAATCACCCTACAGAATTAAAACTTGTTCATTATCAATGTAATAAGCTTGATTGTGAAATATGTTATGTTCGTACAGCTTCAGAACGTGCAAGAAAAATTAACATCAAATTCACCCAATTTAAGAAAATTGTCCAAAAATCAGGTATAAAATTAGGAAATCCGATCCATATTTCGTTAACACTAAGAAGTGAGTTAGGAAAACCATTTTTAGACAATTATGAATTACAATATTTAAAATTAAGGAAAGTAGTTTCGACTATTCTAAAAAACTCTGGACTTAAAGATTTTACATTATTTTTCCAGCATGAAGCAGTACGATGCAAGAGCTGTGGTAAGCGATGTAATGAATGTTTATGTAGAACACGAAAGTTAGAAAGAGTTTTGAACATACATTTCCATGCAATTGGTTTTGGTTATATAATCTCCACTTATGAATTTAGAAAAAGATATCCAGATTGGATAATAAGAAATCACGGTTCACGTGAAGATGTTTATCAAACAGCATTTTACATTTTAACAAATAGTTCATTATGGAGAAAAAGGGATGGTAATTTAAAGAAAGTTTGCCAATCATATGGACATCTCCATCCTAGAAAATTAAGAGTTATCACTAAAACGATTAAATATACATATGAAAAATGTCCACACTGTAAAGAATCTCACTATAAAGTAAAACAAGGCGTTATTTTAAATGGAGATACTCCCAAACCTACCATAAATATGCTAGTCGAACAAAGAGAAATGCTTTCAAGATTGGTTTTACATAATAAGAACCTAAATATTTATATCGATAAGAAAAAACAAGAATTCGGGAATGTACACCGATATAAAATTATTATTCCTATATATCAAATCGATGATATAGAAGAATTAAGAAATAGTGTGCAAGAAAACCATGACCGATATAAAAGAGATATGGAAAAATACAAAAAAAAGAAAAATGAGAAAGAAAGTAATGGATACGGTTAAAATTGAATGACAAAAATAATAATATAATTCAATTTGTTGGAAAAGGTTATTCAAAATATATTAATGAAATTGATACAGATATAAAAAAATTAAAATTACTTAATTTACCTTTACTTACGGATGATTTAGAATTAGCAAATTTTTTGAATATTAAACCTAATAAATTAAAATTTTTATGTTATTTCAAAAGGATAAGTGATTATGATAATTACTTTTGTTTTTTAATTCCTAAAAAAAGCTCTGGATATAGAAAAATATCTGCTCCTAAGCCTATTTTAAAAACAGTCCAAAAGTTAATTCTGCATCAAATTTTAGTGAAAATTTATCTTTCTGAGAACGCATGGGTATATTAAAGGAAGATCAATCATAACAAGTGCTAAATATCATTTAAATAGAAATGATTTATTGATTAAAATCGATTTAAAAGATTTTTTTCCAACAATAACTTTTGATCGAGTAAGAGGAATGTTTCAAAGTTTTGGTTATTCTGGTCATATATCAACGATCTTAGCAATGATTTGCACTTATAATGAAAAAAAGGAAATCAAATTGGATGATAAGAAAAAGTATCTATCCATTTCTGATAGAATATTGCCCCAAGGATCACCCGCATCACCGATGATAACAAATATAATATGTAGAAGGTTAGATAAAAGGTTAAACGGATTAGCAAAAAAATATGGGTTTAGATATTCACGATATGTTGATGACCTTGCATTCTCAATAGAAAATAATTATGATAAAAGAATAAAACAATTTACTAAATATATCTACAAAATAATTCAAGAAGAGGGTTTCTATATTAATCAAGATAAAATACAATTTTTAAGAAAGAGCAATCAACAGTTACTATTGGGACTTTTAATTAATAATGAAAAAATAAATATTCCTAAGACATGGATTAAAAGATTTCGAGCACTATTATTTGATGCACAAAAATTGAAAGATAATAACCGATTAACAGCAGAACTAAGAAATAGAATATCAGGAATGATTTTGTGGGTAAAAAGTATAAATCAGAATAAATATAAGAAGTATATAAAAAAAACCAATGTTTTATTAGAATTTTTTTAAAATATACATATAATAACACTAATGAAAATTGAACGGAAGTCTTATTAATCATAAAAAGATTGAATTTTGCCTCTAACTAAAATTTTTTTTTAAATAGTATCAACTGATCATTGCTACTATTATGGCTAGAATTATTGGAGAATCTGATTGCACAGGAATTATAAAATATAACTTCCTAAGATATGGTATTAGTGATCTTTCTTCATTTGATGATATCACAAAATTTAAAGAACAATTTGAAAGCATTGTAAAAAGAAAGGAGAAAGATAAAGAAACTCTATCTACAAAAGAAACAATCCAATACTTAATGGCAAAACGATATTTCGGAGCAATTGGAGAAGAAAACGTAATTAACACCTTAAAATTATTACCCGATACATATTATGTATTGAATGAAATTCGAATCAAACTCACCAAATCAGTATTTTGGAAGAAATTTTTTGAATATGTTAAATCGGCACAAATTGATCATGTGGTTATCGGTGAAACAGGAATATTTCTAATTGAAACAAAAAATTGGAAAGAGATGAGGCTCTCTTCTATTCATAATTCCCCTCATAAGCAAATAGATAGAGCAGGAATGTTATTCTGATTAGCTCAAAAGCGTAAACTTGGAAAACTGTATAAAACGTATAACCTTGTTGTTACTTTAAAAGATTTACCCAAATATAATTATAAGTTTGTATACCAATTATCAGTAAAAGAGCTTAATAAATATGTTTTAAGCAGAAAAAAGCAATTATCTCTGCAACAAATAGAACACATAAAAAATTGGTTGATAAATCTAAGAGTAATCAATCCTACTCCTTGGCATTGGAGATTCTATTGAATCTTTATAAGAGTCAAACCCAAAACAATGAAAAAAGATAGGGAATTAAATAGTAATCAAGAAGAATGGTATAATTACATCGAAGGTCTGATCTAGTTAATTTGAGAGATTTTTGGAGGAAACCCGAAATTTTTTTGTCATATTTTTATGTCCTCACCATGTAGATCGGGGATTACATCTCCCACTTTTATATTCTCTAAAAATAATTTCTCTTGAGGTTTTACTTCTTTTATTTTTTTGTCATAATACTATACCTCCTTATCAATAATTGATTTTTGGCTAATTAAATAAATCATTTTTTAGAATAGAGTTATTTAATAAAATATAAAATGAATAACAATATAAATCCATATGTTCAAGTGGCTTTTCGATTGATTCACAAACATTTTACTTGGAAATATCAATCGGTTTCCAAGATAAATAAAAACCCAATTCAAAATTCATTTGAAACATCAAAAAAAATCAAATTTTTACCTATTTGTTCGATTAAACTTTTTTTTGGAATATTAAAAATAGTAAAAATTCAGAAATCGATAAAACCTATTGTTATTTCCCGAAATTTAGAATTATGATATAGAATTAGATCTAATATATGTTAAAATTCGATTAACGAAGAATTAAGAGGATTTTACCTGTGGCTTTTCAGTCAACCTATTATTATTTCCCAAAATTTTGATTGATGATTTTACAATTTGGATGAACCTTTAGAAAAATTTTTGTTACATTCATATATTCTTTTGATAATAATTGAGAGTTAAAGCTCTACATTAATAATTTAGATGTAATATAATACTTAATTTCATTAATTTTATAAAGATCGATCTTCAAAATAGTTAGATATTTGGCATATATTCGTTTACATACCGTCTACTCTATCTAGAATCCAGAATATTTAATTGCCAATATTAAAGAGTAGACATTGTAAGAATATCAAAATCACGATTTTTTTGAAAAATCAAAATTAAAAAACCGAACTGGATGAATCAAAAAATTTTATTTTGAAATCATCTATATTTCGAGTTAAAAAAATAATATAATAGATTATTCGAGCCCAAAATCATTGGTTAAAATGAGTATCAGACATAGATATTCAACATTTGTGTCATATTACTTAATATTATTTTGTAATATTTTATAATGAAAAAGTATATCTGAAATTATTAACGAAAAAAAATTAGATATTCTAAACTTTAGCCATTATTGGCAGATTAACAAAAACTTCAATTGGATTGATAGGTTTTAAAATCTCATAATTACTATTAATACTATTAAAAAGTTCACTCAATTCATTGATAGAATTGGACATCTTACCCGTAATAGTTTCATTGTTTAATTAGTTTATATTTTCTATTAAATTACTTCTCCAATTTCCTCATAAAGATCTGATTTTGATGCATACCCGTAGTAATCTAATATTATCTTTCCTATTTTTCCCATTCTTTTTAAAATCGGTTCAGGTTTTTCGATTTCTAAAGATTTGGATATCATTATTTCTAAATAATCAATAATTTCGAAATAATAAATAAAGGATGAGAAGTCTACTAAAATATATGGTAGATATGAAATATATTTTAAATATCGAAACACCAATTCTTTTATTTTAACTTTTGAAAAGATTTCTTCACGTAAATTAAAAAGATTTTGTATAAATTTATCATTCAGATTGATATAAACAAGCGGTTCTGAAATAACTTCTAAATATTCTATACAATTTCTTTTCTCGCTTGGTAAATTTTGAAACATTTCATTAAGCCTACTAGTTGATATCAAGCTTTTAAATAATGAAAGAATACCCCAGTATGCACTACCGTGAGTCAAATTCTTTATTTTAACTTTTGCTTTTTCCTTTATTAACACTACTGCATTTAAATCCTCAGGGAATTTAGCAAATTCCATACTATCATCTGTAATTTTATCTAAATGATTTTCTACGGGTATTAATTTTTCTAATATAATATCAAATACACAGAATGTATTAAACTTCAATATATTGGGTAAAAATCGATAAAAATAATCAAGATGTTTATTTTGATCCTTATCAATAATTTTTATGTCTAATTTATACAAATCATACAAATAGATTTGCTCTTTGTTTAGATATTTTTTAATTAAACTTAATTCAAATAAAGGATCTGACACTCTTGATTTATATATATTTAATTCAGTATAATTTCTCAATTCTCCTAGTAAAATTAATTCAACCTCACTCTCTTTTACTAATGGATAGTATACCTTTTTGAAAAATGATATATAAAAGGGATTTTCTTTAAGAAACTCTGAAAATTCTTTTTGATTATTAAACTTATAAAGATTACGATAATCCAACATACTTTTTACAACTTTAAAATATCCTTCCTTGTGGTCAGGTAAATGCATTTCAGCAAATTTATCAAAAATGCAATTAAAAAGATTTTCAAGGAAATTTTTCCAATTTTCATTATATTCTACATCTTCCCTTGAAATTTTTAAATCATATAAATTCTTCTTTGAGCTTACGCAAATGATACATTCATGAGCAGGAATCTTCGGATCAAAAGAGCCAACAAGCACACCATGATTAAATAATACCAAATTTTTTTTAGGGTAGTGATTTGATAATCCAAAAACTACTTTAAAAGATTCATTTTCAAAATTTAAGATCTCATGGTAATATAGCTCTTCGAAAGAATTGTGTTTACGTAAAAATTTAGTTGTAATATTTTTAAAATTCCATTCTTGCTCATATTTAATCATTTCTCCACCATTCTCTGAGAAATAAATTGGTATTTCTGTTTCAGTAATATATTTTTCAATTAATTTTTTTAAATTATGGATTATAAAATCATCTTTTAATTCTAAGATTATTTTTGTTCCAGATTCTCTTAATAAGCCTTTCTCATATTTCCATAAATCTTGAGAAGTTTTTATTGTAAATTTGCATGGCTCATATTCTTCCTTTTTCGTTTCAAGAATTACTTTTTTACTTATCAAAAATAATGATAAAAAACCAATACCAAATCTAGCAAATGGATCTATTGAGTTTGCTTTGATTAAATCTTTTAAATCATCAGAGAAATATAAAGAATCTCCAATATTAGATAAAAAATCTTTAGCAGTCCTAAAATCCATTCCAATTCCGTTATCTTCAATTTCTAATAACTTATCAGAAATTTTTCTAATTTCTATTTTATATTCATTCTTAGGATAAAAAATTTTTTTATATAAGCAAGCATCAATCGCATTTTGTATTA
>SDBT01011145.1_pt1 | contig 14486 bp, 7 predicted proteins | sample 2277101 | NCBI WGS metagenome assembly SDBT01 (sample SAMN10404973, study PRJNA504765) | marine sediment metagenome | isolation source: marine sediment core GS10_PC15, 103 cmbsf | place: Arctic Ocean: Southern Knipovich Ridge | collected 2010
ACGTGATGGTGTTGAGACCGGGGTCAGGAGACGGGCGGGGGCCGTATGGCGGCATGGTGGCATGTCGCGCCATGGCGGCGTTTGCCCTCGCGGCCGTGCTGGCCGGATGCATAGACGAGTCCAACATCAAGATCAGGAAAGGCACGCGGAAGTGCCTGAACTGCCATCTTTCCCAGGCACAGGAGTACGAGGGGAAGACCGTGCACGCTCCCATCGTCAGGAAGGACTGCGAAGCGTGTCACTACCCGCACGGCGCCTCCAACATGCTGCTCCTGAAGGAGGGCGGCGGCAGTGACCTCTGCTACTCCTGCCACCAGGCGACAAAGGCGCGGTTCTCGAAAGGGCAAGTCCACGCTCCCCTAGTCCTGGGCGAGTGTACTTCGTGCCACGATCCCCACGCGGGCGAGGGAAAGTGGCTCCTCAAGGCCGAGGGGAACGCAGTCTGCTTTGCCTGCCACAGGGAAGTTGAGCAGGAGCTTGACCTCGGCTTTGTCCATGCTCCCGTGGGCACGGGGAGCTGCCTCGAGTGCCACGACCCGCATTCCTCCGACAGGGAAGGGCTGCTGTCGGACAGCGTAGAGGCGCTATGCACGAGGTGTCACAACATGTCCGCCCCCGAGCCGCTGGCGGCCCACGGTAACCTCCCGGTGGGGAAATCGCAGTGTACTGACTGCCACGTGGCCCATGCCTCCAGCCAGGAAAAACTGCTGAGGCAGAACGTGCATGCCCCGGTAAGGGAGAACATGTGCGAAGCGTGTCACCGGGGACCCGGGGAAGCGGATCCGCTCGCTGTCAACGCGCTGGGCAGTGAGCTGTGCTTCGGGTGCCACGCGGATCTCGAGGAGGATTTCAGCAAGGGTACCGCGCACGCTCCGGTGGCCGGCGGGGACTGCACCGTATGCCACTCGCCTCATGCTTCGGATGAGAGGGCATTGCTCGCGGGCACCGAGGAGTCGCTCTGTTCCGGCTGCCACGAGGATGTTTCTGCATCGCTTTCGATGGCTTCTGTTCATAAGCCCGTCGAGAGGGGTGCCTGCTCGGACTGTCACGATCCTCATTCTTCGGAAAACGAGGACCTCCTGAGCGTTGCTCCCGGCAAGCTGTGCTTCAGCTGCCACGAGGGAGAGCAGAAGCGCTTTGCGGACGGCATGGCCCACGAACCGGTGAAGGAAGGGATGTGCCTGGCCTGCCACGAAGCGCATGCGTCGGGAGAAGCGCCGCTCCTGTCCGCCCCCCGCGAGGAGCTTTGCTACGGGTGCCACGGCGAGAAGCGCGAGGAGTTCAAGGGCATCTCGCAGCATGAGCCGGTTGCCGGCGGCCGCTGTCTTGACTGCCACACGCCTCATGTCTCGCAGAGCAGGAAACTCCTTAAGCATGAGGGCAGCGAGCTCTGTTTCGAGTGCCACAAGGATGAGGAGCGCGGGTTTGCGAAAGAGAACGTGCACGGTCCTGTCTCTGAAGGAGAGTGCCTTGTCTGCCATTCGGCCCACGCCTCGGGCGAGCCTTCCCTGTTGAACGAGCCGATGGGTGAGCTTTGCTTCGGCTGCCATGCGGACCGCCGTGAGATGGCGGAACAGCCTTTCGTCCATGCGCCTGTCAGGGACCACGAGTGCGGGAGCTGTCATTCTCCGCACGCTTCTGATGAGTCATCTCTCCTCAAAGGCACGGGGCTGGCGCTTTGCTATCCGTGCCACCGCGAGGAGGCAAGGAGATTCCAGGTCGGGAACGTGCACGAACCCGTCGCCGAGGGGATGTGCGAAGCGTGCCATAGCGCTCATGGCGAGAAGCACGCGGCGCTGCTGAAGGACGAGCCCAGGGCCCTGTGCCTGGGTTGCCACGAGGGGACGGATGAGGCTTTCAAGGCCGCTCACAGGCAGATAGATGTGACCGCCGCGGAGTGCAGCGAGTGCCACATGGCACACTCCTCCCCGAGAAAAGACCTGTTGAAGAAGAACTTGCACGAGCCGTTCTCCGAGAGGCAGTGCGAGGTGTGCCACGTCGTGCCTTCCCGCGGCGAGCTCAAGGAGGGCGGCGACGGCGCGGAGCTTTGTCTCACCTGTCACGAGGACCAGGCCGGGGAGATGGACGAGAAGCATGTCCACGAGGTGTTCAGCGAGGGCATGTGCAGCGCATGTCATTCGGCTCACGGCTCCGAGGAGGACATGCTGCTCAAGAAGAAGTCTCCGGGGCTTTGCACGGATTGCCACGGGGATCTGGGTGCGATCTCTAAGCTGGCCGCGCCGCACGCGCCGGCGGCGAAGGGCGAGTGCCTTGCCTGCCACGAGCCCCACGCGGCCGCAAGCGGCGGCCTCCTTGTCGAGGAACCGGTGGAGCTATGCAGGCGCTGCCACGGGGACGTCCTGGGTGCGCTGGACAAGAAGGTGGTACACTTCCCGGCTTCGGAAGGGGAGTGCCTCACCTGCCACAGCGCCCACGGGTCTGAAAACCCGTCCGGGATGACCAGGCCGTCCGGGACACTGTGCTCGGAGTGCCACGACACCGGCGAGAAGAGTTTCCGCAAGGCCCACCAGGAGTACCCGGTCGCTGACGGGGGTTGTCTTGGGTGCCACGACCCGCATGGATCGGACCAGGAGTCGCTGGTGCGCGGAGAGCTGCATGCACCCGTAGCGGGCGGGACCTGCGAGGGCTGCCATGTTGCCCCTGATTCCGAGCGCCCGCTGGATCTGCTGCAGGAGCCCCCCGGGCTATGCTTCGAGTGCCACGGGGAACAAGAGGAGGAAGTAAAGAAGCTTCACGTGCACACGCCCGTGAGGCGGGGCGATTGCCTGAAGTGCCACGCGGCCCACGTGGGCGTCGGGGGAAAGCTCTTGCTTTCTTCCGGGGCCGAGCTGTGTGCCACCTGCCACGAGCCGGAGTCAGTTGAGGAGCCCGGCTCGGTACACGAGCCCTACAGTGAGGGCTCGTGCGACCGTTGTCACGGGAGCCATACGACGGGACGGAGGCGGCAGCTGGTCTCGCGGCCGCTGGAACTCTGCTCGGAGTGCCACCCCGGCAAGATGGAGGACCATCCCGAGAGAGGACACCCCATGGGCGAGATCACTGGTGCATCTGCGGCCGGGGAAGAGGGAGCCAGTGTGCTCCTGTGCACGGATTGCCACGATGCGCACACATCTGAAAGGCCGCACCTGCTTACAGTGAGCGGGTGCCTGGACTGCCATCCGAAGTAGGAGCACGATCGGGCCGTGCCCGGGCGGACAAACGGGCACTTGCAGAAAAGAGAAGGAGTAGAGGCGATGGAACGGACTATGCGGAAGAGGGTGTTGCTTGCGGCTGCCGTACTGACGGCTGTGGCCGGGGGATGCAGCTCCGCACCGAGGTCCACGCCGAACATGGTGTGGCCCGCAGCGCCGGAGAAGCCGCGCATAAAGTACGTGCGGGCTTTCCGGACGGAGAAGGATGTCAGGGGCAGGAGCAGTGTGTTGGATCTCTTGATAGGAAAAGAGGAGCAGATAATTGGTCTCATGAAGCCTTACGGGCTCGCTGCAGATGACCGTGGAAACGTGTACGTGGCAGATTCCGGGCTGGCCCGCCTCTTCATCTTTGATTTTGCCGCTAAGAAGCTGTACACGGCAGGCTCCAGGATGGGCGCGGACCGCCTCGAAAAACCGATAGGGGTGGCACTGAGCGACTCGGGCAACGTGTATGTAAGCGATACGCGCCTGAACTTGATAAAGGTGTTCGACCGGCAGGGAGCCTTTCTCTTCTCCATAGGAGGGAAGGGGGAACTCTCGAGGCCTTCCGGGATGGCCATAAACGAGATGCTGGGGCGACTGTACGTGGTGGATGCCGGGAAGCACCGTGTGAGGGTGTTTGGCCTGACGGGGAAGCCGCTGCTCGAGTTCGGCAAGCGGGGCGAGGGGCAGGGCGAGTTCAACTACCCGAGCAATATCGCCGTGGACCGCGCGGGGAAAGTGTACGTCTGCGACTCCATGAACTTCCGCATCCAGGTGTTCACACCGGGCGGCGAGTTTGTGCGGGAGTTCGGAAAGCTGGGAGACGGGCCGGGAGAGTTCCAGCGGCCGAAGGGGGTCGCGGTAGACAGCGAGGGGCACGTCTATGTCGTGGACGCGGCTTTTTCCAATATACAGGTATTCGACCAGGCCGGCCGGCTCCTGCTCTATTTTGGAGAACTGGGGCAGCCCCCGGGACGGTTCTACCTGCCCGCAGGGCTGTACATAGACAAGAAGGACCGCATCTATGTCAGCGACCAGTTCAACCGCTGCGTTCAGGTGTACCAGTACCTGAGCGAAAACCCGTAGTTCCTCCCCTTCAGCAGGATGTCCCGGGCAGGGTCTGTGAATCAGGATGCAAGCTGGTCCTGATCCCTCGATTCGTGCATTGTGGAGCAAACCTGACCTGCCGCGGAGGACACAGATGAGCGATTTCGCTTGGCTGAGGGCGCGGAATCGCTCATTGAGCGGCTCACATGCATGCCGATGCGGCGGTTGGCAGGGCTGAAAACATGATCGGATGGGTGAGAAAAGCTTGTCCATTGAATGATGTAAGTCCCACCAATACAATATCTACCTAAACACTACCTCCTTATGGATGATTCTCCGGGTGATATCCGGGCCTCGTTTTGTGAAATCTGGCACGATTATTGCCTTACCCACAGATGGCCAGTAGCAGAAGTACTGGAAGAGCGGTAAGGGGCAGTTCAGAGCCAGTGGGAGGGCAGTGTGATGAAGATGAAGGTCTTGGTTCTCATAACAGTAGCGGTTGTGGTCGCGGCTTCGCCCGCCTGGGCGTTGACCATCGTCGACAGCAAGCACGACCTTTCGTCGGGGAGTAGCGCGACGACAAAGTCGAACGTCAACGAGATCTGTGTGTTCTGTCATACGCCTCACAGCGCGAACCAGACGGTCGCTCCGCTGTGGAACAGGCTGCAGGATACGACCAGCACGTTCACCCCCTATACAAGCAGCACGATGGGAGTGTCACCGGGGCAGCCGTCAGGCGTATCGCTGGCATGCCTCAGCTGCCATGATGGCCAGCTGGGCCTCGACCAGCTGTATAACTACCCGAACGACACCAGCTACGATACGATGGGTGAGATCACCTTCTCCGGAGACGTAACGGGCAGCGATCCCGAGAAGCTCGCTACCGACGCGGACGGCTACATGGGTACTGATCTGTCGGATGACCATCCGGTATCTTTCGTCTACAATACGGCTTACACGGCCGACACCACGGGATTGAGGACCGCGGTAGCCGGGAATCCCGTCACGGTCGACAACGCAAGTGTTAAAGTGAACCTTTCAGGCAACAGCATCGCCACGGCTACGCTCGAGTGCTCGAGCTGCCATGACCCGCATGACAATGCGAACGAGCCGTTCCTGGTTATGGACAACTCGCCCAGTTCCGGCGACGGCAGCCCGCTGTGCCTGACGTGTCATAACAAGTAATACGGTTTCGAGAGGGACCGGGCGGGGGAAATCAGCGGCCCCGGCCCGGATGCTGGCCGCTGGCTCTGAAACTGATGAAGACAGGCCCCGCGCCTTCCTTTGAGCGCGGGGTTCTGTTATTATGGGGCGGGATACCGGGGGGCGGCCATGCATGTTGACAGGAAGATAGTTCCTTTCCTCATCGCAACGGCCGCACTGGGTGTTCCCCTGCTCTTTTGCTGGCGTTTCATGGACCCGTTCCACGTGCCCAAGGAGGTGCTGGTCCGCCTGGTTGGGATCCTCATCCTCTCCTTATGGGCGTTCTGCTTCCTGGGCCGTGATGGACACTCGCTGAAAGTAAGCCCGGTGCATCTGCCGGTTGCTGTGTTACTCCTCTGGACTCTTCTCTCGCTCTGCCGCACGTCGAGCCTGATCTCCAGCCTGGGGTACCTATCAGTCATGGGGGCGGGTGTGGCGTGCTGTCTTGCGACGGTACGGTTCGTGGAGAACGGCCGCGAGCGGTCGTTGATCCTGGCGGCGGTGGTGGCAGCCGGGGTCGCGGCCTCGGTGGTCGGGATACTCCAGTACTTCGGGGCCGATCTCAGGACATGGGACTTCAGCCTGGACCTGTCGGGCGCGCCGCCCGGCAAGCTGCGGATGTACTCCACTTTCGGAAATGCCAACTTCCTGGCGGCTTACCTGGCCGCCGTGATACCGGTGTCGCTGGCCGCAGCAGGAAGCGCCAGGAGGGCCGTCGCAAGGGCGGGCTGCGGCATATGTGCGGCGGTCATGCTCGTGGCGCTCTTCCTGACGCGTACCAAGGGAGGGTGGCTCGGGGCCGCGGCGGGAATAGTCTTCCTGTTCATCGGCTGGGCTATCATCATCAGGCGCGAGCCGGGGGGCGCAAAGCGCAGGATGGCCCGGGCTGCGGCGGCAGCGGCCCTGCTTTGTGTTGTGGGGCTGGCGGTGGTGGGGTTTTCGGAGCGTGGGCGGGTGGCCCTTCGGGAAGCGCGGAAGAGCTTTTCTATCTCCGACAGCAGCCAGGTCAGCCGCTTCCTGATGTGGAAGACGGGGCTCTTGATGGTGAGGGAGCATCCTGTCCTGGGCCTGGGGCCGGGCAGGTTCGATGCGCATTACCAGCCCTACCAGGGACGCGTGCTGGAGTTGGACAAGGACGGAGAGCGTTATTACCCGATCCTCGGTGTCGCGCAGAGGGCGCACAATGATTACATACAGACGGCCGCCGAGATCGGTCTGGCGGGCCTGGCTGCTTTTCTGTGGCTCCTGTGGCGGTCTTTGAGGATAGGAAAGGGGATCATCGGCGGCCCCTCGGGATCAGGGGAGGCTCTCCGCGCGGCGGGTCTCCTTGCAGGTATCGGTGGAATGCTGGTGCACGCGCTCGTGAGCAGCCCGCTGCACCTTGTCGGCACGCAGTTCCTCTTGTGGCTTTTCATCGGGCTTCTGGCCTCGCAGCGGGAAGCCCGGGGCGGTGCGGGAGGGTTCCATTTCCGGGTGGAAGGCGCAAAGAGGGTTCTCGGGAGAGCGGGCGTCTGTGTCGCAGCGGCACTGCTCGCGGCATGCGCCATCCGTCCTGCTGTGGGCAGTGGGTTCCAGCGTGATGCCTGGCTCATGATGGGAGAAGGGCACTGGAGGGCTGCCCTTCCTCTCGCCGGCAGGGGAGTGCGGTGGGATCCGGCCAACTATGACATGCACATCTACCGGGGGACCGCTTATTACCATATCGCAGAGTACGTGAGGGGGCTTGACCCCGTGAGAAGGGAGCAGGAGCCCTATCCCGACCATGCGTCGCTCTACAGGAACGGGCTGGCTTCCTTCCAGCGGGCGCACGGTCTGTACCGGGACTACATGGCGCTATACAACATGGGCCTCTGCTACCAGAGACTCGGGCAGCATGACCGGGCCGAGGAGCGTTTTCTGGAGGCTGCCCGGTACTTCCCTACGTTCGCAGAAGCATACGACAGGCTGGCGGAATCGTGCCAGATGCAGGGCAGGGTAGTCGACTCCGTGCGGTACCGGGGGCAGGCAAACCGTCTCAGGGGCTCTTCGGGCCACCAGCGGGACAACTGAAGGACGGTCCGATGAGAGCAGGCGGGCACAGGGTATTCATTCTTTGCGTCATCATCTGTGCCTGCGCCATCCTGGGGGCCGCACCGGGCCGCGCGCAGGAGCAGGAAGAAGGGACCGTGGCGGAAAACGGCGATGTCATGGGAGAAGCCACCGTGGTGAGGGTGGGAGCGGGGCCCGGGGCCATCGCGGAGGACCCGGGGATCGGGCAGCTCTACATCGCGAATCGTGACGAGGGCACGGTCTCGATACTCAACACCCGCAGGCTGCTTGCGATGAAGACCCTGAGGGTGGGCGCCTCGCCGGGAGCAATCGCCGTCAACGTCTATACCAACCGGGTGTATGTCGCCAACTTCCGGGACAGCACGGTGAGTGTCATCAACGGGGTGACCCAGGAGGTGATGAAGACGATCCCGGTGGGGCTGAACCCGGCGGGGATAGCGGTGGACCCGGAGAGGAACAGGATATACGTGGCCAACAACGCCTCAAACACTCTATCCATAATCGATGGCGTGCGGAACCGTGTGACCGCGGAGATAGAGGTTGGGAAGAAGCCCTGGAGCGTCGTCTTCAGCGAGGCGCGCAATCAGGTGTTGGTCGCCAACCGGGGTTCCGGGACTCTCACGGTGCTGGACTCGATCTCGGACACGGTCAGGCGGGAGCTCCCCGTGCGAGCCGGACCTACCGCGATCGTCGTCACCCGGGATGGGAAGATCATGTACGTTGCCAGCGCCGGGACGAACACCGTGACTATCATAGACCCCGGGAAGGTTACCACGCTGCCGGTAGGCCAGACTCCTACCACGCTGGCACTGGACGAGGAAGCAGGGATGCTGTACGTGGGGAGTAGGGATGACAGGACCATCTCTGTCGTGGACACCGCCATACGGAAGATCGTGCGCAGCGTGGACCTGGGGGATGTTCCCGGTGCGCTGATGGTCCCCGCTGCCGGGGGGGGGCGGCTTTACGCGACGTCGAGCACACGCGGCGAACTGGTGAAACTCGAACTCGACAAGCCGAAGCGGCTCACGGCCGGCACGGAGGAACGCGAAGCAGCACTGGCGGCTTCGGGGCTGACTTACCTTGGTGCCCCACTGTACGTGGTGATCAGGGAGATGCGGGATGCCAGCGGGTACTTCTGGGCTTCACAGCGCAGCGAGGATGTGGACGAGATCAGCTCGGTCGTGCAGGAGTTGGGTGTAAGCGCGGCTACGGGCGGCTCGATATACGATGAGGATCTCTTCTCCTATGCCCTGGGACTGGAGTACCTGGATTCGAAGGATGATTCCGACCTCTACTCTTCCGAAAGTGACTTCTTCCTCTACAGCGCGAACCTCGGCCTGATATCGGGAAGCGACTATCCTATTTCTCTCAACTCCTCCCGGAGCCTCTCTGACTACATCGAGGGCGACCTCCGGTCCTACCGGATACTGACGGAGACCGATGCGGCGAGGATCCGTCTCGGGCACCGGTGGCTCCCGGCAACGCATCTCAGCTATGAGCGGATCCACAACGAGAACACGGGAGAGTTTGAGGTGGAGGATAAGACCGAGACGGTCATGAGGGTGTCGATGGCGAAGTCCTTTGCGAGGGACTCGCAGTTCACCCTGAGCTACGAGAGGAACGAGTACCAGAACGATCTCTTCGGGGCTGACCGTGTGTCGGATGACCTTGTCCTGAGCGGGACCGGCGCGGTCAGCGAGACCCTGCTGGCCAGCGGCGATATTGAGTACTACACCGACGAGGGATCGGACAGCGTACAGACGACCGCGAAGCTTCTCTACTTCCCGGCGGGGACGCTGAGCGGGGAACTGGGACTTGACTACAACGACACTACGGAACTGATCCGCAACACCGAAAGGGAGCGAGTCTGGGTGAAGGTGTTCAAGGAAGCCGGGGAGTACGTAGACTTTTCCGGGAACGTGACCTACTACACTTCCACTGATGACTTTGGCGCGGAGGCGTTCACCACGGAGACGAGTACCGCGGGGCTGAACGCCCTGTACAGCAGGGAATTCGAGAAGGACTCCGTGCAGGCAAGCGCCGGTGTCGGTCTGAACAAGTACGAGTCGACCGTGCAGCAGGACACTGTCAGTGGCTCTCTCTACCTTGCCGGGCGCACCAACAGGCTGAAATACGGCAGCGTGGACGGCTTTTACAGCTTTTACGGGGACGAGGTGTCCGCGGGGGAGGACTGGCGGGAACATATCTTCGGGGCCGGGTTCGAAAGCGGGTACGTGAGGGGGTTCACCCTGAGCGTGCATGCGAGGCGGATGCTGACGGAGTTCGGAGAAGGCAAGGGGACACAGGACTTCGTGACAGGCGACCTTGTCTGGGATGGGTTGTCCCGCCAGTGGTTGTGGGGCGCGTCCCGGCTGTACTTCGGTTACATCTACGACTGGGCCAGTGGGGAGCAGACCGTGCGGCGCGGGACCGGTTCGACCGTCAGGCTGCAGCGGTCCTCGTCGAACTACGCGTACGGGGACTTCCGGATAGGCGCGCAACCCACCCGCAGATCCCGTGTGGGAATCGGGGTGCGCCGGGAGGAGTCCTTTGATGACCAGACGATCCGCCCGTCAAATGTGAAGGTGGAGGCGCGGGTGGGATACGACCTGAATGCACTGGACCTCTACCTTGTCTTCCTGATCGAGGAATACGATGCGGGTATCGAGCCCGACCGGCAGGTGATATACTTCGAAGGGAGGCGGAGCTTCTGACATGATCGAGCCGGGACCGCGGAATTTTTCGAGCCAGGATGTACCTCGACGGCAGTGTTGCCGTGTTGCGGCTGCTATGGTCCTCTCGGCTGTCGCTGCTGCGGGGTGCGCCACGATGGGGAGCTACCGTGCCGGTGAGCACCGTGCGGGAAGCGCTTCGGTCGTGTGGCCGCCCCCGCCGGGACCTGCAAGGATAGAGTACGTGCGCGCCATATACGGCGCCGGGGATGTGGGGCCCCCTAAGAGCTTCTTCAGGCGCGTGGTCCACGTCATCATCGGCCATATGCCGATCTCTCTTCGGAGGCCGTACGGGGTCGCGTCGGACCCCGAGGGGCGGGTGATAGTGGCCGATCGAGGCACCCGCTCGGTCCAGGTGTACGACTTCGAGGCCCGGAAGACGCTCGAGATAACGGGTTTCGGGAGGCAGCCCTTCAGCACTCCCATCGGCGTGGCGCTCGGGGACCAGGGGAGCATCTATGTCACGGACTCGGTCTTGAAGAAGGTCGGTTTCTTCGACCGCGAGGGGCGCTTCCTGTTCGAGATGGGAAAGGACTGGGCGTTCGCAAGGCCTACGGGCATAGCATACGACAGCGTGGCGAGGCGCGTCTTCGTCGTGGACACGCTCAACAATGCGGTGGTCATCCTGACCGCAGAAGGTAAGTACGTGAAGCACTTCGGGATCAGGGGGCGGGAGGAAGGGCAGCTGTACTTCCCGACCAACATTTTCGCAGGTCGGGACGGGCTGCTCTACGTCAGCGACTCCATCAATTTCCGGGTGCAGGTGTTCAGGACAGACGGCAGTTTCGTCAGGTCCTTCGGTAAGCTGGGGGACGGCAGCGGAGACCTGGCCCGCCCCCGCGGGGTCGCCGTCGACAGTGAGGGTCACATATACGTCGTGGACGGGTGGTTTGACGTCGTGCAGATATTCAACCAGTCGGGCGAGTATCTGCTCGGGTTCGGGGAACCGGGCTCGGGGCCGGGGCAGTTCTGGCTGCCTTCGGGTATCTGGATAGATGCTACCGATACCATATACGTGGCGGACTCTTACAACCACAGGATACAGGTATTCCGCTACGTCGGGGGGAGTCAACCATGAGAAGGTCTTACAGGTGGATGGGGTGCACGGCGCTCGTCCTCGTGATGCTTCCCGCGGGGCAGGCCGCGGCGACCATAGTGGGAAGCAAACACGACATGTCCTCGGGTGGAGGGCAGACGGTTCGCTCGGTCACGGAAAACGAGATATGTGTCTTCTGCCACACGCCGCACAATGCCAGTCCCTCGGTCCCGCTGTGGAACAGGCAGATGTCCACCGCCACCTACACGCCTTACACCTCGAGCGCGCTGAACGTCACCCCGGGCCAGCCGACCGGGGCCTCGAAGCTCTGTCTCAGCTGTCACGACGGCACGATAGCGCTCGGGAACGTGCTCAACAAGACCACCGATGTCTCCATGACATACAAGACGATGGCCGACATACCGGGGCCGCAGGCGGGCTACATCGGGATCGACCTTTCGGACGACCACCCCATCTCTTTCAAGCCGCAGGACTCCATCGATGCAGGCGACACGAGCATACAGCTGCCCGGGGGCACCGACGCGGTGAAGCTGGACGCCAACGGAGAGATGCAGTGCACCTCGTGCCACGATGCCCACGAGCCGGGCACCGGCACTTCCAGCCCGTTCCTCGTTATGGATGACGTGGACACGGGAGTCGGCGGCCAGATATGCTTGATATGCCACAGCGTCTCGGGCTGGGCGCTCTCGGTGCACGAAGGAGACGGGACGGACTACACCAGGGGTTCGGACACGAGGACGGTGGCGGAGTGGGGCTGCCGTATTTGCCACGACCCGCATACGGCAGACATCCACCCGACCATGCTGGACGAGGACACCAGCGCGGATCCTGACAAGTGGGAGGACGAGGAGGTGTGCTACAACTGCCACAAGTCGGGCGGGGCCGCGTCTGCCGATATCGAGACCGAGATAGGTAAGAGCGCAAACCACCCGCTTGCCGACTATCCCAACCTGCTGGGGTCGGATGCGGACATACACGATGTGATGGAAGGGCGGAGCCCCGGTACGGAGCACGTGGAGTGCGTTGACTGTCACAGTCCTCACCAGGCGAGGTCGGGGACCCACAGTGCGCCCGGGAACAGCGCTTCCAACGTGCTCGAGGGAGTGACAGGAGTGAGCGCTAACTATGGTTCGGTGGGGGCCTGGGCCTCGCCTTCCTTCGGGACCGCTTCCCCGGTCACCTACGAGTACGAGGTGTGCTTCCGCTGCCATTCTACTGACAGCTCCATGTTCGCTGGCCTGGCGAAGGGCAGGGTGGACATCCAGTTTAACCCGGACAACCGCTCGCACCACGCCGTGATAGAGCAGGGGGAGAACCAGTCGGGATCAATCGCCAACAACTACGTCATCCCCTTCATGCCCAGCAGCACGGTCTACTGCAGCGACTGCCACGGCAGTAATTCCACCACCGGACCTGCGGGGCCGCACGGCTCCACTAACTCGTATATAATGGCGGGGTCGAGCGAGAGCACGACGAACGTGTGTTTCAAGTGTCACAAGGCAAGCATCTACCGCGACGGCGGCGCGGGGAGCCGGGTGGACCACCCGCTAAACACCGGCCACACCGATGACGACATGTCAGGTAGCAATCAGGGCAACGCCTGGGGTATCTGGTGCATGAACTGCCACGGGGGAGGCGAGGCCGGCGGCATCCACGGGACAAACGCCGGGCTCGGGCCCGACGGGGGCACGTCCCCCCTTGGGGACCATTTCATGAACGGGGCGGCGATTACGGGCTTTACCGAGGGCTCCTGGGCCTCGGCGAAGAAGGACATCGTGAGTATAGAGTGCTGGAGCAAGGGTACGGCTGACAGCGTCACGAGCTGTGACCAGGGTCACAGCGGTAGGTCTGTGGATCCCAACTTCAATTACTAGCCCCGCTTGCCGGGCGCCCACGCCGGATCCCAGCACACGCCGCGTAGCGGCGTGAGGGCAGAGGACGAGCGGGTATCCCGGGATGAGCGATATATGAGCTTAGCGATGGGTCTCGGTCGGTTCCTGCGGTCAAGGGGCCTGCCGGTCGTACTGCTCGTGGTGATCCTCCTTGGTGCCGCGTTAGGCACGATCGTTCCCCAGGAGGTGGACATACCGGCCGCACAGTTCGCGGCGTGGAAGGCCGGGCACCCCCTGTTCGTATCTGCCTGTGAGCTGATGGGGTTCACGCACGTGCATCGCTCGTGGTGGTTCATCGCCGCTGCTTCCCTCCTTGCAGCTAGCATATGCTGGTGCACGGTGGCGCGGCTGGTGAGGTCTCCCCGCCCCGTTGCGAGGAAGGCCGGTTCGGCTCTTTTTCATCTCAGTCTCATCCTGCTGATGGCCGGTGCCCTCGTGAGCAAGAGCACGCGCATCGCGGGGGAACTTACAATAACAGAAGGGCAGACCGTCGAGGGGCCGCTCAAGGGATGGGACCGGCGGGGCCGCAAGGTGCGGTTCTGGCGGGATGAGGCGGCGCACCGGGTGACTTTGGAGAGCTTCACCGCGGTAAGGAACAAGGACCAGGTGGCCACTAGATACGAATCTGTCCTCGTGGTGGATGGCCCGGACGGGAGGCGTGCGGATACGGTGCTGGTCAACCATCCGCTTGTCCACGATGGCGTGGCGTTCCTGCTGCACCGCTACGGTCCCGCCCCGCGCTTCACGGTGAAGAACCGTGATGCGGCCCCGGGCTCGGAGCCCATCCTGCGCTCGTACGTAAACCTGCGCCTGGTGGGGGAGGGGCGCGAGGACTCCTTCCCGGTCCCCGGCACGGAGATGACAGTCCACGTGAGGTTCAACCAGGACTTTGTCGTACCGGTCTTCGAGGTGGAGGCCAGGGACGGGCAGGGAGAGCACCTGGCTAGAGGGGAGACCGGCGTACCGGGTATTGTCCGCGGACCGGGGCTGGAGATAGAGGTGGATGACCTGAGATACTGGAACATGTTCCTGGTGCGGCGGGAGCGCGGGAAAGCGGTCGTGTACGCGGGTTTCTGGACCGCGGTGGCAGGGCTTGTGATGGGGTTCCTGCCCCTGGCGACAAGGAGGCTGGGAGGATGAGCGGTGCGGAGGTGGTCCTCTTCTGGTGCACGGTCTTTCTTTACCTCGTCAGCTCCTGTGCTTACATCGCCGGGACGGTGTTCAGAAAGCCGCGTCTCGTGGCGGTGGGGACGGCGGCGCTGGCAGCGGGCTTTGTCCTGCACACGGTGACCGCACTGGCAAGGTGGAAGGC
>SDBT01011146.1_pt1 | contig 14486 bp, 11 predicted proteins | sample 2277101 | NCBI WGS metagenome assembly SDBT01 (sample SAMN10404973, study PRJNA504765) | marine sediment metagenome | isolation source: marine sediment core GS10_PC15, 103 cmbsf | place: Arctic Ocean: Southern Knipovich Ridge | collected 2010
TTCGATGCGATGTATCTCGCTGGTGAGGGAGCGTATCTGTATGACCTGCTGACCGAGACCGGCCGGGGGCGGTGGGAGTGGATGGCCGCGAACAACGGGCGGGTCTGCACCGAAGACTGGGGGGCGGGCGAGTGGAACCACGCCTGGTCCTCCTCTCCGGGATCGTTCCTCCAGAAGCATATCGGCGGGGTCTCCCCCACCGGTTCCGGATTCTCGACCTTCACCGTGAGTCCGGTCGTGGAGGGCAACCTCGCCTTTGCGGAAACGACCATGCCGACCGTACGCGGTGACATCACCACCCGGTGGGAGAAACTGCCCGGTGGAGAGGGCCTCATCCTGGAGGTGACCGTGCCGGTGAACACCGAAGCGCTGGTTCGTCTTCCGACCATGGGGCTGACCGATTTCCAGGTGGAGGAGAGTGGCGCGGTTCTTCCGGTACACGGCCGTTATAGAGGCGTGATCGACGGCATTCGACGCCTTGATCTGGAGGAGGACGCCGTTCTGATCTTCATCGGATCGGGCTCGTATCGATTCACGCTGAAAAAATAATCTGATCCTGCCAGTGGGTTTTTGCCTCCCGGTGTGTCAATAGAACAGAAATCACACCAGTGTCATGTCAGGTGACAGGGCACACAACACAGGGACCGGGATCGAGTGGATGAACACATCCTGATACAGACCTACCGGGACAATATCCAGCAGCTCTACCGGTATGCCTCGAAGCGCTGTGGTGGAGACCGTGGCCTGGCCGAAGATGTGACCCAGGAGGCCTGGCTGCGAGCTGTCGTCAACTGGCGCAGAAAGGGGCTGCCTGATGAGCCCCTGGCCTGGCTCACCACCGTCGCCCGCAATCTCCTCGCCAACTACTACCGCACCATCCGGCCGATACCTCTCGATCAGGCACCGACCGGATGGGAAGCGAAAGTCTTCGAGGAGAGATACGATCCCGATGATCCCGATATCGCGGTTCTGGTCAGCTGGGGCTTTGCCCGGCTGAAGAAAGACCAGGCGGAACTCCTGGAGGCGTTCCATCTCGAGGGGCGGAAGATAGCTGATATCGCTGCTTCCCGGGGGGTCTCGGAACGCGCTGTAGAGGGCAGACTCCGCCGGGCCAGACAATCACTCCGGCGGATACTGGAACCGGCACTCAATGAGATCGGAGCATGGTCATGACCGAAACCCACGAACCCACACCCGAATTCGTATCGCGACTGGAATGGCAGGTGAGGTCCACCCTCTCCCGGCGTGACCGCTTCTCGATGCCCACCCGGCGGCCGACACAGCAGATCATGAAGATGGCCGCTCTCATCCTGATCTCGGTGTTCTGTGGAGCCGCGGGGGTGGCCACAGCCGATCAGATCCAGGAATCACGGACCCGGGCGATGCTGCTGCAACAGATAGATCTCGAGCTGCAGTTGACTGGAGCACAACTGCAGATGGTGCGCACCCGTCTGGCGGATGTCGAGAAGCTGTTCGAAACAGGTCTCATCGATGAGGAGACATTGAAGGTAACGATGAATGAAGTGCGCATGGTCGAGCTCCGGTATGCGCGCTTTCAGCTCGACCGTGAGGAAATATCACTCACCAGCTGCGAACCGCAGCAGAAAGTCACGGCCTCTCTTGTGGGCGGTCGTGATTTCGTGACCGAACGGCTCGATCTCGATCTCGCGGAGGCATCCGGCATCCTGACACTGGCAGAAACGAAATCCGCCACCCTGCGCAGACAGGTTGAAAAAGGACTGCTGAGCGCCACCAGTAATACACTGAGATTATGGGAAGTGAAGGTGAGAGAGACACAACAGCAGGTGCACTACCGGAAGATCCTCCATGACCTGAGAGCACGGTTCCTCGATGGGGAACTCACCGCCGAAGAAGCCGAATATGAGGCCAGGCTTGCTGAAGCGGAATCGAACCTCGACAACCTGGCCCTTGAGGTAGCGCGGGAGAATCTGATCAGGGTCGAGGAACTCTTCAAGCAGGGTGCCATCAGGGAGTCGGAGGTCTACGAGGCCCAGCTGGAGGTCCTGAGGCGGGAAGTCCGGATGCAGCACTACATGCTGATGATCGAGAACCTCAGGTCAGCCCTGGATGATCCTCCACCGATGTAGACAGGGTTACCTTCCCCCGATCTCCTCGATCGCCCGCTCAGCTGCCCGCCGGATGACGTTGTTATGCGACGTCATCCGGCCGGCTCGTTCCAGAAACCTGACATCCGACCTGCTGCCGCACTTCCCGATCGACCGGAGCGCTTCCGCCTGCGCCAGGTAACTGTCATCGTCGCCGAAACGTTCCTTGAGGAATGGCACAAGGTCCGGCTCACCCGAGGCTCCCAGCAGCCGCAGGGCGGTAACCCTCACCTTCGAGTTCTCATCCTGGCTGAGTAGCCGGTAGAGATCGTGTCGCACAGCGCTTCCTGCTTCTCCGCCGCCCTGCCTGCCGGCCTCCTCGCCGGCTTTCCCGAGTGTTTCGAGAGCGCCGCGCCGGACCGCCCAGAATTCGTGATCCCGGGCCTGTCGGTCGAGCGCGTCGACCACGGCGGGATCATCGCCGAAACGCTGGAGTTCGGAGGCGGCCCACATCCTGCCGATCACATCGTCATGCCCCAGCTGGTAGAGGAGTTCATCACGGCTCTTCAGGAAGGTCCACTCCTTCAGGAGCCAGTTTCCCTCGTCGAACCTGACCATGAGCGGCCTCGCGCTCAGCTCGATCTCAAAGACCTGTTCCTTCTCTCTCAACCAGAGCTCCATTGACGTCTTCTCGTGGGGAAGCTCGATCCCGATCACCACGGGGATCCGGTAGATGGGGACCCCCCTGGAGGTGTCCTGGACCTGACGCACCTGCAGCCTGAGGATACCGTTTCCTTCGTTCCAGGTGGATTCCACCTCGAACACCGGGTGCCCGGGGCTGAAGATGAACTGTTCGAAGAACCAGTCGAGGTTCTTGCCGGTCACCTCCCTGACCGTCGTCATGAAGTCGTGGGTGTCGACCGGCTGGAAGGCATGTTCGTGGAGGAATCGGCTCAGGGTTCTGAAGAAGGGCTCGTCACCGAGGATGTACCTGAGCATGTGCAGAACACACGCGCCCTTCGGATAGGTGTGGCTGTCGAAGTTGTCGCCGGGACGCTCGTAGCGATCGAAAACGATCGGACGCATGTAGCGGTCACGCGCTTCGCGCAGATACTGGTTCTTCTTCCCCTGCAGATCGACGGCACCTTCATCCTCACCCCATTCGGCCCTGGTCCAGAGATAATCGGAGTAGGTCCCGAAACTCTCGTTCATCCAGGTGTGGGACCACTCCCGCAGGGTGATGAGGTCCCCCCACCACTGGTGGGCGGTCTCGTGGGCGATGATCCGCTCCCATGAGAAATCCTGTTCGGCGCGCCGGTCGTGGATCACTCCCTGCCCGAGGATGGTGGCCGAGGTCGCCTCCGCCCCTCCCCCCACGTGCGGTGTCGTCACCTGATCGTACTTCGCCCACGGGTAATCATATCCGAAGATGGTGTTGTAGAACTCGACCATACGTGGGGTCTTCTCGAAGATCCAGCGGGCGTCCTCCTCATCATCGGGATAGACCCAGTAGCTGATCGGCAGATCGCCGAGAGAATCCTCGATCACCGCGAAGGGACCGACCGCCACCATCATCAGATAGGTCGCGTGGGGCTGCTCCTGCGACCAGTGCCAGATCCACCGGTCGGCGTCGGTCGGATGATCGGTCACACCCACCAGCCGGCCATTCGACAGGACTTTATCACCCCTGTCCACTTCCACGATCAGTTCGTGGGTCACTTTGTCGTTGGGATAGTCATAACAGGGAATCCAGTGATGTGCCTCATCAGCCCACGAGTCGGTTGAGGCCATCCGGGGATGATCGGGGGTCTCCTCGTCGAAGAAGAAGCCGGCTGCCGAGCCATCGAGGTGATACTCCACCGCAACACGTACGGTATCTCCAAAATCATACGCACGATCGAACTCGATGACGAGGTGCCGGTCGGTCTGTGTGAACTCCACACCCCTTCCGTCCAGGGCATCGACCCGATCGACCACGAGTTCTTCCGCGTCGAGGACACAGCGCTGGAACCCGTCATCGAGAGGCATCAGAGTGATCCGGTTCTCCCCCACGAAGGACTGTTGGTCGAGATCGAACGAGAGGGAGATGCGATAGTGGATAGCGTCGTAGTCCCGGCTCCGCTCGACCTGTTTCGGCCTTGCGTAGACGTCGACCTGCTGCGCCTGAAGCGAAACCGGTTGCATGGGGATCAGAAGTCCCGTCGCCACCAATGCCGGAAGAACCAGAGTCGCCATCAGATCCCATCGGCTTCTGTTCATCATCGATTCCATCCTGCTGCCTCTCATCATCAGTGCCATCCTGCTACCTCTCATCATCAGTGCCATCCTGCTACCTCTCATCATCAGTGCCATCCTGCTACCTCTTCACGATCTCGAGGATACCCTTCTGGCGAACCATCGCTTCAACTTCCGCAACGGTCCGGGGAACTCCGATGGATAGATTCTCGCAGCCGTCTTCTGTGATCACGACCGTGTCCTCCAGGCGGAGTCCGAAATCCTCGTCGTACGGCATGTTGACGTCGCAGGCGAATACGAAACCGACCGGCAGCAGCTGCTCGGCATCACCGAAGGAATCCTGCACGTCGTGGGTAGCCATCCCGATCGAATGGTTGTAACCGCCCCAGCGGATAAGCCCGCGGAAGCGCCGCTCGGTGGGATCGTGCCCCTGATCGACGAGCCACTCCTCGACCTTCCGTCCCACATCGGCCAGCGAGACATCGGGACCGTAGTTGGCCAGACAGACCTCCAGGAGCCCATGCGCCAGTTCGTATAACTCCCGCTGGTACTCGGTGAAGCGGCCGTTGACCGGGAAGGAGGTGGAAATATCGGCGTTGTAGTAGGCGTAGTCGGGCCCGGCGTCAAGGATGACGAAATCACCATCCTGAAGGGTGCGGTCATTCCGGTGATAGTGGCCGAAGGGGTGGTTGGTTCCCGACATGAGGATAGTGGGATAGGCCAGCTCCTGAGCGCCTTCCCGCCTGCAGATGAACTCGAAGACGGCCGCCAGCGCGTTCTCGGTCATGCCGATCCCGGTATTCCTGATCAACTCGTTATGCGCCGCGACCCCGATACGGGCCGCCTCCCGGATAAGAGCGACCTCGGCCGGTGACTTGATCCGACGCATGTTCCAGATGGTCGAGGCGCAGTCCTTCACCTCCACCCGCGGATACTCCCGCTTGAGGTATTCCACGAACTGCAGCTCCCGGGTGAGCCGGCCGTCGAGGGGGTTCTGGGTCATCGTCCGACGCCAGGAATTGTTGGCTTCTTTCGTGTTGATGTTGGTGAGCTCGCCCGGGAAGTAGGAGGTGTAGAAGACCTCGACCTGCGAACTGAGGTCGGCCAGATACGGCTCCAGTCCGTCAAGCGGCTCGGCCTGCTCGATACCGGTGAATCCGACCGGATCGGCGACGAGTCCGGCCGGGAGCCCTTCCCCCCGGGCCGTTCGTTCATCCATCGTGAAAAAGATCGTGCTCTCCCGATGTACACCGTCGATGATGAGGACAGCGTTTGGTATCTCCACGCCGCTGAAATAGATGAAATCGTTGTTCTGGAAGAACCGGTAGGTCTCCACCGGCGTCACGGCGCCAAGGATGATCACTACGCCAGCTGGTATCTGATCCATCAACCGGGTACGACGAGCTGCATATTCGGCATTCTCGATAAGTGAGCCCGGTTGGATGAAGGCTACCTCCCCCCCACCACTCCCACCTGAGGAGCAGGCTGTCGTCAGGGAGAACGCGAGCGGTAGAAGCAGGATCGTGATGAACGTCTTCACGTGGGAGGAACCGTTCAGCATCGGGATTGTCACTCTCATGGATCACCTCGTATCGGATGTGTGCAGACCGCAAACAGGATACCCGCGGATTGATGTAAGGCACTACAGGTAAACATGTATTCCCTGATCCGGTCCGTATTCGAAATACATGCAACTATTCTGTCTCCCGGTTCGTTTTATACTCAACAGTTGAGATCAACAGATGTCCCCTTAACTCGACTATCGGATCTGGAGCACAACCGTGGCTGACAGAAACACGACCCTTATGTACGGCAGTGTGGATCTTCTGATACTCAAGACTCTCAGTCTCGGGGGATCGAGGCATGGCCTGGAGATCAGTGAGGAGATCCAGCGTCTCTCGGTGAACCGGCTGAAGATCGAGGGGAATGCTCTCTACCCATCCCTCCATCGCCTTGAGCGAAAAGGACTGGTCAGGAGCGAGTGGCGGATATCGGAGAAAGGACGCCGGGCCAGGTTCTACCTGTTGACGCCGGCGGGGGTGAAACGCCTGCAGAAGGGCATGAAGGAGTGGATCCGTCACACCGACGCGGTTCGTCTGGTGTTCGATATCGCTACCGGAGGCGCCTCATGAGCGCTGCATCAGGCTGGAAGCGTTCTTTCCGTCTCGAGGAGAACGGACGCCACCTCGACCGGAACGTCGACGAGGAACTCCTCTTCCATATCGAGACCCGTGTCGAACAGCTGGTGGATGAAGGATTGAGCGAAGAGGAAGCCCGAAAGATCGCGAACGGGGAGTTCGGCGGCATCGAACAGACACGGACCGAACTGGTGAAGATCGGACAATGGCGACTCCGCCAGCGTTCGATAGGTACGATGATCACCACCATCGCCCTCGACACCAGGATCGCTGTCCGGTCATTCATCAAGCGGCCGACGTTCGCCCTCACAGCGATACTCATCATCGGTCTCGGCGTCGGGGCAACTACTACCATTTTCAGTGTGGTGGATGGGGTTCTGCTCAGGAAGCTTCCCTACCCCGAACCGGGGCGTCTGGCTTACTTCGACAATGCCGCTCATCCCGTACCCAGCTACCGCGACTGGAAAGCCCGAAGTTCTGTGTTTTCTGTCATGGGTGCTGCCACCGAAGAGGGGCTCGACTACACCGGCGGGAGCTCTCCGGAGCGGTTCAGCGCCTATCTGGCGACCTCAGAGGTCCTGCCGATGCTCGATGCAAGAGCCTCTCACGGCCGTCTCTTCATCCCCGATGACTTCCTTGGTATGCCACAGGTAGCTATCCTCAGTCACGATGTCTGGTTGAGAATTTTCAGTGAGGATCCATCCATCATCGGGGAGACGATCACGCTCAGTGACATGTCGGTGGTGGTGGTCGGTATCCTCGACGAGCATTTCGAGTCACCGGCTGAGCTGATGGGAGATCGGAGCGACGTCTGGCTGCCTCTCGATATCACCAGACCCGATCTGCAACGACCTACCTGGTATATCCTAGACATACTTGCCCGCCTGAAGCCGGGTATCTCCTTCTCCCAGGCACAGAATGAAATGAACGCCATGGCAGCCACCCTGGCCGAGGAATTCCCTGACCGGTATCAGGATGATGACGGATCCCCCGCACCGATCACCATCATCCCCCTCCAGTCAGCTCTGACCGGTGAAATCCAGCCCCTCCTTCTGCTGCTTCTGGGGGCCGTCGCGCTCCTTCTGGCGATCGCGTGTGCCAATGTAGCCAACCTCTTCCTGGCGCGGGGGACCGACCTGATCCACGAGGTGGGACTCAGGTATGCGCTGGGTGCGAGCCGCCGCCGCATGATGGCACAGATGCTTACCGAGGGTCTGGTCATCTCCCTGACCGGTGGTGCCCTGGGGGTCATCATATCCATATTCGGCGTACGACTCTTCGAGACTCTCAATCCTGGCGGGATACCCCTCACCGAACGGATCGGGGTGGATATCCGGGTGCTCGGATTCGCGCTGGGGATATCGTTGCTGACCGGGGTCTTCTTCGGTCTGGTACCTGCAATACGCGCTTATCGATTCGATGTGAACTCGGCACTGAAAGACCACTCACGGAGCTCCACCGGTGGACGCCGGAAAGCCAGGTTACGGAACTTCTTCGTCGGATTCGAGATCGCCCTGGCGCTGATCCTTCTCTCGGGAGCCGGACTGTTGATGAAGAGTTTCGTCCAGCTCCAGGCAGTCGATCCCGGTTTCGACAGCGAGGGGATAGCCGTACTGCCACTCCGGTTCGATACTGAAGCCTACACCGAGGAGATGCGGGCCGCCCTGACCGGCCAGATCCTTGAACGGCTGGCAAGCGTCCCGGGAGCCCGGGAGATCGCGGCGGCCAATACTATCCCGTTCCTCTACTACTCTGGCGGGATATCAGGCAGTTTCAACAGAGGTTTTCAAAACGACGAGGGTGAGCCGATCGAAGTCCCGCTCACCTGCCTCAATCCGGTCACCAACGGGTATTTCTCCCTTCTGCGTGCCAACCTGCGCGGTCGGGAACTCCAGCCGGGTGATGAGATGACCGATCCGATCCCGGTCGTCATATCACACTACCTGGCTGAAAAGCTCTACGGTGAGAGGGACGCGATAGGCCACTCCTTCTCTTCTGAGAGCGGGACGGCCTTCCATATCATCGGCGTTGTCAGCGGTCTGCGACACTGGGGGTTCACCAGCCGGCGGATGTCGCATATTTGGATTCCGTGGGATGAGTTCGGTGCTGGCGGATATCGCTGTTCGATCCTCGTCCGGACCGACGGCGATCCAGCTGCACTCCTGCCGGCCCTGCGTGACGCGGTCTGGGAAGTGGCGCCCGACCTGCCGATCATCGAGACGTTCACCATGGAGGGACGGATAGCTGAATCGTTCAACGAGCCGAAGTTCTACATGGCTTTCTTCATCGTCTTCGCGCTCGTTGCCATCCTGCTCGCGGCCGGCGGTATCTACGGTTCGATGCTGTACAGTGTGGGACAGAGGAGGCAGGAACTCGGGATCCGGACCGTCCTTGGAGCCGGCAGGCGCGAGTTGATCGGCATGGTACTGAAACAGGGAGCTGTCGTGACAGGGATCGGTGTTGTGATCGGCCTGAGCGGTGCGCTGCTGCTGACCTCGTTCCTGGAAGGGCTGGTCTTCGGCATCACCACCCATGACGTACCGACGTTCCTGGTGGTGGTGGTACTGCTGGTGAGCGTCTCCCTGTTCGCCTCATATGTGCCCGCCCGCCGAGTGATCCGGATCGACCCGGTGGACGCGCTGAGACAGGAATAGTGGGGATATGACAGGAAAGAAACAGTAGTCCAACTTACAACAGCCGGAGCCATATCCTCAACGACTCCGGCTTTCAATCTGTACAGGCTAAGGTCGGATAGATCGCTCCATATTCCCGAACTCGATCGCAAGTTCAAAGACGAGCTGCGATATCTTCTGCGCTTTCTCGTAATCGATCAGGTGAGCGTCATCAGTCGACCGGTGATAATCCTCATGCGGGCCGGAGAAGAAGAAGACCGCCGGGATCCCCTCCATCCGGAACATCGTATCGTCACTGCCGTATCCGCCGGAGGACATCTGGTACTTCAACGGCCAGTTGATGGTACGGGCGTTGACCGCCCTGATGATCTCCGTCAGCTCGGGATTCTCGGTCTCCGAGTTGAGGGCATAGTGGCTTCGATCGGATTCTGACTCGGCGTCGGTGCGCCCGATCATGTCGAGGTTGAGGTTGACCACGATATCCTTGAGCGGGACCGGGCAGTCGCTCACAAAATGCCGTGAGCCGATCCCTCCCCCCTCCTCTTTCGTGAAGAGCGCAAATACCACCGATCGTCTCGGCGGTGCCATCGCCAGGGCCTCGGCGATCTCGATCACACCGGCACACCCGCTGGCGTTGTCATCCGCTCCGTTCATGATCTCCCCATCGCGCGGTTCAAGATGGTCGAGATGGGCGGTGACAGTAACGAACTGGTGTTTGAGTTCCGGATCGGTACCCTCGATCATGCCGACCACATTCCAGGAGGAGACGGCCTCATCGGAAATGTCAATGGAGGTCTGAAGTGTGACCTCCTCGAGATCGAAACACTCATAGGCACGCAGATTACCGGCCCGTTCGCCAGTGGGATCGTAAGCCTGCTCAGCAAAGTAGAGCCGGGCCATCTCCGGCTTGATGACTGCGATGGGGGGAATCATGAGGCTGCCGGCATCCCCGGAGTAGACCATTCCGGTCTGGGTCGTTATATCGGTCAGTTGTTCCCACATCTGGAGTATCTGTTCGTCAGCGATGATCAGGACACTGGCCGGATGGCGTTCGATCAGCGACAACAGTTTCGTGTTGAATCCATCGAACCCCAGATATCTCTCATGCACTCCATCAGGCAGAACCGGCCTGCCATTCCGCATCGGCGCATCGAGCGTCATGACAACGACTTTGCCTTCCACATCCAGGGCTGAGAAGTCATCCCATCCATGATCGGGCTCTGAGATCGCGTACCCGATGAACGCGACTTCGAGCTCACCGCCCAGAATGCCTGACATCTCACCTACCACGAACTTGAAATCCTCACCCGAAGTGAAACGCCAGAAACCGGTCTTTGCCGTCAACTCCATCGTCGGCGTGCCATTGACTGTCCGATTCGCCATCGGTACCGGCTGCAGGAAGGTCGGATCACCGTTCTCATCGGTGATGATCGGCTTCAGGCCTGCCGCGAGGAATTGCGACGCGCAGTACTTCGCTGCAATCTCATACCCCTTCGAACCGGTGTAACGGCCCTCAAGGTCATCGGAAGCGAGGTAGAAGATGTGATCGCGGAGTTCGGCGATGGAGATCGTATCGACCGGCTTCGCTGTCTGAGCCTGCGCGGGAACAGCAAGCGCGCAGAATACAAGCACCAGGGAAACGATCGAGCTGGTCCGTACCGATTTATTCATCAGGATTCCGCCTTACTGTCTGTCTGTCTGTCTGTCTTGCTGTCTGTCTGTCTGTCTGTCTGTCAGTCTGTCTGGTTGTCTGTATACCGCATGGAACGGTTCGAAGTCACCGGTATCTGCGTTTTCAGAATGTCATTCCCCCTGATCGAGCCGGTATTCCTTCACCTTGAGCAGGAGGGTGGTCAGGAACGTGAATACAGCCGCGATAAGGAGGAGGACCACGATCGCGGTGCCGTCGGAGACTTCGGCACCGGGAATGGCACCGAGGATGGTGCTTCGCAGATCCCCACCTCCCTGTGATGCCGATCCTTCAGGGAAGAGCTCATGGAGGTAATGGACCACCGTCATCAACCTGATGTTGCCCGGCAGAAAGGCCACCAGCCGCTCCCACCCGAACGCGAAGAAGAGACCGACCAGGACCGGCCGCTTGATGAGCCCGCCTGAGATCGCGAAGAGAGGAAGGTAGGCCGCGATACCAAGAAGCATCACTGCCTCACACTTCAGGAGAAGACCCAGGTTCCCGGTCAGTCCACCTGATCCCTCCTCGAGTACCAGAACCATGAATGTCAGGAAGAGAGAGAGCGCCAGGACCGAAGCGAGCGTGATGTATCCCGCCGCGAGTTTGGCGAGCACGATCGTACCCCTCGGTCGAGGGCGAGTGATGAGATAGGAAAGCGTCCGCTCCTCTACCTCATCGGCGATTACGGCGGTACCCACAAAGACTGCCATCAGCGGGAGGAGGATGTTGAGAAACAGGAGCAGTCCCACATCCGGAAAGAGCCCGAAAACCGTCACCCCTTCTTCTTCGAGGAGCGGTTTCGCCATCCAGAGGAGGATTGCGCATCCCACGGGAAGAAGTCCCAGAAGGGCCAACCACCAGGTGCGCCGGCTGTGAATGCCGTTCCTGAGGAAGAATGTCACAAGGTATTTCAAGGCGCTACCTCACCAGGTACCCGAAGACGGCCTCGAGGTCCTCGTCGGGAGACCAGAGGGAGTGGATCTTCACATTGTTCTCAAGCGCCAGCGCCGGCAGTCTGAGATGGAAGTCGTCAGGCCGGTTCGTCTCAACCGTCAGCTGGCTCCGCTCCCGGTCAAAATTGACGCTCAGTACATCATCATATTCCATCAGCTTCGCGGTCAGCACGTTGACGTTGTCGCAGCGGATCGTGACCTGCAGGGGATGGCTGTCGATGAGCCGGCGGATCTCATAGATGTTCCCCTCGGCGAGAAGCTGACCGTGGTTGATGAGCACGATCGTGTCGGTCATCGCTTCGACCTCATGCAGGATGTGGCTCGAGACGACGATCGTTTTCCCGTCACTGCCGAGGTGCTTGATCAGATCGATCGTTGTCCGTCTTCCCAGAGGGTCCATTCCGTTGAGCGGTTCATCCAGGAAGAGGGTGTCAGGCCCGTGGGCGATCGCCTGGGCCACCTTGATGCGTTGTCTCATCCCCTTGCTGTAGCCGGCGATCTTCTGGTTCCGCGCATCCTGCATATCCATCAGTTCGATCGACTCATCGGCCCTTTTCAGGGCCTCCGAACGGGTAAAGCCGTGCATCTGCAGGAGGGAGGTCACGAATTCCAGGCCGGTCAGGTACCCCCAGAAGGCATCCGCCTCCGGGCAGTATCCGATCCGGCTCATGATGGTGTGGTTGTTCCAGACCACTTCACCCTCGAGGGTCACACTCCCCTGGCTCGGTTTGAGCTGTCCGGTCATGAGGCGCAGGAGTGTCGTCTTTCCTGCCCCGTTCGGTCCGAGGAACCCGGTCACGCCGGGCTCGATGGTGAATCCGAGGTGGTTGACACCGATCACCTGTCCGTACCACTTCGACAGGTTCTGTGCCTCGAGCTTCACCGGACCACCTCCGTCGGCCTGACCCGCTGCCAGAGTGCCACCAGTGAGAGTCCTGTGATAACAGCCAGAACCACCAGCCCTGCCCAGGAGGAAAATTCATACGGGAGTTCCTGCCCGAAAAGGAACGCGTTCGACTGCTTGAGCAGAGCTTGAAGCGATATGAATCCCAGAGAGGGCAGACCGGGAAGTATTCCCCTGATCATTTCGGGAATGGTCAGCAGACCGAAGAAGAGGATCGCCGCCGATCGCGCCCGTCCGGTCAGAGCCGAGAGCGCCAGGATCACCCCTCCCAGGCTCAGGAGGATGATCGCCGACTGTCCCAGGAGCGCCAGCGGTACCCACCAGTGATCGCTGAAGAACGTACCATCGGTGGAGAGCAGGATCATGAAGAGGAAGAGGATGAGTCCGGGTACGAGCGTGATCAGACTGCCGTACCAACCGACGATGAGGAATTTGCCTGAGATGTAATCACAGAAGAGTACCGGCCGGGAGAAGTAGATCGAGAGCGCGCGGAATTTGCGGTCGTTGGCGATCTGGCCGGCTCCTGCGATGATCAGAACGAGGAAGACGAAGAAAGCCTGTCCCTGCAGGAATCCCGAGAAGAATGCCGCGTCTATCTTCAGTTCCTGGACCATCTGGGCGAATTGGGGAAAATCCGCAAGCCGCGTCGCAGCATAGATCTGTCCGGCGCGTATCAGGAACGGGATCGTGGAGAACAGCAGGGTGTATATCATCGCCCGCTTCCAGTGGAGCCGGATACCGGTCCGGGCGATGATCAGCCACGTCCGGGGATTGGGCACCAGTTGGCCGTGCCAGGGACGATATACCTCCTCATAGATCGGCATCGTCATCCTCCACGATCAGTTTCATGAACACATCCTCAAGTGACTGAACACTTGATACCAGTTTGCGCAGCTGAACCCCGGTGGCGCGTGAAGACTCGAGGATCAGGTCGGTATCCCCACCCTGCGGCAACCTGACTTCCAGGGATTGCCTGCTTCCGGGACTGACCTCACATCCGCGCGAATCGAGGTCCGCCTGAAAGCGTTCACGATCACCCTCCACCCTCACCTGATACGCCCCGCCGAAAGTGCCCTGCAGTTCCTCGATTCCGTCCTGCCGAAGGACTCTGCCGCGATTCATGATCAGGACCTGCTCACAGGTCCGCTCCACGTCCACCAGGATATGCGTGGCCAGGATGATGCTCATCGTGCCGTGACTGGAGATGTTCTGGATGAGATCGAGCATTTCCTGCCGACCCTGGGGATCCATGCCGCTCGTCGGTTCGTCGAGTAAGAGGAGTTGGGGATCGTGCACCAGCGCCTGGGCGAGCTTGATGCGCTGCTTCATGCCGGCTGAATAAGTCTCCACCTTCCGATAACGCGCCTCCTCGAGACCGGTGAGGAAAAGGACCTCGTGGGCCCTCTGCATCGCATCGACCTGCCCCATGCCGCTGAGTTCTCCGGCGTACTGTACCATCCCGATGCCGGTCAATCCGGGGATCAGACAGTCATCCTCCGGCATGTAACCGATGTTCTGACGGATCCCCTTCGGGTCGGTGGCCACATCCATGTCGAGTACAGTGGCCGAGCCGCCCGAGAGGGGTACGAGGCCGAGGAGCCCCTTGATCAGGCTCGACTTCCCCGCCCCGTTCGGCCCGAGCAGTCCAATCGTTCCCGACGTCAGCACAGCCGAGAAGCGGTCGACCGCGATGAGGTCGCCGTAGGTGATGGTGAAATCGTCAAGCGTTACCGACAACGTGTCTTCCCGGCTCGGGGTGAATGGCAACTGGTGCCCTGTCACGCAGTAAACGTGACATGACACTAGTGTACTCTTTACGGTAGTTTTGCAGAATGGTTGCCTTTTTCAGACTGTAGCGGAAAAGCTG
>SDBT01011147.1_pt1 | contig 14485 bp, 7 predicted proteins | sample 2277101 | NCBI WGS metagenome assembly SDBT01 (sample SAMN10404973, study PRJNA504765) | marine sediment metagenome | isolation source: marine sediment core GS10_PC15, 103 cmbsf | place: Arctic Ocean: Southern Knipovich Ridge | collected 2010
ATATGTGAGATATTCTTGTGGGTAACTCGGTGCCGTCATTCTGAAGACGCCGTTGGATGATTCTTGGAAAGAATCATTGCTCTGAAGATGGATGTCTATAGTAGTATTAGAAATCTCGGAATTAGCAAACACTGATAGCCCTTTATGAGCATATCGTGCCACATAAACCCTGAATCTCAAATCCTGATCATTCCAAGGTTTCCAATTGCGTTGTAAATATTCTGCATCCGGTATGGTATCAACAAAGACAGTCTCAGAGAAATTCGCAACCTCTTCCAATGCGTCGTCTTGTGTCAATAACGGTGAGAGAATGGGATCATGCTCGATTGCTTCTGGACTGATATAACTAAAGAGCTTTCCTACATATCGTCCAGATGGGCCTGGGCTTGGCGTTGTCGTTCCTAGTAAATTTTCTCCCTGTGTGCTTCCCCAGAGAAGATAATCCTCACTGCCATCAAACTTAATCATGATAGCATAACTGAATCCCGTTTCTACAATATAGGGATTGAAGAACTTAAAGCATGTTGCAACGGAGCAATCTTGGGAAATTCTGACAGTGGAATATTCTTTTCTAACGATAACGCGAGCACGGCGAGTTACACCACGATCAAATATCGGAATTCCATTCAACGTCTCTGCAATGAAGATTTCCACACCAGGAGCAACGATGCCTGATTTGTTGCCTTCGATCTTTGGCTTTGCTCGAAAGAACAGATCAACCTGACTGATACCGACCGTTGCGGAATTGTCAAGCAATGCTGGATCAACAAAGAATGTTTGAGCTAAATCAAAACCGGCCACGTCTTTTTCCCCTTATAAAACACTATTAGGAACTACTAATGGTTGTAGAGTAACCGCAGACGATGCAACACTCTTTACCTCAAATAATGCATAGGCAACATCAACCTGAATTTCGTCGTATGCATTATTATCATCATTAGTACGCCCGCCGCCAGAAGTATAACGACTGATACCACCGCTAACAGAACTAACAATTTTTCGTGTACCTTTCCCGCTATCAACCCAATTCGGTAATGCGCTTAGGACATCATCAACTTTATTATACCAAGCTTGATTCAAGTAGAACGTAAATACCGCCACCCCAGATTCATTAGTTATTATCGCCTCTCCTAGCGCACCACCCTCTTGTCTGATGCTTGACGTATTTTCCACCCCGTCAACATAGAATCTATGTTCAGTCAATGGTCTCAGTCCTCTGACAACGATTTCAATTCTGTCATAGTTAAGTATCGCCCTACTCAACTGCAATACTTTATCAGCTAATGCACTAGTCACCGTGGTACCTCCATCAGTGATCGACATAGTTCCACTAAAAACTGTTGGTACGGTCTGGAGACAAGGATCAAACACAAAAGTTTCTAGAATCCCACGATTGACCGGATAAACTAGCATGTATTGGAAGTAGTTTGCCTCCTGAATAATACATCCATTCTGACCAATTCCGAGCTGGAAGTTTTCTGTACTTGTTCTGATAACATAATCCTGTCCACCAGAAGCATCATGGTCAAAACTCAATGTAGCAGAGTAAATGATGTAACCGTTTGCATTCTTAAAGAACTTCTTTCCAAGTGGAACTGCTCTCCTCCAGAAAGTACCATTTGCGGCTATTCTAAAAAAGTCTTCAGTGTACGCATTGGTTCTAAGGAATTGCACATCATCATCAGTCATGGCCACAGCATCAAGCGTAGACGCAATCAGGTCAGTGGGTTCGCTACCTACTGGCTTGCGGAAAATTTCTACAAGAGGATCATAGAAAGAATGGAAATAGAATTTACAAGGCCCACTGATCGTTCCCATCTTCACTTCATCGTAGAAATTCACAACTTGCTGATTCAAATGCACCCAATCATACAAAATAGCATTAGCAACCAATTCGGAGCCTGTTTGTATTTCTATCAGCTCAAGATCGCAAAGTGGCGGTCTTTCTGTACAATTGTCCTGATTTACAATCGCAACATCTATAAACGGCGCAGCCAATTGAGCGAGATGATGTTTGACAATCCAAGCGTATTTTGGAGGCACGAGCAGATTGGTAGCCAACTTGGGAATCTTATTCTCTCCAACTATGATAGAATCTGCAAACACCTCAATATCGGCATTAAATTGCGGGTCTCGCGTTGCAAGATTTATCCACGTAGAGTAATCATCAGCAAAGAACCCAAACTTGAATCTATTAAGCGTGCCATCAACAGACGACGGAATCACTCTATTTGTAATGCTCGTCTCTAGAATGGATAGACTTGTGTAATATTCAAGATGTTCAATTCGGCGTTCTAGGGCACCAATCTGCCCCATTGTATAGCCGAGTGGTTGACCAGATATTTCCGCCAAATTAGAATCAAAAACCGGATTTAACAAATGTCTTGCGAGTCTGGAGGTCGTTACGAGTTCATTGACCATACGTGTAGAAACAAGTTCGGCAAGTTGGTCATTCAAGTTCCTTGCAAGATTTGGATAGGGTGGTACTTCAATAAGCTGAAGTTTCATAGCATCAGTAGGTACGTTTGCGTATTCTCTCTCTTGCGGATCAACAGATGCAGTCCCTTTCAAAACAGCAACATGCCCATCCTTGCCCATAATGACGCAATCTATACGACCTTTGTATTCTTCGATGTCCGATCTGAATATGGAGTCTGGCAGAGGAAATTTTAGATCGTTTAAGGGATTAGAGGTATCACCAAATCCTAAGAGAATATCTGGATTGAGTGGAGCCGAGCCAGGACTTGTTGTCGGGAGCACGGTGTTTGCCACAAGAGGACGAAAATCAAAACTACTGATAAGATCATAGTATTCGTCGTCGTGTGTATAAACTTCTGGAATTTCCCACGACGCGAGGGACGATGTTAAACTACCTAGAGCGGTGGAATCAATGTTGGCGATCTGTTCGGCATTCGCAGTATTGAGATAGGAAACCGTATCAAAATATCCAACACCCGATGTAGTCGTATAATCGAACTCACAAAGAAGGTAATCAGCAGAAGTGAGAGTCAGATCAGAGGTATTCCTGATATGAAGATAACTCAGATCATAAAAATTAGCATTCTGATTGTGTTCTATATAAAAATCCTGAACAAGATTAGGATCATCGGTATCAACATCAGACGCCGCTTTGAGATAGACATTCTTGAGCCGAAATACATCAGGAACGCCAAGACACCAAGGACCAGCAACACCACCTACGTTGTTTGCCAGCCTTAGTTTTACTAGCTGATCACGATTGGCTGTCTTGGCTGTGGAGGTTGTATCAAACCGTTCAATATTCACTCCAACTGCCGTGTTGACTGAAACCGTGCCAGCAATCGTCAAGCCAAGATCAAGGGTCAGGATATCACCAGTCACATCAAGGTTAGCAGTCAATCCAGACCTAGTACCGAATGGAATGGGTACGTGTTGTGGGAAGGCTCGTCTAATCAAAGCAGTCGTGTCAGTAAACGAACAATTCGAGTCAGCAATCATAAAGGTGTTGTTGACGATCTGGGTGAGTTTCTTGATTTGAGTACCGCCAATCTCATCATCAAGATAACAGTAATCCCCGTCATCAAAATCAGTAAGGAAGGTCGTAGCTGTTCCCACGATGTTTGCAATCGTGGTATTGACTGAAACCGTACCAGTGAGAGAGACAAACTGGATGAGATCATTGGCAATCGGAACCACAATAAGTTCTAACATCTGTGAGTCAGAAAGTGTCTGACCAAATCCATATGGGAAGAACTCATCCGTGGCCGAAGAAATGTCCTTAGTCAAAATACCGCTATTACCAAAATTTGTCGTCTGATCAATGGTTCGATAGATGTAGTTCGTGGCATTGGAATTCTTGACACTCTCAGCACCACTCCTAAAGATCAGAGTGTTATTGCGCTGACCTCTGATGATTGCGATATTAGTGTTGGTGGTCGGGTCTAACTCAAGAAATGTATCCGCGACACCCTCGTTTGTGCCGGGATAATGAATGGACCTGACATCTCGGAAATTCTTACCGGAATCCATAGACAGATCGAACAGATAGAGTCGATAAATCGCAGCAGGATCACCGGGGATACCAGACTCAAGAGTCATGGACCTTATTCGTGCATCCCCTATCTCAGTGCCCGCAGCCGTAGTGTCTCTTGCTAAAATAAGAGAAACATCAGTCAGGAAGGTCTTGGCTGTGTCCTGAAGTTTGATGACATCACCAGTCGAAAACTGGAACAAGCCACCGACTTCATTGATGCGAACGTAGTTGTCATAGTTTAGGCTGACGCGCTGATTTACAGCAAGCTCTGTGTCAGTTCCTTTCTTGACATCAACGCGGAAATTACGATTGGTATGACTTCTATAGCCTCTGATATATGCTGTACCGGGATCAACAACAACCGTAAATTTTGTTCCTTCCAATTCAGTGTTAGCAATTGCATCCGTTGTAACTAAGAACGTATCAAGGACAAAATCACCAGCCGTATCGAACATCCGAGTGGCCATTTCATCGCCAACATTATCAAACGTCGTGACCTGAGTTTGTTTGAAGGGATTTCCATCATTCCATTCCGCGATAATAAAGAACTCATCATTGGCCCTTGCATTTGCCGTAGTATTGACAACAAGAAGAGGAGTCATTTTAAGACGATCTGCACCTGGAGCCGTATGATTTTCCGTGCCTAGTGCATTATCAAGAAGGCTGGTGTCAATGTCAGCAGTTATGATTTCTTCCTTGGTATCAAATCCGACCACGACGTTGTTTGGAGATGAAGAATAGTTGTTTACAATGACAATTTGTGGTTCGACTCTTAGATAATACCCCTTCTGATAAATTACTCCTTCCGATACACCAAACGCATAACCATTACCAACAGGGTTAGCTACAGAGGCAACCGTTATTTTTGTCAGGTAGTTTCGGGCCGTCATATCTAAGGCGGACAGACCAGTTGTGTTGTTATCTGATTTGATTGTGGCATGAGGAACAATTTCATACCCTGTTCCACCATTCGTAACCGTTACTTCAGTTACTTTTCCGGTGCCTGATGTTTTTGCTATTCCGGTTGCGCCATTACCCCAAATTGTTTCCACAACACCCGTTACCGTAGCACCATCATTCTGGACGGATGCTAGAAGATCAATAGTCCAAATAGCGGAATTACCAGCAGCATTGGTTAGATCAAGTTGGCGCGGTTTGATGTTGAGAAGAACGTTTCCATCTGTATCTGGATCGGCACCCACACCAATAATCTCCACATTCGCGCCAGTTGAAGGCTGGAAGAGGAATTCGCCGTTAGTAAATGTTCCCGTTGTTACATTTACGGAAACAGCAGCAACAAAGACAACAAGATCGGAATTGGAGAATGAAATACCACCATTATCGATATTCACCTTAAATATTCTGCTGTCCTCAGAATGTATGGTGAGGATATCGGTGGCTAGGAATGAATTTGCTTGGAACGTATTAGAAGAATTGCGATAGTTAACGAATATGGTTTTTAGTTTTGGATCACCCGTCTCAAACCCATTAGCAGAATTCATGATGTATGCAGAGAGATTACCGCTTTCCTTCTTAGCAAACAACCCTACATATGCAGTCGGAACGGCTGGACCATCAGTAAGTGTGTTATCTAGGATTTTGACGAAATCATATTTGTTAAAAAATGAGAAGTTGACACCATCCAGAATCGTACCTCGTTTGTAGAGGTTATCTCCTATCCTCTCAAACTGCTTCTGCATCAATGTCTGGAGTTGGTTCAGTTCACGAGTTTGGACAGCTACCCCAGGCTGAAACAGGATTTTGGCAAAGTTCTTGGATTGGTCATAATCGTCAAAATATGGCGAGGATGATAAATTTGTTTTGATTGGCATGTGTTTTAGAACTCAAAAATGGTGTTTATGGATTCGGCTTGATCTGTTTGTCGTGTCACTGGATTTTCAATGTCCTCCAAATAAAGAACTTCACCAGACCCAAATACTAGCTCTGGCTCAAACTTAGTGACCACAGTAGCAGTGGCACCTGACGTATTCCCTACAATTGACCCCGACACTGCAAATGTTCCTATTTGGTTTGATGTATAAAGCGTAACATTGCCGCCATCGACAATTGCCGAATGGAGGGAAGCATTGGAAGTGGCAAGGCTGGTTTGATAGACGACCTCATTCTCTGTAAAAGAACCCGAATCAAGCGTGCATTCATATTTATACAACTGAATGAAGGTGGTAAAATCTTTCGTGACCCCGTTTCTTGAGACGGTATTGACGATTCCCCTGCCCCCCGAATTGGAGCCCACAATGATATCTGATACCTCGATGACCCCCGCAACATTACTCACTGAAATCAGAACTTGGGTGTTTACCAAGCTCACAATACAATTTGCAGAAGCATTGGCCTGATAGATGATGGTCTCGGTACAAGCAAATTTTCCGTTTGAGACAAGAACAAGCTGAGAGGAATTGGTGACGGAATTCACCGTTCCTAGCTGATGGAGAACCCCTGATCCTGATTGGAGATAAAGAAAGTCACCAATTGCAACCTGATTAGCAAAGTCCCCAGAGGCACAATCGACAATAGCAGAAGTTGTGTTAATGGTGGCATTACTGTTGATTCTTACAGGCTTTATCTTATGTACTGTCTCTCCCGCTTGGAATGTCCCGTTAGCAGAAGAGAAATCGAGAAGGACATTGGCATACAGAGGGTCCTTCAAAACCCCTATATGTCTGAAATCATTAGTAGTTAAGATGGTGTTGCTCTCGGAATTGGAGAACTCATGGGAAAAACTCAACCTAGAGGAAGACAATTCAGATGCAGCGTTGGCACCATGACCCCCAAATGGGGAGTAAATAGGTCTTAATTCGGCATTGCTCGCCACTCCGACGATTGTATTGGCCACGGCATTAGCTATGAAATAGTCGTAGTTAGCCCCTCTATCTAGAACCTCGACCCGATAAATGGCGTTTGAGCCGGTTGAATTGACAAGGGCGCGGGATACAACATTAATTGTTTGTCTCCCTGATCCTATAACGACGACCTCTGGAGTTATCTCAAATGCAGAGCCGATTTCCGGGTTCACATCAAAAGCATCACCCAGAACTATGAAATGGCCATTTTCGTTCGAAAAGTAATCAACGATAGTAGCAGAACTACCAACGCCCGTGCCGCTTGAGATATACGCAAGACAGCCTGTGTAGAATCCGTTGGCCGCTGATGCTTGGGAGTTTGAGATGGTGTATAGAAGGGTATTTCCATTTATCCTCAAATCACCGACACCGAACGTTCCATTTATGTAATTGTCGTACCCTTCACCCATCCCGTCCACTTTTATGATATCAAGAACACCATCAACCGCAGAACTCTCGACTATGGTATTTGACACGACAGGGAAGTAATCAGACGTGGCAAATACTTCTCTGGACTGAGAGGGAACGGTGTACATATATTTCCAGCGGTAGCCATCGGATGTTTGGTACACCTGGGTATTGGCCCCGGAGATATGGGAGAAATCTGGCTCGACTGTTGAATTAGCACCCCGATTGTTATCTAAGCACTTGTAAATATGATAGAAACTGGACGCATTAACGATACAGAAATAGTCAGACACCGCTAACGTGGCATCTTGGTCGTCATACATCTCAAACATCTTATTGGAGGTATAGGGAACATTGCGAATCATGAGACTCGCATCCCGACTTCTGATCCTCTTGCCTTGGATCATGTTTCTATATGCATCTTTGTGGATAACCTCAACCGAATCATCAACGACCCGATCTGTATTGGCTTCTGCAACATGAGCACCAAGGAACGTGTAGTATGCCGTATTGGAGGTCTCTGAGATAGACTCCAAAAGCTGCTGGGCGATATGAACGTCGTGGATATGGGTGACGATTTTAGATGCGGTCATTTTTTCTCGCTAATGGTCCTCTTCTTATTTAGGAGGCGGGTTTTAGGCATCGGTCAGTGTATCCTCCGTGTAATAGAGCTTGATTCCGATAAGACGGGAATCCTCCGTCATAGTGTCCGTATCAGCATCACGAGAGAGCCTGAATTCCACCAGCCCATTATCAGCAGGGGTTCCGGCAATGGTCACAGCAGCAGATTCATCGCTGATATAGATTTCATCTGCGGCTCCTTGCGCGGCGTCTGATATGATCCCCACAGACCCATAAGCCGTGTCGTGTAAAACATTATCCGCAATTGAGACGCCTTGGAGTGCCCAAATAGTCGTGTCAGTATCCACAGCAGTAGATAACCAAACAGCGCGGAAGGTCACAGTCCCTAAGTTCCAAGCCTCCCCAAACACCATATTGAAATGAACGAATTCATCTGCCGACCCGCTAAAGTCAAAAACCGGAGTGGCGATCTTGTTTGTGGTGGTTTCAATCGTTGCAGAAGCGGGAGGCAATGTTGCGGCCAGCGTCATGTCTTTCACTGGAATCCACCTCGATTTCTTACCTGACAGCGAGCCATTCAAATAGGTATTGAGTTGGGTAAATGTCGCCGTGGTTGCCGTATTGGTCGCAGGCACATCATCTATGACCATCATTTCGTCGGCATCAGCAATTGCAGAAATCGCAGATAATCTAACAGTCACGTCCGAATCTAAGAACGAAGCGACGTTAGCGAATGACACCGTAACTGCCGTATTGGTGGCAGGAACATTGTCGATGACCATAAGTTCGTCGGCTGGTACAATGGCAGGGCTAATGGCTGATAGTCGAACAGTCACGTCCTGATCCAAAAATGAGGCGACGTTAGCAAATGTCGCTGTGGTTGCGGTATTGGTAGAAGGCACATCATCGATGACAACAATTTCATCAGCGGCGGCAATGACAGCAGGGATGGCTGAGAGTCGAACAGTCATATTCTGATCTAAATGAGTTTCAAGTTGTGTGACCGTCGCTTTTCTTAGCGCCGGAGAACCTGATGGATCGTCAACTACCGCTAACAAGTCCTCCGAAGCTACGGCTGGAATTGCATCGAATCCTGTTAGTGTTGTATTGGCCATTAAACTTTTCCTCTAAAGATACCGTTCTAAATAAATGATGTCGGTGCCGCCTTCTTGTAAAACAAAATCTACTCCGTTCTCCATCAACCAAAAGTCAACAGGAGTGAAGGTTCCAACCGGCGCTGTATTGGCACTTAAAGGCGTATTAGCAAGAGCCTTATGGACGAATTTTCCGAATGGTTTTGTGCCAGCGACGTGGATTACTTGCCTTAGCATATCGATATAGAAGTCAAGTGTTAAGGAAGATTTAATTTGATAACTGTACTCTTGATAGAAGTCACCATCGAATAACCTCTTCTGATCTGAAAGAAACCCACCCTTCTGCTTATAGAACCCCGCACCCTCTCCATGTGTTTGCAGAGATACAGAACCGACTCCAACTTCACCCTCAATTGTAGAAGATGTAGAAAATGAAATCTCCTCACCGTCCACATACCCAAAGCCCGAATCAACAATGGCAAGGTCAGTAATGGCCCCGGATTGTGTTTGAACCTCACTATCAATCAGGGCATTCAACCCGATATATCGCCTTGTTTGATCATCAAGAACATTGAGAACATTAGCCTGTACTGATGTATCCAATCCGACAATAAGAGTGCCGGGACTCGTTGTGTTTACAAAATCATCCTCGTCCAATAACCGCAATCGATCCACCACCATATGAGTTGTGTTTGTTGATACGATTTCCCCACGACCGGATGATGCTGATTGGGTTACTTCCTCTCCTATAACAAAGTTCCCAGTTGCATTCTCAAACTCAATAATGCTCCCACCTCGTTCACTAAATGGGTAGGTCCAGGGTTCATGAATGCGGATAACAGGGTCTTTCGTGTAGCCTGTTCCCTTGTTGAGACCAGTGAGAGACGCAATTTGACCAATCTCTACATTCTCATACCCAAGACAATCATCAATGACACATTCAAGATTAGCAGAGGAATTGGCGGGGAAGGCGATTGGGGTTGCCCAAGGGTCTTCATTCAATGCCGTTGTCAAGTGCCCAGAAATAAAATCATTACCCAGAGAGACGGTTTCGGTATAGATGAACGTGTCAAAAGCGAGAGCAGCGCCCGTTCCTTCGGAGATGGACGTAATCTCACCATTCGCACTCGTTACATTACCGAAAAAGTATGCACCAGCCGTGTTGACAAACGCATTAGCAATAGAAACAACACCAAGATCAATAGAAATATTCTGGACATTCCCTGATGCTCCAGAGGTCAAACCAAGAACCCTCAAGCCGATCTGAAAGGTGTACTCCCAATTTGTGTTTGCGAGTGAGAGGGTTAAGTTAGAGCCCAAAATACTTGAAATGGCAACAGAAACACCATTTGTTACCTCAGTATTTGCAGCCGTAACCTGGACTACCTGTTCGGAAGTAACAAAAGCACCAGTAACGTCCTCCAGATCAAGAGCCACATCAGAATTCCACCCAATGACATTCGCTTCTGCCGTGTAATCAAAATAACCGTTTGTCACATCCTGTTCAGCAGTGATGACATTTGCCGTGTTGAAAAAATTTAAATTCTCCATGTTGCCAGAGAAAACAGTAATCATCAGTTCTCCGGCAGTGGAATTGATCGTTGTAATTGCTAGAATTTTGCCTGTTCCGTCTGGGTCTCCATTCGCAAAATAAGTAAAGACATCCTCCCCAACTGCAAATGCTCCTGTACCCGCCAAATAGTTGATGTTGGCTAGGGGCTGGATGACGGTCTCGAAAAGCGCAAAGTATTCGGTGTTGGAATGAACTGAGAGGGTATCGACGGTCAGAACTTTTTCAGAGATGAGAACTTCGGCATTAACGGTGTACCCATAACCCCCGTATAGAAGATCAAGCGTCACAAGACCAGTCGTATCTGAGATAGAAACAACCCGTGCTTTTGCCTGTTCTCCGAAGTCTGAGATGATGGTAACAATATCACCAACCGAAAAACCCGCGCCCGTTCCTGACGACGAAATAATGATGTCTGTAAAACTGCCGACAATAGCTGGATATTGATCAACTGTGAGACTGGAATGGCTTATGTGTTCTCCGGTTTCAAACACTCCCTTGATTGTTGAGATATAAAGTATGTCAATCAGCTTACCTTTGACCGTGCGCCTGACAACATTCTGAACAAACGCTGTAGCCTCTGAATTAACACCATCAATCTGCTTGTTGACGAGTTTGACATTGTGTTCGGAGAGGGAAACTTCGAGATACTGAGGAACCAACCACTTACCGTCAGACAACCTAAAGATATCACTGCCTGGATAATAGACGCTTGTGGGAACACCAAAGACAGCGCGGAATAGAAGATCAAGGCCGCGTTCTGTTCCCTTGGAGCGATAGAGGTCAAGAGAGTGCTTGAGGAGTTGAGTGGTATTCGTTGTGGAGGTAAGCTGGATTTGTGTGAGATACTTTTCCTTGAAGAAAACAAGGAAGTCATCAGTCGTATTGTCAATGTCCTTGTAATCGAATATACGACGGGAATGGAAAAGTGAGTTGTTAGCTGATTCGAGCCACTTGTAGTACGTCTTCACGAACTCAACAAAAGTCGCGCCCTCTTCACGATAAAAGTCGGGAAATTGCTGCGGAATCAACGCACTAATAGTTTTTTCTATTACAGGATCAAATTCGCCCAACTTATCTCTTTCTTCCGAACAGTTTATATGCTATGATCGTCAGCCCTATTATAATCCCAATGGCCCAATATCTCTCAAATGCCAACCACCAAACGTATAACCTTCTCCTAGCACAGAACACGATAGCAGAAATGAGTAGAATGTAAGCCAACCACCATTCTAGTATGCCTTCGGTCATTACAACCTCAGTGCTTCTACGCTCACTTTAATTTCGTCAGTTTCGATTGTTAAGATAGTGTTCTTCCCGCTCATGATATCCTTGTCTCTCGGAACAGCATAGATTTTTAGTGCCGATCCGCTAAAAGAATCGAGTTTGAAGTTTACGAGTTTGACAAGACCCGTTTCATAATTGACCGTCCCGACATTTTGGATGGTCGTGTTCAAACTTCCCTCTCGCTTCACTATTCTCATCAACCCATTAGAATCATCTTCAAGAATTGCTAAAACACCATTAAACTTAAACGACGAAGAATATACCGTCCTTATATCCGAAAAACTGTATTGTTTATCTTGGTCTGGCACGGTGTTGATGAGCGGGATGGCAAAATCCACATCGATATTCTGACCTACGTTTGTTTTAGGTTGAAGTCGTTTGTAGATGTTGATGCTCGTGATGTTGGAGATGATCGAGGTGTCTGAATTATCTATGTCAAAGATGAGCTGAGAATCCCTTACCGTCGAAGAGAAATCGTCAAGGTTAGCTATTTGGTATTCAATGATAGCACTGGTCACTACCGTCTTGATTCGGTTAATCGAGTTCGTCGTCACATTCAAGTTGTACCGAACGAGTGAGTTGATTGAGAGAAAGAGGAATTCTGGCTCTATGAATATGGGTTCAATTGATAAGGGTGAACGACGAATGATAAAGTCGTGGTATTCGTCCTTTTTGGATTCCGGCAACCCATCCACTTCATCAATATCAACTGAGATGAACACTCTACCAAATTGAGGTGGTGTTGCTTCTTCCCCGCCAAAGACAGACACAGCATTGATCTCGGGAAACTCAGTCTTTAGAGATACTTCATAGTCAGTCGTTGTCACCGCCCTCTCCTGGACCTGGAAGTGACGAGGGGCAAAGTATCGTATAGACTCGTTCGTCTCTGCCTCGTCTCCATTGTTACCGACATCAGCAACCGTTATAGTAGGCGTGGCATTGAGTTCGTTAGTCCCTGTCGGATCAAAGTCTACCGAAAACTCCCGTGCTCCGTTCCCTTCAAGTCCATTGGAAACCCGATAATCAATAAGGATCGTGGCGTTGATGTTGGGTTGACGGCCTAAGTTGTTATCACCGAACAGAATTTCATAGTGTCCGGTCTCTGATGTTTGGAGGAAGAATACCTTACTCGTTTCGGTCAGGTCTAGCAGGGTGGAAGTGATCGTATAGATGTCACCAATTTCTGCACCATCTTCAAACACCGAAACTGCAATAGACCGGGTATCAACGTTCTTATTCGTGAGCTTGAATCTCTGGTTATCTATGTTGTCAAGGAAGGTATAGGCATCTTTCCTGAACACCCCTTCATAGATATCGGTCGTGAATTCGAATGTGTTGTTGGCTGACGAAACTGTAATCGTCTCTGGCGTCGTGAAGACAAAGGAGTTATTCTTGATGAGCGTGGAGAACTGAGACCCTTTAGGAACAATATATGGCTGTGAGACCCCGGATGCCTCAAATGCCACCGTGATACCAGCGACGGCAGATCGGACAGATCGCGGGAGATAGTTAAGCTCTTTTGAATGGGAGAGAAGCGAATTGCGCAGTTGGGCCGAATCAAAGAAACCTTCAGAGAGTGCCATATTGAGATAGAAGCTGTTTTTGAAGGTATTGAATGCTAAGAGGTCGAGGAGGACATTCAAGTTGGACCCCTCAAAATCATAATCCTTGAAAGCATCCTGGGAAAGGAGGTACGTCTTGAAACTCTGCTTTAGACTGGCGAAATCCAGGTCTACTAGATTGATAGATGCGGTGATCGAGTCACGATTGGCCATTATTTTTTGTTTCTAACCTTCTTGTGTGCCTCGTCAAAGGCCGGGTCTTCTCCTAAAAGAAAATGAGTGGACATTAACTTTTCCTGATCGAGTAAACGTATGATTTTACAGAAGATAATAACACGCGCTTCATAATCAGGAACATTGTCTCGTATTGCAGCGACCATCTGATGAAAAACGGTAATTTTGGCCACAATTTAGTACCCCCCTTTATTTAGCAACCGATTCAGGCACCTATCATCTCACCCTTCTCAGCATCAGAGACAAATCAAATGACTGTTCAGGGATAGCAGCAATACCAAAGACGATGGTTACGGCATAGAAATTGAATTCTGAATGTGGAGTGGCTGTAACTGAATGAACGATAGCTCTTGGTTCACTGTTCTTTAGCGTCTCCCTTATACTGTTTTCGATGGTCATGGCGGTTATAGGATCAATTGGGTCAAACAGCAGGGAATAAATCTTACAACCAGTAGCAGCCCTGTAGAATCGCTCTGTCCTTTGCGTCAGAACAAGATTACGGATTGATTGTTTGACGGCATCCTCGTTCGTGGCCTGAGCGAGAAAGCCGGTTTTAGGGTTCTTGTCGAAATTGATCAAGAAGTCAGAATAGGTCCTGACTTTGGCGTTCTCCACGGTAAACCTATCCGCCGCCGATACCGTCATCTTTTCAATCCTTTATTCCAAGCTTCTTTAATTCGCGAATCTGTTTCTTTAGTCAGCCCTTTGTTCCACGGTATCTGACCCTTTGTCAATGTTGATAGGCGTGTCATTTCGATAGCCTCTCGTTATTCATCAACCCAGCAGCGACGGCCAACCAACTCTCAAACATCTTCTCATCCCCGTTAATCCTGAATTCGTGGGCCTTTCTCACTGCACACTTCCTACAATGTTCA
>SDBT01011148.1_pt1 | contig 14485 bp, 14 predicted proteins | sample 2277101 | NCBI WGS metagenome assembly SDBT01 (sample SAMN10404973, study PRJNA504765) | marine sediment metagenome | isolation source: marine sediment core GS10_PC15, 103 cmbsf | place: Arctic Ocean: Southern Knipovich Ridge | collected 2010
ATTTTGGAATATTATTAAAGGTGAAATGAGCTTTATAGGTCCTCGAGCAGAAAGACCAGAATTTCACAAAGAACTTGAAGCTCATATTCCTTTTTACCAGGAAAGATATTTAATAAAACCAGGGCTTTCTGGCTGGGCCCAAATTAAGTATGGATATGGCTCATCAGTAGAAGATAATTTTGAAAAAGTCCAGCACGATTTATACTATATTAAAAACCGTTCATTTGTTTTTGATTTAAGTATTATTGTAAAAACAATTAACATTATTCTTAAAGGAGGAGGAAGATAATTATAAAAGGTTTTTTATTTAAAAAAAGCATTTAGTTGCTCTTTTTTTATTTATCCCCAGGTATACCCTTGACACCGTTTGACACCTATTGACACTGGTAATAAAATTAATATATGATTAAAGTAGCATGGAAAAAGAAATAAAACCAAATTCAATATACACAACCAATGAAACTAAGGAAATTTTAAAGATAAGTGATAGCACAATAAAACGCCTTCTTAAAAAAGGCATTATTAAAGCTAACAAAGTTGGGGGTCAATATAGAATTTTAGGAAAAGAAATCTTAAGATTGGTTTCACCCAAAACTGAAAGAAAAGTAGTAAATATCTATCAAAAAATAAAAAGAAAGGCTAAAGATAAAATTAAAAAATGGTAAAAACATAAGGATAAATATTCAAAATGTTAACAAACAAAGAAATTAAAAAATTTTATAACAAACTTTTTGAAAAAGGAGAAAAAAAATATTTCACCTCCTTTTTAGCAACGAGCAAACCGTCATCAGAAGCAGAAGAGGTATTAAAAGAAATCAAATGGAAAGGCAAAAAAGTCCTTGATGTAGGATGTGGTACTGGTCTTTTTGCTTTTAGTGCTGCCAAAAAAGAAGCAATGGTATTAGGTGTTGATTATTCTAAAACAGCTATTGATGTTGCCAAAAAAAAATATAAAGCAGCGAATCTACGTTTTGAACAATTGAATGTTGACCACGTTCATGGAAAATATGATGTGATTGTCTCGATTGGAACCCTTGAGCATATGGATAACCCGTTTAAAATATTAAAATTATTTAAAAAACACTTAAAAGCCCAGGGTCATATTATTATCACCTGTCCAAACTGGACAAACCCTCGAGGCTATATACTAATAACGCTTTGGTATCTCTTTAAAGCACCTATTACCTTAGCAGACCTTCACTATTTAACTCCAATAGATTTTATGAAATGGGCAAAAAATCTAAATATGGATCTTAGCTGGAGAACCTTTGATAGATCTTGGGCTCACGGTGATAAATTAATTAAAGATTTAACACATAGATTGCCCAATGTATTAGCTGACGCTAAATTACCCAGAAATATCAAAAATATAAACAACTTTATAAAATGGTTAAAAGAAAATGTTGTACCAATTAATAATTCTTTAGCTCACAGTGGAGCCATAGGAATATATACATTATCTTTTCCAAAGAAAAAAACGAGAAAAAAGTAAATTGAGCCCATTATGTATAAAAATAAAAAAATCTTAGCCATAATTCCAGCACGAGGAGGTTCAAAAGGAATCCCCAAGAAAAATATTATTCATTTAGGAAATCATCCTCTCGTTGCTTATTCAATAGCAGTTGCGAAGCTGTCGAAGCTTATTGATAGAATAATTGTCAGCACTGATAGTAAAGAGATAGCTCAAATTGCCAAAAAGTACGATGCCGAAATTCCTTTTTTGCGTCCGAAAAAATTTGCTACAGACAACGCCCAAGATATAGAGTTTATTAATCATGCCATAAGATGGTTTAAACGCAACGAGAATTTTCATCCGGATTATTTAGTTCTTCTTCGTCCAACTACCCCACTAAGAAACTTTCGGGTTATTGATAACGCAATTTCAGAAATAATTAAAGATAAAAAGGCTACATCTTTAAGAAGCGGTCATCTTTTTGAATCCTCGGCCTACAAGCTATTTAAAAAAAGAGGAGATTACGCAGAATTCTTTGGCAAAGAAGATTTTAAATCTGGCATAGAACACCAAGAGATTCCCCGCCAAAAACTTCCCGCCAGTTATAAAACAAACGGCTATGTAGATGTTATTCTACCAAAAACAATAGAAAAAACCGGGATGTTGCACGGTAGAAAAATCAGGGCCTTCATTACGAATGAAGTCGCTGACATTGACAGCTTAAGAGACCTGGATTTTGCCAAACAAATATTAAAAGACAAAGAATATTCATCCTTGATAGATTTATTAGATGAGATTAAAAAATCGCAGAAAAATGAATAAAATTAGAATTAAATAAAAAAATGATTGATATAAATTTCTACCAAAAAGTTTATAAGCTTAAACAACAATTGCTAAATAGAGGAATTAGTGACCGAGATTATGTTTGGAAAAAAATAGAAGAATTTCGCGAAAAAGAACCTGTAATCTATGACATTGAGACAACCAACGCCTGTAATATGAGATGTAAAATGTGTCCAAGAACCACTATGATGACTCGTTCAATTGAAACCTTGGACATGGAAACTTATAGAAAAATAGTCAGTCAGCTTAAGCCCTGGACTGAAAATCAATGGGAGATCTGGGAATCTTTTGTGGAGAAAAATTACAAAATTTCAAAGAATGATATGTCAGAAAATCACTTTTTCCTCTACATTATTCCACAAGTAATAACCTTACATGGATATGGTGATCCACTTTTAGACCAAGATATGCCAGAACGAATCAGGCTCTTAACCGAGAAAAAAATTCCTACCTATTTCAGTTGTAATCCTGCAAATATAAATATTGAAAAAACAATAGAAATGTTTGAAAGTGGATTAGATTATATTAAATATTCTATAGAAAGCACCAGTGACCAACTCCACAAAAAAATAAGGGGACCGGCTTCTAATTTTACTGAGGGTTATAAAAAAATTCTCCAGCTACTTGACCTTAAAAAGAAAAAAAATTATAAAACAACTATTGTTATTTCAATGATTAATCTTAATAAATCAGATCGATTGGGGGAATGGGAAAAGCTTAAAGAAAAATTTAGAGGACTGGATATCTACATCTATCTTAAAAGCCAGGATCAACAATGGTATAAAGACAATAAACAACAAACCAAATCAATACACTGGACGGAATTTTGTCAATTTCCCTGGTCTTCTATGACTATTAGATCAAACGGGGAGACAGTTATGTGTTGTGGGGATTTTAATAATGAAATTATTCTCGGAAATGTTAGAAAAAAATCTCTTTATGATATTTGGAATGGGGAAAAATATTGGAAATTCAGAAAGAAACACTTTAAGCTGACCCCGGGAATAAAATGTACTGAACGATGTGATATGACTCTTGTGGGAAAGCTTATGAATCAATTAACTTAAATAAAATGAAAAACATTTTTAATACTCTAAAACCGGAGTTAAAGAAAAAATTTGCCAAATGTAAGTTCTTGGTATTGGATTTTGATGGAGTATTAACCGATAACAAAGTTTATGTTAATCAAAACGGAATAGAGACAGTAAGATGCGACCGTGGTGATGGACTAGGATTAGAATTATTAAAAAAATATACTGATGTTGGAGTTTTTATAATCTCAAAAGAAAAAAATCCAGTCGTTGTAGCAAGAGCCAGTAAATTAAAAATAAAATGCATTAGCGGCGAGGATGATAAATTAACTGCTTTAAAAAAAGAAATCAAATTAAAAAAAATATCTCCGGAACAAACTTGTTTTGTCGGCAATGACTTAAGTGATGTTGAATGCTTGAAATTGGTCGGCTTAGGAATAGCTGTTAATGACTCTCATTCGCTACTTACATCAATTGCCGATTATAAAACAACAAAAAGGGGTGGAGATGGAGCAGTAAGAGAGATTTGCGAATTATTGCTTTTTTCTAAAAATAAATTAATAGAGGTCGAAAAAAAATAATTAATTAAATTATTAAAATAAAAATGTGAAACAAAAAAACAAAAAAAGAGTAAAAATCGGAAATAAATGGGTAGGAGACGAATATCCAACCTTTATAACGGCAGAAATAGGCCTTAATCATAACGGAGACCTTAACATTGCAAAAAAGCTCATAGATATGGCAGTTCTTGCTGGCTGTGATGCAGTTAAGTTTCAAAAACGAAATCCAGATACTTGCGTGCCAAAGGACCAAAAGAATAAAGAAAAAGAAACTCCTTGGGGTACAATGACATATTTAGAATATAGACATAGAGTTGAATTCGGCAAAAAAGAGTATAAGGAAATAGATAAATATTGCAAGCAAAGAAATATAATATGGTTTGCCTCGTCCTGGGATATAAAAAGTGTCGATTTTCTGGAAGAGCTTGATGTCCCCTGCTACAAAATCGCCTCGCCCTCCTTAACAGATGACGAATTACTGCAACACATCAAATCAAAGGGAAAACCAATTATTCTATCCACTGGCATGAGCACTATTGAACAAATCAAGCATGCGGTAAAAATCCTTGGCAAAGACAATTTAATTCTTCTTCATTGCACCTCGACTTATCCTTCAGTAGATGAAGAATTAAATTTAAGGGTAATTCCTTGGCTGAAAAAAAAATTCAATTGTCCTATTGGCTACAGCGGGCATGAATCAGGCGTTCCTGCATCATTAGCAGCAACAATTCTCGGCGCTTGCATGATAGAAAGACACATTGCTTTAGATAGAGCAATGTGGGGAAGTGATCAGGCAGCCAGTTTAGAACCAAACGGTCTCAACAGATTAGTAAGAGATATGAGACGTATTCCTGTTTGGTTTGGGGACGGGAAGAAAAGAGTTTTTGAAAGCGAAAAACCAATACTTGAGAAACTAAGAAAAATCAAATAATCAATGTCAAACACTAACCTCATAACAATTGAAACAACCAATATCTGCACTGCCAATTGTGTCACATGCCCAAGAGAGCAATTTGCTCAGAAATTGGGGATGATGGATTTCAAGTTATTCAAAAAAATCATTGATGACGCCAGCACCCATAATATCAAATCAATATCCCTTGGTGGATTTGGTGACCCACTTACCGACTCGAAACTTTTTGAGAGATGTAAATGCATTAGAAAAAAACTACCTAAAGCCAAAATCTATATTAGCACAACTGGTTTTCTGATGACCCACGATAAGTATAATGACATAATAAAATACATAGATCTCCTGAAATTAAGCATTTTGGGGCTGGAAAAGGATACTTACGAAAAATGTCATCGGGGAAGCTTGAAATATAAAACAACTTATTCAAATATCCTTGGGTTTTTGGAAAAAATTAAGAACTTAAAAAAGAAACCCCACATTGCGGGTTTATTGATTGTAATTGATATTAACAGACACGAAATAAATAAATGGATTAAATTCTGGGAACCGAAACTGGATGAAGTATTCGTTTGGAAGCCTCACAATTATATCTATAAAAACTACAGAAAGATAAACCGAACCAAATTAGTTAGCTGTGGCAGACCTTCTAGGGGTGGATTATATATCCACACAGATGGCAAGGTTTCAATGTGCTGTTTTGATTTGAATAAGAAACTGGTAATCGGAGATATAAAAACCCAAACAATTAAACAGATACTCAATTCAAAAGCATTAAAAAAAATACAACAAGCCCACAAAATCAAGGATTTCAAAGGATATCTTTGTGAGAACTGCGACCAGATAAATTATGACCCCGATGTTCTGGTATATGCCACCAATAAAAAAAGAAAGGTTGGACAAAAAACCCCAGATCTTGAGGATATGAAGCAAAAATAAATCCACAAAAAAGACCAAGGTCTGTCCTTAAAATTCTTTAATTATGAGTATTAAAAAAAATAAATTACTAAGCCTAATAAAATTATCCAGACAAGCTTTCGGCGCATATAAGCTGCAAATTTTCTTTTTAATAATATTGGGATTTGTAACTGGTCTATTAGAGGGTATTGGAATTAATGCCTTAATTCCTATAATTTCTTCTATTACAAACGAAGGGCTTGGAAAAATTGATATAATATCCCGAACCATTGAACAAGCTTTTTCATATTTTAATATTGATTTTAGTTTAGAATATTTGCTTGTTTTTATTGCTTTATTATTTATTTTTAAAGCTATTACTTTAATTTTTTGCAATTATATTAGAATTAAAATTGCTGCAAATTATGAAGAACAAACTAGAAACAGTTTGTTTAGTAAAACCATAAATGCTAATTGGCGCTATCTGCTAAAGCAAAAATTGGGCTATTTAGAAACTATTTTAAAAATAGATATAGCTCAAAGCACAAGTCTTTTAGATACCATAAGTTCAATTATAATCGTATCTACGGGCCTAATAATTTACACAACAATAGCAATAGCTATTTCGCCTCATGTCACGTTATTTGCTCTTGCCCTAGGAGGGCTTATGTTTTTTTCTTTAAAACCCTTGGTACATAAAACAAGAATATTTGCCCAAAACGTAGCCACTATTAACAAACAATCTGCCCATTATGTTAATGAAAATATTATAGGAATAAAAACAATAAAAGCAATGTTTGTTAATGCCAAAATCATTGAAATAGGAAAAACATATTTTAACAAGCTAAAAAGATTTAAAATAAAAATTCGCTTAGTAAGAGACGTCACTAATCTCCTTTTTCAACCAGTTAGTTTAATTTTTATTTGTATAATATTCATATTTGCATACAAAACTCCAAATTTCAGTTTTGCTGCCTTTGTTCCAACAACATATTTAATCTACAGAATCTTTCAATATATTCAAACCCTACAAGCAAATTTGCACCAGGCCAACGAATCAATCCCCTATTTAAAAGATGTATTAATCTTTGAAAAAGAAGCTGATGAAAACAAAGAAAAAGGCAAGGGCTTAAAATCTTTTAAGTTTAATAATAATTTAGAATTTAGAAATGTAAGTTTTTCCTATAATACAGATAAAACAATTTTAACTGATTTAAACTTTAAGATCAAAAAAGGAGAAATGACTGGTTTAATTGGCCCTTCTGGAGTTGGAAAAACCACTATTGTTGATTTAATTTTACGACTATTTCCCCTTAGTAATGGTAAAATTTTAATAGATGGAAAGAATGTTTCAAAAATTAATATAAAAAAATGGAGAAAAAATATTGGTTATATTCCTCAAGATATATTTTTAATGAATGATACTATCGCTAATAATATTAAGTTTTATGATAATACTATCAATAAAAATAAAATAGAACGAGCAGCTAAAAAAGCCAATATATATGATTTTATACAAACCCTACCAAAGAAATTTTCTTCTGTTATTGGAGAAAGAGGAATATTGTTATCTACTGGCCAACGACAAAGAATCGTTATTGCTAGAGTTCTAGCTAGAAACCCAAAACTTCTAATATTAGATGAAGCAACTAGTGCTCTTGACAATGAATCAGAGATAAAAATTCAAAAAGTAATTGAAAAGCTAAAATCTAAAATAACTGTTTTAATTGTAGCTCACAGACTGTCAACTGTTATCAATTCTGATAAATTATTAATATTAGAAAATGGTAAAATTATTGAACAAGGCCCACCAAGCAAATTATTAAAAAATAAGAAATCTTACTTTTATAAGGTTTATAATATTAGAGAATAAATATATGAAAATATTTTTAATTTCAGGCAGCAAAGACCCGAAAGTAATCAATTCAATATTTAAATTAAAAGAAAAATCAAACAAAATCATTTACTGGTTGGGTGGAGATGGTAAAAACAAAGATAAGTTTCCAGAAACTATTTTTCATCCTAATTTAGATGCTTTGCGTGGAATACCAGCCAAAGATGTTAATGTCTCTGAATTTTCTCCACCAGGGAAAGATTTGATTGAACAACTATACAGGCTTGAATCTTTAATCCTGACAATGATGAATGTAAAACTTGATAAACTATGCACGGATGAACGAAAGCATTTATATTACAATATGCTTCAATATTGGCACGGAGTACTGAAAAAGTATAAACCAGATATAATTATTTGCAATAACATTCCACATAGTGCTTGTAATTATCTTATTTATGAGCTAGCCCGTTTATTGAATATCAAAACAATTATGTTTCAAGATACATGCGTCTCTGACAGATTATTGACTTATATTGATCTTTGGAAAGGAAGCGGTGATTTACAAAAAGAGCTTCAAAAAAATCAGAATAAAAATTTTTCCTTAAAAGACTTGAGCAAAGATTTACAAAAATATTACAAATTACAAACAGATTTCAAGCGCGACGCTACTCCAATGGTTATAAAGATACAAAAAAACCAATATACCGGATTTAATTTATTCCTGAGCAGACTAAAACGGTTAAAAAATAGTATTAAAAATGGCACTATTTTAAAATTAATAATACAAAACATAACCAAAAGATTTAAACAAAATCTTAGAAAAGAATACAATAGCGTTAAAATTAAACCTAACTTTAATAAAAAATTTATTTATGTACCGCTTCATCTTCAACCTGAGCTTAGCACTTCTCCACAAGGAGATGTATTTGTTGACCAAATCCTAATGATTGAAACCCTATCTGCTTCACTGCCCCCCAACTGGGTTATCTATGTAAAAGAACACCCTATCCAATGGCTTCGTCGAGGATTAATTTTTTCCAGCGCCCGCTATCAAGGATATTATGAAAAAATATCTAAAATAAAAAATGTACAATTAGTTCCAATTAAAACCGATACTTACACTTTAATCAATAAATCACAGGCAATTGCTACAGTCACTGGAATAGCCGGATGGGAAGCAATATTAAGATCAAAACCAGCATTAATCTTTGGTTATTCTTGGTATAGAGATTGTTCTGAAATATTTAGGATTAAAGATGTTGAATCGTGTAAAAAAGCCTTGGAAAAAATCATGAATGGCTTCGTTGTAAGCCAACAACAAATTATTAATTATTTAAAGTGCCTAGACAAAGCAACCATCCATGCTTATGTTAGTCCTGAAATCAGAAAACAATCCGAGTTTACCGAACAAGAAAGCATAAATAATAGATTCCAAAGAATAATCTCTGAAATAGAAAAAAAATAATAATTTATGAAAAAAATAGGCATAGTTATATTGTCCCGTTATTCATCAAAGCGCTTACCTGGCAAAGTATTGATTCAAATCAATGGAAAAGAAGTATTAAAATATATTATTGAAAAACTTGAAACAATTTTTAACAAATCTTCTTTAATAATTGCTACATCTACTGATAAAAGCGATGATGTGATTGAAAAATTCTCCAAACAAGAAGGAATAAAATGTTACAGGGGTTCTCTTAATAACGTTGCTTCGAGATTTTATGAAGCAGCATCTCAAAAAGGATGGGAGTATGCAATAAGAATATGTGGAGATAATATATTCGTGGATATTAAAACAATAATTTCAATGCTACAAGTTCTTAAAAAAAAAGATTATATTCTTCTTTCAAATCTGAAAGGACGAACTTTTCCAAAAGGAATGAGTGTTGAAATAGTCAAATTAGATTATTATAAAAATTTACTTGATAAAATAAATAAAGTAAATAAATACAAAGAACATGTCATGTCCTATCTCTATGAAAAAGATTCTCCCAAAAATCATTATTATCTTTATAACAACGAAATACCTGAAGCAGCAGGAATACAATTAGCCCTTGATACTCCCGATGATTTAAAAAAAATCCAAAACATAATAAATCAATTTTCTAAACCTCATTGGAAATATAATTTAAAAGAAATATTTGAAATATATAAAAAATTAAATTATGAATAATATATTTAAATGTTACAAAAACTCATCAAAAAAAATTTAAAGAGATACTATAGAATTTATAAAAATTTCTGCAGACAGAGAAGAATTAAACATTATATAAAACAGGGCCAAAGACCATGGAGCAAAGGTTATTTTGATTTTAAATGGCAATCAATAAAGAATGGTATAGGCGACGATGAATTGCTTGAAAAATTTAAAAATAATTCCAAATTACCTAAATCCTATGGTAAGAATATGGACGAAAGAATTATAGAATATCCTTGGTTTATATCAAAATTATCGGATGAGTCGAAGCTTCTGCTTGATGCTGGTTCGTCTCTAAATTTTGAAGAAATATTGGATCATAAAAATTTAAGCAACAAAAAAATTACTATTGTCACCCTTAACTCTGAATCAAGTTGCTTTTGGCAGAAAGATGTTTCATATTTATTCACAGACTTAAGAAAATTACCATTTTTAGATAATTATTTTGACATTATAACCTGTATTTCAACTTTAGAGCATATCGGCATGGACAACACGATGATTTATACGAAAGACAACAAATATCAAGAGGATAGAAAAGATGATTACTTAAAAACTATTTTAGAATTAAAGCGAGTTTTAAAACCTAGTGGTATATTGTTTATTACTGTTCCGTTCGGCAAATATCAAAATCTTCGATTTTTTCAACAATTTAATCAAGATATGATTAATCAAATAATTAGAATTTTCAATGGACAAGGATCTTCTATCAATTACTACAAGTATTCTAATAATGGCTGGGATATTAGCAACGCAGAAGAATGTAAGGACGCAGAATATTTCAATATACATCAAACTAAATACAGGAATAAAAATAGTAACAAAGATTACGACTCGGATCTTGCGGCCGCAGCTCGAGCAGTTGCCTGTTTAAAATTGCTTAAGTAATGAAAATCAAGGCCCAGTTGCTCATAAAAAAATATAAAAAACTAAATTATGAATAATATATTTATAGGAAAACATGGTCCATTATTAATAGCAGAAATTGGTGGAAACCACGAGGGGAATTTTGAGTATGCAAAAAAATTAACTCGTTTAGCAATTAAGACAGGCGTTGATTTCATAAAATTTCAAATATATGAAGCTGATAGGCTTGTATCAGGTTATGAAACTCCGGACATACAAAAACGCTTCAAAAAATTTCAGCTAAATAAAGAACAATATTTATATTTAGCTTCAATGGTTAAAAAGGCTGGAATTGGATATATGGCTTCTGTTTGGGACCGCAATGCATTAAATTGGATAAATACCAAAATATCTATATATAAAATTGGTAGTGGTGATTTAACAGCTTATCCTCTTTTAAAAAAAATTGCGAAAAAAGGAAAACCCATCATTCTATCAACAGGACTTTCTTCTGAAAAAGAAGTATTAGATGCAGTTTCTTATATCCAATCCATTAATTCCGATTACAAAAAAAAGGAAATGCTGGGCATACTACAATGTACCGGCACGTATCCGACAACAAACAAAGATACTCATTTAAATGTAATGAATCGACTAAGAGAACTTACAAAAGTAACTGTTGGATATTCTGATCATACAGAAGGTAGTGAGGCGCTTAAGTATGCTACTGCTATGGGAGCAGAAATTTTAGAATTTCATTTTACAGATGATAAAAAAAAGAAACGGTTTAGAGACCACAAACTATCACTAACCTTTGAAGAAGCGCAAAATTTAATAAAAGAAATTAAAAATATAAAAGATTATCAAGGCGATAACATTAAAAAACTCTTAAAAATTGAATTAGACAATGGTTGTAATGTCTCTTCTCGAAGAGCGATTTATCCTTCAAGAAATATTAAAAAAGGAAAGATATTAACCGAAGATAATTTAACTGTTCTTCGTCCTAATCATGGAATTGATGCCAGAAATTATGATAAACTGATTGGCAAACAACTAAAAGTATCAGTTAAAAAGCACCAAAAATTAAGTTGGAATAAAATACTATGATTAGAAAATGTAATTTATGTGACTCAAAAAATTCAAAAGTAGTTGAAATCGTAACAAAACGTCCTACGTTTGAAAATGATTATGGGATTGCCCAAAAAGAATATTTTAGAGAAATATGTTTTTGTGGGAATTGTGGCGGATATTTTAATCACTACAAAAAAGACCTGTTACAAAAAAACCTCTACAAAGGATTCTATAATAATTCAATAAAGTCAAAACACGGAAATTTACTAAATAGATTTAAAAAAATTATTGATCTTCCGTTAGCTAAATCAGATAATAAAAATAGAGCAAATAGAATACATTTTCTCTTAGGAAAAACAACGGCAATAGAGTTATTAGATGTAGGGACAGGAATTGGTGTTTTTCCCTACGAAATGTCAAAAAAGGGATATAATGTAAGTTGCGTAGACCCCGATCCTGCTGCAATAAATCACATAAAGAAAAATATTGCTATCAAAAAAGCATGGGTGGGAACAATTAAAGATGTTCCAAAAAATATTTTATTTGATCTAATAACCTGTAACAAGGTTGTTGAGCATATTGATAATCCCATAGAAACAATAAAAAAAATTCAAAGTCACCTTAAAAAGAATGGCATAATTTATATAGAAGTTCCTTTTGGAGAGGAAATTGTTAAAAATATGAAACCAGCCCGCCGACCAGAATTTGCTATTGACCATCTAAATATTTTTACTCGAAGTTCGTTCAAATATTTAGCTAAAAAATGTAAACTTAATATTCTTTTTCAAGAAACAATTATTGATCCAAGCGGCAAGAATACTATCTTTGCCTTATTAAAAAGAAAAAAAGAATTAACTTAATTAAAATGATAAAATGAAAAAGTTAAAAGCAGGTATAATTGGACTAGGCGTTGGCGAACAACACATTGCTGGATACCAACAACATCAAGATTGTGAGGTAGTAGCTTTATGTGATTTTTCAGACCAAAAGTTAACGATGGCTAAAAAAAAATATCCATCAATGCGTGTAATAAAAAATTCTGATGACATATTGCAAGATCCTTCAATAGATATTGTTTCAATTGCTTCTTACGATAATTATCATTTTGAACAAATTATCAAAGCCATTAAATACAATAAACATATTTTCATTGAAAAACCATTATGCTTATATGAGAATGAGGCAAAAAAAATAAGAAAGGCATTAAAAGAAAAACCGAACCTAAAAATATCTTCAAATCTAATTTTACGAATATCTCCTAGGTTTCGTGAATTGAAAGAACAAATTCAAGCAGGAAAACTAGGCAAATTATTTTACACAGAGGGCGATTATAACTATGGCAAATTACATAAAATTACAAAAGGATGGAGAGGACAAATCCCCTATTATTCAGTAGTATATGGAGGTGCAATTCATATAATTGATCTCATGCTTTGGTTAACCGGAGACTCAATAACTGAGGTTACTGCAAAAGGAAATAATATAGCTTCGAAAGGTTCAACCTTTAAAAATTTTGATTTAGTTGTTTCAATCCTTAAATTTAAAAGTGGACTACTAGGAAAAATCACATCTAACTTTGGTTGTGTTTATCCACACTTTCATAAAGTATCTATATATGGTACAGATGGAACCTTTGAAAACGGCTTAACACACGCCCATTTGTTTAAATCTCGCGATCCAGAAATACCTGCTAATAAAATTAAAACCAAATATTCTGGAACACATAAAGGAGCTTTAATTTACAGTTTTGTTGATTCAATTGCAAATAATACTATTGCAGAAGTAACAAAGGAAGATATTTTTAAAACCATGTCAGTTTGTTTCGCCATTGAAAAAGCTATAAATAAATCTTGCTCAATTAAAATAAATTATATTTAAAAAATTAAATTAATGAAAAATATACCATTTGGAAAACCTGTTATCGGCGATGAGGAGAAAAAAGCAGTAATGAGAGTTTTAAATAATCCAATCCTCGTACATGGTCCAAAATCTAAAGAATTTGAAACCGCTTTTGCTAATTATACTAAAGCTCCCCATGCAATATCGGTTTCATCCTGTACAGCGGCCCTACATCTCTCCTATCTCTATCTTGGCCTAAATAAAGGAGACGAGGTTATAGTTCCGGCACAGACTCACATAGCTACTGCCCATGCAATCGAATTTATGGGTGCCAAACCTATATTTATTGATGCAGAAAAGAATACAGGTAATATTGATATTGAACAAATCGAACCAGCAATCACAAAACGCACTAAAGCAATTTCTATTGTCCATTATCTTGGAATGCCAGTTGATATGGATCGAATTGTAAAAATAGCTAAAAAACATAATTTATTTATAGTAGAAGATTGTGCTTTGGCTGTTGGTGCTTACTATAAGGGCGTGCACACTGGCTTGCATGGCGATGTTGGATGTTTTTCGTTTTATCCAATTAAACACATTACAACAGCTGAGGGCGGAATGCTTATTACAAAACATAATAAAATAGCTATTAACATTGAACAGCAACGAGCATTTGGAATGGATAAACATCATGCAAACAAAAGAAAAATGCCTGGAGTATACGATGTAACACAATTAGGATTTAATTACCGAATGAGCGAAGTACACGCTTCTATTGGCATAGAACAACTAAAGAAAGTAAATATATTTTTAAAAAAACGTAAATTAAATTATGAGACTTTAACTGCTGGTCTTCAAAAAATCAACGAAATAAACTTATTTGAATCTACTCATGGTGATTTCCAAAGCAGCTATTACTGTCATTCGATTTTACTTAAAGATTCTATTGTTAAAAAACGTTTTGAAATCATAAATTATTTGAAAAAAAATGGAGTAGG
>SDBT01011149.1_pt1 | contig 14483 bp, 10 predicted proteins | sample 2277101 | NCBI WGS metagenome assembly SDBT01 (sample SAMN10404973, study PRJNA504765) | marine sediment metagenome | isolation source: marine sediment core GS10_PC15, 103 cmbsf | place: Arctic Ocean: Southern Knipovich Ridge | collected 2010
TTCTTACTTTTCCAATTCAGCTTTTACTGCCAATCCGATTTTTTCCAGCGTGTATGGTTTCTTGACATATTCGCCTGCACCCAACCTTTGAGCCTCTCTGACACGGTCTGTTTCAGAAAAGCCACTTGCTATGACTGCCCTTGTCCCCGGATGCGATTCAAGAATCTTCTTGTAGGTGTCAAGGCCGTCTATGCCGGGGTCCATGATCATATCCAGGACCAGCAAATCTACAGAGCCGGTTTTCAAATATTCAACAGCTTCTTCACCGCTGACAACAGCATGAACAGAATATCCTAATGTGGTCAGCAGCATGGCAGCGATTTCTCTTTGCTCTTCAACATCGTCTACCACAACGACCTTTTCGCCGTGGCCCATGTGGTCTTCTATTGAAAAAGCGGCTTTCTCCTTTTCCAGTTCTTTTCTTGTTACGGGAAAATAAAGGTCAAATGTGGTTCCTTTACCTACGTCACTTCGGACCTCAATATATCCGCTATGGTCCTTGACTGTGCCCCAAACCACGGCCATGCCCAATCCTGTTCCACTTCTTCCCATAGTCTTTTTGGTGTAGAACGGCTCAAATATTCTTTGTGTGTCCTGCGAAGAGATACCAATTCCATTGTCAGCTACGGTCAGAACAACATAGTCGCCCTCTTTTACCTCGTCGTAGCCTCTTATTGGCCTGTCAACGTATTGGTTTCTCGCCGATATGATAACCTTGCCTCCATCTGGCAATGCCTCGGCTGCATTAGACACCAGATTCATGATAGTCTTTGACAAATGAACGGGTGATGCCATGATATTCAACACGTCTGCTTCAAGACTGATTTCAAATTCAACACGAAGATGAAACTCGCGCAGCCTTTCATGCTCAGGAGATGCCAGATAATCAGTGGTTACATCATTCACATTCGTCACTTCCGTAACAGCAACCCCTCTTCTTGCCAGAGTCAACAGATCCTGCACAATGGCTGCGGCTTTCTTGCCTGACTCTTGCATGGTCAAAATCCCCTTTTTTAAAGGGCTCTCCTCAGGAAGGTCCATCAATAACAGATCCGGATAGCCTACAAGACCGCCCAATATATTGTTGAGATCATGAGCTACTCCTCCCGCCAGCGTGCCAACCACCTCCATTTTTTCGGCACGCTTGAGGCTGGCTTCAAGTTTTTTTCTTTCTTCCTCCGCCTGCTTTTGCTCCATGATTTTTCCCAACCGCTCGGCAATAGCATCCATGAGGTTTCTGTCTTCCTGAAAAAAAGGTCCTTCATCGGCTTCCGGCCTTTGTTCCAAATAACAGACCTCCACAGAGCCGACTCTCTTGCCATTCATAGTTATGTCGGATGTCTGCTTCCAGGCGGTTTCTCTGAAGTTTTCCGTTCGGAACTCTTGGCTTTCGACAACGATTCTGGCGCACGCAATTTTCGCGTGATGCCAAGAATCAGGGATGAGATCGACTATGTCCTGAAATAGCTTATCAAACGAGATACCCGGCCTCATAACAAGCTTGGAAATAGTATAGAGACAATTCAAATCCTTGACCCGCTCGCCGAGATCATGACTCCGCACCTGCAGCGCCTGCTCCGCCCGCTTGCGATCAGCGATTTCTGCAGATACACTCTCAATCATGTGATTTGTTACTTGTTTTAATGACTCCAACAACTCTACCTGCGAGCCCCCAGATACCCGGGCGGCCAACTCGCCCTTTGAGACCCGGTGCAGTACATCGAAGTGCTCGGCAAGACCTATGGCAAACTCATGAGACAGGCCAACGATTTCTCCTAGCTCTTCAGCGGTCAGGTTGACCATGTGTTTCAGTTTTCTCACCAACTCAGAGTCAGAGGCCTCGGGCAGCCGTACGGAGGGGTCTCCTGAAGAGATGTCTTTTAGTGCCACGAAGACTTCCGACAACCCCAGGGCCAACTCCATGCTGATGCCTTCCAGTTCCCTGTCTCGGTCCTCAACCATAGCCCTGAAATTTGCGAATTGCGTGCCTGCAACATCCAGGGTTTCCTCCATTGAATCAACATCCATGTTCGCCCTGAAGGGCTCGCACCGAAGGCAGACCTCCATTTTTTCCAGGAACTTTCCCTGTATCTCGTTTCGGCAATGGGTCCCTGGGACAAGCCAGCACTTGAGCTCCTCTGACTCGTAAACCGGACATTCTTTTTCGCTACACTCAAAAAATTCCCAACATTTCAACTTGCTTTTCATCTCATGAATACTCCGCGTGAATAGGTCCGACCAGGTTCCCCGCCCGGATCAAGTTGGACAAGCCCAAATATTGGGGCACACGGCAGCGGCGCCTTTCATATCGCCTGTAGGAAAATAGCATGACCGGCGCCACTGAGTCTGCTTCAGCCATATTCACACCCAGGACAGTCCCAACCTGACTCCTGTCGAGCATCCGGTCAAAGCTGGGGGTGTGAAACTTGAGTGACGGATGTCATTTGAGCCAGTCAGGAATGGGAAGTCCATAATGCCGCAACATCCTCAGCACCTCGTGGGATGGAATCTTCCAGTTGCGGCCGATCTGAAAGGCATCTATGTCGCCATTGCCGATCCAGTTTCGGATGGTCTGTCGACTCACTCCCATGAGCGGCCCCAGCTGTTGAGGGGACAAGTACTCCTTTTTCTTCTGTTCCCTTGTTTTTGATATCTTCTTCATAACACCTTCCCCTGCCTTTTTCGCCAAATTCGACTTACTAATGCGGTCATAATTATGTCGACATCGCTCAAGTTATCCTCGGCCGACGCATCCACCACACCGTTTCTTATACTAGCAGGAATCGTGCCGCAATTCCATCCCCGGATATTATTGCCTGGCGGCCCCCGGCTCGGAGAGCATACAGCTTTGAGAGGCCTACGCCTCGGAGAGAGAACGCAGTATCGGACCAAAAGATGCCATCCCTGAATCATCACTCGTTTCCGTTCAGAAACGGTAGATTTTGGCCCGAGGCAAGGCCGCACAAGGGTTTTCGCCGCAGTCCCGACTTAGTCGGGATACGTCGAGGACGGAAACCCGCGGAGAACGCCGCATCGGGACAAAAGATGCCGTTGCTGAACGGAAACTACTGTTTTACCTGGTAATAAATAGCCCCACCATGCTCCAACACATCAAAGGCCATGGTGTAGCCGCTTATGGTTTCACCCGCGCCCAAAAACATATACCCTGAGGGGGTAAGGAGCCGGGCTACTCGGTTCAAGAGGTCTTGTTTGAAGGTATCAGAGAAATAGATGATGACATTGCGAAGGAAGACAGCGTCAAATTGGCCGAGTCCAACGAACGGGCCCTGCAGATTGAACTGTTTGAACGCAATCATCTCTTTTAGATTGTCCCTTATGACCCATGACGCGTTTTCTTTTTGAAAATGGCGCTCCATGTCCGATGGCAACCCTCTGGCCATGGCGGCGGCGTCGTATTTGCCGGCCTTGGCTCCGGAGATGGCATCAGAGGATATGTCGGTAGCCAGTATTTGCACCTGCTCTCGGCAAGCCGGTGTTCCACCTGAGGTCCGGTAGAAGTCAAGGGCAGTCATGGCAATGGAATAGGGCTCTTGGCCTGTTGAACATGCAGCTGACCAGATGTTTATCTTCTCGCGTTTTCCCAGCAGGATTTCCTCCCGGAACTCAGGCAACAGGCGCTCTCTGAAAATGTCAAAAGGGTGTTGGTCACGGAGCCAGAACGTCTCATTGGTTGTAATGGCATCGACCGTTAGCTCACGGAGTTGTCTTGATGAAGGGCTGTTTTTTAATTTGAGATAGAACTCACCAAAACTTGAGCATGCGGATTCCTCCAACAGACCGGCCAAGCGATTCTCGATGAGATAGGCCTTGTCGTCTCCCAGCAGGACACCGCACTGCTTTTCGATAAAATCCCGCAGCAGTTTGAATTCAGGTTCTGTGATTCGTGCAGTCATGTTATCCTAGCCCCCTGCCCCAGCAGCAATCGTGGCAATTCGATCAGCCAGAGAGTCAAGAGGTATGCTTTCATCAGAAAGATTGGCTTCATCCACGGCCCGGGGCATTCCGTAGACCACACAGGTGCCCTCTGTTTGGGTCAGACAGTAGCAGGCGTTCTGTTTCATGATTTGAACACCTTTTAGTCCGTCGCTTCCCATGCCGGTCATGACAATGGCAAGGATGTGTCCGCCGTATGCCTTTGCCACGGAGCGAAACAACACATCCACCGAGGGACGGCAGCTGTTTTCCGGAGGATCGGTGTTGAGACCGACATACCGCCGGATAATGGGCGAAGCAGCGTCTTTTTCGCGTCGGATGACCATGTGCTTTCCACCCGGTGCGATGTATATGACATTCGGCTGAATTTCCTCTCCCTCCACTGCCTCCCGAACGCTCAGAGGGGATCTTTTGTCCAGGCTGTGCGCAAGAGATCCTGTCAAGTCTTTTGGCATGTGCTGGACCATGACCACCGGCACTCCCAGGTCTGCTGGAAGCTTGGGCAAGAGAGCGGTCAGGGCATTGGGCCCTCCAGTAGACACGCCTATGGCCACCACCTCAATTTTGGCTGGAACTGGCCTGACTATCGGTTCTTCCTTTGGGCTCTCGGCAATTTCCGCGGAGGGTTTTTCCTCTTTCTTACCCGGTTTTTCGACCACCTTTGGTTCGACGGGTTGTGACGCTTCAGTGGCCGCTGGCCGATCTTGAGTCAAGAGCTTTGCTTTGCGAACGTTCCTGAGTGTCTGAAACATGCCGACCAGTGTCACGAGTCGCTGCTTGAACTCTTGCGAGGCAATCTCGTCACTGACCGATCCCTGCCTGGCCACAAAATCAAGCGCCCCCATCTCCAGGGCCTCGATAACGTTGTCTGCTTGACTCGAACTGCTGGCACTTATCATTACCACGCCCACATCCGGATGAGACCGCTGAATTCGCCCCAACGTCTCAAGGCCGTTCATCTCCGGCATTTCCACGTCGAGGAAAACCATATCAACAGGCATCTGTTTAAGCTTTGCCAGGGCGATCTTGCCATTGGGTGCAGTTGCTGCAACCTCAGCATCGGTCATGTCAGCCACCGCCTTGGACATCAGACTGCGACCAACAGCATTGTCATCCACTATTAGTATCTTGATCTTTTCATCCATGACAAGGTCTATTCTCTCACCGCAGACTCTCGCAGACAAACGCAGACCAATGTCTCCGCGACCTGCGGAGACATTGACAGTCGTGCCCTTCGGGCATGTTCAAGATCGTGAAAGGTTGCATCATCAGTTCATATCTTGATCTTGGCGACCATTTCGTTAAGCTGGGTTGCGAGTTTTGCCAGTTCTTGCGCCGATGTGTTGGCCTCGGCCGCGCCTTTTGCCGTCACGCCGGCTGCCGTATTCAGACCGGTCACGCTTTCCGAGGCTTGAGAAGTTCCCTTGGCTGCCTCGGACGCATCCCTTGCGATGAGACCCGCGCTCTTTGCCAGTTCACCTATGCTTCCGGAAACCTCCACTTCGGCATCAACCGCTTTTTGTATGTTCTTGGCGGTATCTGACGCACTTCCAGCGGCTTCACTAACGGTTTTCGACACCGAGTTGGCTGCAGCCGCCGCTTCGCCAACGCTCTTGGATATCTCGTTGGTGGTGGCTGTTTGCTCCTCCACTGCTGTGGCTATGGTGCCCATTATCGAGTTTATCTCCGTGATGACTCCCACAATATCTTCTATGGCCTTTACGGCTGTTTCCGTGTTGCCCTGCATGCCTTCAACTTTTTCTTGAATGTCTTCGGTGGCTCTGGCTGTCTGTCGGGCCAACTCCTTGACCTCATTTGCCACCACTGCAAAGCCCTTGCCTGCCTCACCGGCCCCGGCTGCCTCGATCGTGGCATTGAGTGCCAGCAAATTGGTCTGCGCAGCAATGCCCTTGATCAGATCCACTACGTCACCGATCTCCTTGGCCGATTCTCCCAGGGTGTTGACAATCCCCGAAGTCTGGTCAGCCTTTTCAGCTGCTTCCCCTGTCACGTTGGCGCCCCTGCCCGCGTTTCTGGATACCTCGTTTAGCGTGGCGTACATCTCCTCAATAGCAGTGGCCACGGTGTTGACGGAACTGGACATCTCTTCTGCGGCAGCCGCTACTGTGCTTAGATTGTTTGACACGCTTTCTGTTGCGCTTCCCACTTCCTTCATACTCCCTGAGATCTCATTGGAACTGGACGCCACCATTTCAACCTGGGCACTGACTTGTTCAGCGGCAGCCGCCATACTCTTGATGCTGGCTGATGCCTGCTCAGCGGCAGCTGCGGCAGTGCTGGACTGACTGCTCATCTCTTCTGCAGTGGATGCCAACTGGTTGGACGTGTCAGTGAGGTCCTCAGAAGATCGGGAGACACTGCTGCTTGTGCCTTTGATGTCTTCAACGACACGCTCGATATGTTTTACGAGCCGACGAAACATAAAAACTGTGAGCAATATAACCACTGCCAGGCCTGCAATGCCGATGGCAATGTTGGTGTTTCGCGCCTCAGAGATCGCACTGTAGGCCCCTTCGGCTGATGCCCTCACCAGGGTTCCCCCCAAGACCTTTCGGGACATCCCGTGGCAGTGGAAACAACGGGATTCGTTCAAAACCGGGCGAACAAGAGTCAGATACGGCTTGCCGCTGATGTGTTCTTCAAAGGGCTCATCCGGTTCCTCGCCCGTTTCAATCATGTGTGCAGCGGCCTCCATAGCGCCAGCGTGATTCAATACCTCGTCAAGGCTCTTTCCCACCTTGTCGGGATTGGTGCCAAAAGAAATGGTCCGGTTGAAGTCAAAGACGAACACCTCCAGACCTGGAATGTTGTTCCTGAGCCTCAAAAACTGTTGTCGAACCGCGTCGTTGTCACCTGTGGAAAGGGCATCATTCATGCCCCCTTCTATGGCCTCGGCCAGCATGTCTCCCTGGGTCTTCATCTGGTGTTTGAGCATGACAGTCTGATTTCTGATGCCAAGGACGATAATGGCCGCAATGACTACAATGGTCACAGCAGACAACATGGTCAGTATTTTGACCCACATGTGTTCCTTGTAGTATGAAAAGAATTGCATCGTGTCCCTCCTTCTAATGGGCCCCTCCAAAGATCAAGGGTTTGTAGTCAAATGCGTTGACCCGGTCTGCACTGTGGCAGGACTCACATTCCTTTGCACTCAGGTCTCCTTGGATGTCGTCGGGCTCCTCGGTTTCACAATGCACACTCCCGGGCCCGTGGCAGACCTCGCAACCTGCCTCTTTTAGATGGGGCGTTTCCGTCTCAGAGCGAAACCCGCCCGGTTTCTTGTAGCCCGTGGTGTGACACTCAAAGCACTGCCGAAACTCTGAGTCCGTGAGGCCCTTTTTCATCACCTTGATGCTCTCAAACGAGCCGGCCTTCTTGGCATAGGCGAGAAAATTCTGATATTCTGTCTCGTGGCAGTCCTGACAGGCATCTGTGCCCACGTAGGTCTTTTCCGACTCAGACCTGACCTGCATAGCGGGCCACCCTACTGCAAGCAGCACCGCAAACATGGGCAGCCAAACCATGGCTTTTATTTTTGTTAAGTTAAACATAAAAACACCTCCTTTAGATTTTCGTTTAGGTACTTCTAAACATGTCTTATTCATAATCATCTAAGCGGCACAGTAATGACCGCATCAGGCTCAAGGCATACGGCTGAAGGCTCAAGGAAAAAATCCTTGTCCTTACGCCTTACGCCCTGTGCCTTACGCCGACCGCCTCTATGATCATGATTCCATTACCCAAATTGTCAGCAGTGTGGGCTCAGTTCTGTTGCTGCCTATCATTGCCCTCCTGCCCTTTCCTGAGATGAGCCGTGTTTCAATATCTTTTTGGTTGACAGAACTACGAGGAGCTCGTGTTTCAGCTTTATCACGCCATCCATGAAGGCCCCATCGATGCGACCCGCATTGGCAGGTGGCAGTTCCACCTCGTCTTCTTCTGCCTGCACCACATCACCAATGGAATCCACCAAAAGCCCCACAACGTCATTCTTTAGAATGACATTGTGACTGGCGGCTCCGATCGTTCTGGGTCCAAGGCCCAAGCGAACCCCCAGGTCGATGACCGTGACGGTTTGCCCTCGCAGATTTATGAGACCCCTCACGTAGTCCTGAGCATGCTGAACCGGGGTAATATTCAGTACCCGATTGATCTCCCGAACCATCAGGACGTCAATGCCCAAAAGATGATCGTCTATCCTGAAAGTAACAAACTGTCCTGTACTCATGGTGCTTAGGCCCCCTTCTCTAGAGTCCATCCACAAATGGCATATTTTGGCCCGATGCGGCGTTCTCCGCGGGATTGCGTCCTCGACGTAGCCCTGCTACGAGACCTTTGAAAAACCCCCTCTTTTGTCCCATTTCTGCGTCAGGCTCAGATTTCAATCCTCAAAATACTCAATGTATTCCTGCGGTTAAAATCTTCGCCTTTCTTGAACTGAACCAAAATTGAGCATTTTTCAAAGGTCTCGCTACGCCTGCGGCGAAAACCCTTGTGCGGCCTTGCCTCGGACCAAAATCTACCATTTCTGAACGAACTCCTTGCAGTGCCCCTCCAAAAGTCATGCTTTGGTAAATCGGTATTCGTGGATGGGCACTAGCTATGAACCCACGCAAATAACCGGAAGCTGGCAAGCTGCTTCTCTCAAGTTGCTCGTGCCTGCTCTTCGTACAAATCCAATAGTTCTTCCACATTCAAGAACATGGTCAGATGTCCCTCAACCACAGCCGAGCCCAGCAGACCGGGTGGCATGGCCATGTCCTTCTGAATCGACACATTGGTCTCAATGGTATCCAAGATCCTGGAGGCCACAATGCCCACAGAGGCACGGCTTGTCTTCGGGATGATGAAGTAAAGTTCGTTTCCGTTTCCAGAATAGGGACGCACGGGAAGAAGTTTGTCCAGATGGATCAGCGGGAGCCCTTCTCCCCGGTACGTGATGAACTGTCTTTCTCCTATGCATTGGATCCTGTTGGAATCGGTCATTTCCAGACGGGATATGCTTGCAAGGGGCAGGGCAAAATACTCTTCCAATGCATTGTTGAAGATGATGATAGACTGCCGCTCGCCCGAAGCCGCCTTCTCCGACTGTTCCTTCTTTTTTTGCCTGCGGCGTTCCTCTGCCTTGATTTCAGCAAAGCGGAGCCGTGCAAATCCTGAAATTCCAGAGGCATCAAGGATCATTGCCACACTGCCGTTGCCCATTATGGTCGCACCTGCAAAGCACCTGCAGTCCTCCAAATGTTTGGACAAGGGCTTTACCACGATCTCCTGCGTGTCAAACAGCTCTTCCACGCTGAGGCCGAAACTGTTTGGGCCCACTCGCAAGACTACTACATTGATGTCGCTTTGCGGGCTCTTGCGGCGCTCGCAGATGCCTTCGGCAGGTTTTCGGCACTTGCAGGAGCAGCTTTTCTGAAGCTGCCGTTGGTCAGCAAACCCCGAACGTCGCTCACTCATGTCCTTGCCGGTTTGCGGATGGACAAAGCTTCGATCCAGAGCCAAGATATCTGCTAGCCCCACAATAGGAAGCAGCCGTCCGCGAAGACGCAGCACATCTGCCTCGCCCACCTTTTCAATCTTGCGGGAGATGTCGCTGGCTGAAACACTCACCAGCTCCTGTACGTTCATCTGCGGTATGGCAAAGCAAAGCTTGCCTGCACCGACGATGAGGGAAGGAATGATGGCCAGGGTCAGGGGCAGCCTGAGGTGCAGCGTGGTGCCGTGCCCCGGCGCACTTTCTATTTCCAGGTGGCCGCCCAGCCTCTCGATATTCGTCTTTACGACGTCCATGCCCACCCCTCGGCCGGAGACGTCCGTGACCGTCTCGGCAGTTGAGAGGCCCGGCAGAAAAATGAGGTTCAGCCTTTCCTTTTGTCCCATCTTCTGCGCAGCTTCTGCATCCACAGTCCCGCTGGCCACTGCCTTCTCAACTACCTTTTCCGTGTCTATCCCGCCACCGTCGTCTGAGACGGTCACGATAACTTGACCTCCTTCGTGAAACGCGTTCAGTTGAACGTGTCCCCCACGGGGCTTGCCGAGTTCCTCGCGTTCTTCCGGCAGTTCTATTGCATGGTCCACGCAGTTGCGCACCAGGTGGGTCAGGGGGTCTGAAAGGGCTTCAATGATGGATTTGTCCAACTCGACTTCAGAACCCTCGATGGTAAGCTCAACCTCCTTGGAAAGCTGGCGTGACAAATCGCGCACAACCCTGGGAAATCTGTTGAAAAGGTTCCCAATAGGCTGCAACCGCATCTGCATGATGTGTTCTTGGATTTCGCCGGTCACGACATCCACGTTTTGCATCACCGGAGCCAGCTCGGGGTTCTTGTGGGCATGCTCTTCAAGCGTTTGGCGAAGCTGGTTACGACCCAATACGAGTTCCCCGGCCAGGTTCATCAGCCTGTCCACAAGGTCCACGCTAAGCCGAATGGTCTCGTGGCCAACAGCCTTGGCGTCTTTGGGAACTTTTTGTGCTGCTTCTGGACCGGCTGGCGATTCTTGGGGTGCTTTGGGTTTTTTGGCTTTTGGTTTTACGGATGATTTGAGTTTGGTCGGCGGCTTTTCGGCTGCCTTGGCAGGAGCAGGGGGTTCTTCTTCAACCCATGCCGCCTCAAGGGCACTTCTGTCGACAGGACAGATTTGATCTTCGGCGATATCCAGGGCATGACTCACGAGAAACGCGCCTTCCATGATGGTTGCAAAAAGCACATGGCACGGAGATTCCTTTTCACCACTTTGTTCGCCTTGAGACTCAGGGTCGGAATCAAGATCCGAAGCAACGCATTGGCCGAGTCTTGCCATTTTTTCAAGAAACTCCGTGGTAGTCAGCCCTTTGTCTTTGAGGTCGCGGCCGGGATATACCCACACTGCAAAAACCTGCATGGTCTTGGGCACGGATTTGGCCCTTTCGGAATCGATATCAAAGCTGGCCGTTCCGAGCCCGGGAGTACCCTCAACCGTGAATTTTGTTTTGGCGCCGGTTTCTCCCGGCGCTTTGGGTTCCTCGCTTGGTTCGTCACTTTCTTTTGCCCAGGTGAAAGCCATGCCGCTGGTGTCATCAGCAACCTGTTCCGAACCCTCTGATCGGGGCTCAGGTTCGGGTTCAGGCGCGGCCTCTACATCTTCCGGCTCTGAACTGTCGCCTTCCAGAATAGTCTTCAGCCTCCCGAGTTCGTCATCAAATGCAACCTCGTCACAGCTGTGGGGAGCATCTATCATGGCCCGCAGTTTGTCCATTCCTGCCAGCAGGGCGTCAACCTTGTCGGGATCAGGGATCAACTTGCCCTGGCGGAACAGATCCAGAACATTTTCCATCACGTGGCTCAACTCAGTGATGGCGTTGAAGGCAAGAAAGCTGGATGCGCCTTTGATGTTGTGGGCGGCCCGGAACACGCGGTTGATAGTCTCGGCCGGTACTGCATCGCCCTCCTTTTCCATGGACAACAAATCAGGCTCTATGGCGTCCAGGTGCTCCAGGCTTTCGGCCACAAACTCTTCGATAACGCTCTCGTCAATTATCTCGCTCATCAATCATCCTCTTTTACATCTGCTGCAGATGACTTGCCCTCCCCTCCTTCCCCCTTTAGCAAAGGGGAAGGTAAGGGTTGTACCTTAATCAAGGGTACACGAAAGGCTTTGGCCTTCGGATGTTTGTTCACTTCGTGACAGATGTTAGCAGTTTCGTTTCTGCAAGTATCTTGCCAATGTGGAGACCGTTTCGTTACCGTGCAAAGCATTCCTTTAACTCCTTGTGATTATTGCTTTTTTTGGACACAAGTGCGGTGTGTGAGTTGCCCTCCCCAGCCGGTTTCCTCGTGAAACGAGCAGGTTTTTCCTGCTTCATTATCTTTTTGACAAGAAGTTGGCGGGGCGACCACAGGCAATTACGTCTCACCCTGATTCAGCGAACGTCAGGCGCAGACAGAGGCTAACACACAGACAGAGGCTTCAGTTGACAAGACCCGGGGATTCATCTATTTTTATACCGTTGCCCAAATCGCATAGACGACTATGTTGACGGTAACACAACCCGTCATGGGGGATCTTTCGTGTTTTCGTGGTAATTGTTTCACTTTTCGCTGTTGAAAGGGCCGGCCGGTGCCATTGAATAGTGAATATTGTTGATTGGTGGGTGGTGATTAGAAACTGGTGCTGTTGAAGGCGTAGGCCGCAAAATTCAGATTAGTAACGCCGAACCTGCCCGCCATCGCCATGTGTCGGCACTGTAGCTATGCGGCAAGCCAGGCATTGGCAGGCGAAGGCGTTCACATCAACTTTAGCCATTTTAGGCACTTTAGCTCACTTTAGGCACTTTTTTCTAATGACGAAGGATCCAGCGCAACACAGAAATTGGACGTTTTGCAAAGGTCTCATATCAATGATTTTTGATCACGGAGGACATTCATGCATCCCCTTTTGACCACTGATGTCGGCAAGAACCTTCTGCTTTTGGGCAATGAGGCCATTGCCAGGGGCGCTCTGGAGGCCGGGGTGGCCTTTGCCACGACCTATCCTGGCACCCCGTCATCTGAGATAGCGGATAACTTCTTTCGCATATCTGCTGAATCAGAACTGTATTTTGAATACTCCACAAACGAAAAGGTGGCCTTGGAGACAGCTGCCGGGGCTGCTGTTTCCGGCCTGCGGACCATGTGCAGCATGAAACACGTGGGCCTCAACGTTGCCGCTGACCCTTTGATGACACTGGCCTACGTGGGCGTAAGGGGTGGCATGGTAATCGTCACGGCTGACGACCCTTCCATGTTTTCAAGCCAGAACGAGCAAGACAATCGCTTCTATGCAAGATTGTCCAACCTTCCCATGCTGGAACCCACATCAGCCCAAGAGGCCAAAGACATGACCAGGGAGGCGTTTGAAATATCAGAAGACCTCGAACTGCCTGTGCTGCTCAGAACCACTACGCGCCTCAACCATTACAGGGGTATTGTGACCATGGGTCCTCTGAAGCCTCCCAAGACCAAGGGGGTCTTTGAAAAAAACAGTGCTCGTTTTGTCCCGGTCCCTGCCATCGCAAGGGTGCGCCACAGGGTGCTGCTGGATCAAGAGGAAAAGGCCCGTGAAAAGGCCTGTGAATCTTCTTTTAACAAGGTGACGGGCAAAGGAGCCTGGGGCATTGTCACCAGCGGCATCTCCTACAACTATGCAGCAGATGCCGTAAAAGACCTGGGTATCGCGGATAAGGTGAGGGTGCTCAAGCTGGGCTTTACCTACCCATTTCCAGAAAGGCTTGCAGCAGACTTCATCGGCTCGGTGGAAAAGATCCTGGTGGTGGAGGAACTTGAGCCATTCCTTCAGGACAACCTGAAAGTTGTTGCCCACACACACGGGCTTGCCACACCTATTGCCGGGAAAGGGCCACAGCTCTTCTCGCGCCTCTATGAATACAACCCCGGGATCGTGCGCGATGTAATAGCCCGGTTCTTTGGCCTTGATTACACCCCTCCAAAGCCTGTGGACATCAGAGAGGACCCTGACCCTGTTCAGGTTCCCATGCGGCCCCCAAACCTTTGTGCAGGCTGTCCCCACCGGGCAGCCTATTATGCGGTCAACAGCGTGCTGAAAGAGACCGATAGCGAGGCGATCTTTCCCACAGACATCGGCTGTTACACCTTGGGGATTCTGCCGCCATTGGAGACGGCCGATTTTCTCATTTGCATGGGGTCAAGTGTCACATCTGCAGCTGGCATATCCAGGGCTACGAAAAAGAAAGTCATCGCCTTTGTCGGGGATTCCACTTTTTTTCATTCCGGTATCACCGGGCTGGTCAATGCCGTCCACAATCAGCACAATTTCATACTCATGGTATTGGACAACGGAACAACTGCGATGACCGGCCATCAGCCTCATCCAGGAGTGGAACTCACCCCGCCGGGCTGGGACAAGCCGTGCGTCTCGATCCGGGCCATTGCTGCAGCCTGTGGCGTTGAACGGGTGGCAGAGGTCAATCCAATCAACTTGGCCAAGACCAAGAAGGCTGTCAGGGAAGCCCTGGAGTCGGACAAGCTCTCGGTTATTGTGGCAAAGGCCCCGTGTCCCTTGTACGAAAGACGCATGCTCGGCAAAAAAACCAAGCGGGGCTTTGTGGTGGGCCCTGAATGCAACACAGACTGCACCGAATGCACGGACACATTTGGGTGCCCGGCCCTTTACAGAAACCTGTCCGCGGGTGCCGAAACAACCATGATCATCGACCAGAACCTGTGCATCGGATGCGGGGTGTGCATCCAGTTTTGCAAAAAGATAAGACCGAAGAAAGCATAACGGTATCGTAGAAAGTCCGAATTAGGCGTCAAAGCAAAAAGCTCCATAGTCTCTTTCGTGTTTTCGTGGTAATTTTCTTGCCTTTAAGAGGAGTGACCAAATGAGTAACTACCGAGTATATCTAACCGGGGTTGGCGGGCAGGGGACCCTTTTGGCCACCATGGTTCTGACAGAGGCCGCAATATGTGCCGGGCACAATGCCTTGGCCAGTGAGGTCCACG
>SDBT01011150.1_pt1 | contig 14483 bp, 13 predicted proteins | sample 2277101 | NCBI WGS metagenome assembly SDBT01 (sample SAMN10404973, study PRJNA504765) | marine sediment metagenome | isolation source: marine sediment core GS10_PC15, 103 cmbsf | place: Arctic Ocean: Southern Knipovich Ridge | collected 2010
CCGCCGAGGGCCGTCTGGAGCCTGCGCCAGACCTCGGCGTCGGCCTTCTTGCCGGCCTGGGCCACGACCAGTCCGAGGTTACGGCGTTGTGACGATTCGACACTGCTCTTGCCGGGTTCGAGGACAGTGCCGATCTGGGCGAGCTGGAACCGGGCGTAGTGGTGACGATTTCGTTCGGCCATGGCGATCATGCCGGGCAGCATCGTCTTGCGAAATCGCGAGCAGTTTTCCGCCGTCGGGTTTGCCAGTCGCAGGCACTCTCCCGGGTCGAAGCCGAGGGTCTGGAGCCAGTCATCGTTGTACCAGACGTAGTCCTGCACCTCGACGAATTCGCCGCCCAGGCAGAGGTGATCGAGGGTTCGCTCCTCGATCATCAAATCGGGCGATTTGCCGAAGAACCGCGCCGTGACCTTGGGCATGATCGGCTCGATATTGTTGTAGCCGATGAAGCGGGCACATTCCTCCACAAGATCCTCGGCGATCTCGATGTCCTTGGTTGCCCTGTAGGACGGCGGAGTCACCAGGAGCTTGTTGCCATTCGCCGGCTCGCAGACGAACTCGATGGTGGTGAGGATCTTGCTGATCTCGTCGCGGGAGACGGGTTTGCCGATGAGCCGCTGGGCGAAGTCGCAGTCGAGCTCGATCGGCCGGGGCGAACACGGAGTGGGATAGCCGTCGCTAAGGGTGCTGGCCAGTTCGAGGTCCGGCAATTCCGCCTTGGCCAGCTTGTGGAAGCGGCCGATGCCCAGGACGGTGTTCGCCGGATCGAGGGATTTCTCGAAGCGGGTGCTTGCCTCGGTGCGCAGGCCCATGGCCGTGGCGGCGCGGCGGACGGTGGCGGCGTCGAAGTTCGCCGATTCGAGGAGGACGGCGCCCGTCTTGGTCGAGACCTCCGTCTCGGCTCCGCCCATTACGCCGGCGATGGCGACGGACTTGCGGCCACTCTGGATCATCAACGTGCCCGGCGGCATGGTTCGCGTCGTGCCGTCAAGGGTGGTGAATCGCTCGCCGGCGGCGGCGGTGGCCACCTGGACGTCGGGGATCATCGCCCCGTCGAAGGCGTGCATCGGCTGGCCGAGTTCGAGCATGATGTAGTTGGTCAAGTCCACGAGCAGGTCGATCGGCCGCATCCCGCAGAGGGCCAGGCGGACCTGCATCGACAGCGGCGCCGGCTGCGACTTGAGGCCCTTCATCAGTAGGGCCGTGTAGCGCGGGCAGTGCGTGGCGTCGTCGATCTCGATCGGGATTTCCGGTAGGTCGCCCCGTCGCAGGTCGGCGGCGTCGGTGACGTCGTATGGCCGTAGCGGCAGGCCGAGCATGGCGGCGACCTCTCGGGCCATGCCGTAGATGCCCCAGCAGTCCGGTCGGTGGGTGATGGACTTGTTGTCGATTTCGATAAGCCAGTCGTCGAAGAGACCGGCGTCTATCGGCTGGCGCGGTTCGAAGGACGGCGGCAGAAAGATCGCGGCGGCCCCCACTTGCAGGAGGCCGATCGATTGACCAGCGATGATCATGCCTTCAGACGGCCGCCCGGCGGAGTCGGTCGCGCCGACGTCGTGCCCGGCGATGGTCGCGCCCGGTGGGGCATAGACGAGCAGCTGCCCAGCCATGATGTCCGGCGCGCTGGTCAGCGACGAGTATGCCTTGTCGGCAAGGACGGTCACCCGTTTGAGCTTGTCCTCACCCTCGACGCGTTCGACGCCATCGACCCGAGCGGCGAGCAGCCCGGCGAAGTTGTGCGTAACGTGCTCGATGCCGTCCACCTCGGCGGTAGTAAGAGTGACATTAGTCGCCAACTCTCTCGGGTCGAGATCAGCGGGAACGTCAACGAAGTCTTTTAGCCAGTTTAGTGATATGAGCATTTGGGAAACGTCAAAAAGTCAAAAAGTCAAAAAAGTCAAGAGCCGAAACGCCAGGACGGGCGGTCCAATGGGGCATTTTCACAACAGTGGCCGGACCTCCCTGAGCCTCGCAGGTGCAAGAGCCTCTAGCCCCGGAGGGGCGAAAGCCTTTAGCCCAGGGCGCAAGCCGTGGGTCTGCGAGTCGAGTCGCGCTCAGCCCCGGAGGGGCGTAAGAAGCTCTAGTCCCACAGGTACCGCTCATCGTATTCGATTCCGTGCCGTTCCAACAACGCGATGAACTCCTCCTTGAATGTCTTGCGATGATGGTGGTCTTCCTGGTTCTCGATGTACCGTAGAACATCGTCGGCCACGGATTGGCTGACGCTGAATGCGCTGTAGCCCGGCTGCCAGCCGAACGCGCGGCGATCGGCCCATGTTTCGTGAACCCACCGCGATGAGTTCGTCTTCAACACACGCATTACGTCGGCCAACGCCGTCTTTGCGGGCAAGAGTAGCAGCAAATGAGTATGATCGGCAGTTCCATTGAAAGCCAACGCGCTACCGCCAAGTTCTCGGATGATCCCGCCCATGTACGGATACAATTTCTCCCTCAACTCAGCGTCAATCAATCGGGCCCTGTCCTTGGTGCTGAACACCACATGCATCAGAAGATGGGTGTAGCTATGCGGCATGAATCGTGGCAATCCTCCGCGTTCTTTCGCCCCTACGGGGCTGCGCGTCGCTCAGGTCCATAGTCCCACGGCTTGCGCCGTGGGCTAGAGTCTTTCGCCCTTTCAGGGCTGGCCCTCCTCAATCAGCTTCCACCCTCTTCAACAGCTCCGGATCAAACGCCGTGCCGCACTCCGGGCAACGCGCCTCGACGAGGCCACGCAGCATGTACCCGCACTCCCTGCAACGAGTCGGATCGCGCTCGGCTCGAATCGCTGCATTCCGCCGCCGGACCAACATCGCCTCCAACACACCCATGATCGCGGCCGCTGCATAGACACGCATCCCGACGAAATCAGACATCGCTGGCACGAGGCCCCAGGCAAGGCAGCTGAACATGAACAAGGACAGCAGCGCCACGAGAAGCCCTCTTTCGAGGGGACTTTGTACATGTCGTTGTCTCATGCTGGATCCTGCCAACGCTAGCCCCGGAGGGGCGAAAGCCTCTAGCCCACGGCGCGAGCCGTGGGACCAAGAGTCGAGTCGCGCTCAGCCCCGGAGGGGCGTAAGAAGCGTTAGTCCCACACATGATCACCGCATTCGATTCCTTGCCACGAAGACAACGCGATCAACCGCTCTCCTCCGCACTTCTTTCGCCCCTACGGGGCTGGGCCTCGCTCGCATCCGTGTTCCCACGGCTTACGCCGTGGGCTAGAGTCTTTCGCCCTTTCAGGGCTGGCCCTTCGTTGGATCATGCCGACTCCGGGCCTGACTCCCGAATCTGGTTCTAACCTCCGACCGCCGCCCCGCTCAGCCGCTCCGGATGCACGATCCCTCGCATGTCGCCGCTGTTCAAGATGCGGATGTCCGCGATGCCGTACTTCATCATTGCCAGCCGGGTCAGGCCCAGGCCGAAGGCGAAGCCGGTGTACTGCTTCGGGTCTATCCGGCCGTGACGCAGCACGTTTGGGTGGACCATGCCGCAGGGGAGGATCTCTATCCAGCCGGACTGCTTGCAGGTCGCGCAGCCGCCGCCGTCCGGGCGCACGCCGGAGCCGTCGCAGATCTCGCAGGACATGTCCAGCTCGAAGCCGGGCTCGACGAACGGGAAGTACCCAGGCCGCAGGCGGACCTTCACCTCGCGCTGGAAGACCTCCTTGAGCAGCAGCTTCATGAAGGCGATCAGGTGGGCGACCGAGATGTCGCGGTCGATCAGCAGGCCCTCTAACTGGAAAAACGTGTTCTCGTGCGAGGCGTCCAGGGCCTCGTAGCGGAAGCATCGGCCGGGGGCGATCACGCGGATCGGGGGGCCGTATTTGTGCATGGCTCGGACCTGGCAGGGGCTGGTATGCGTGCGGAGCAGCCAGCCGCCGCCGTCGGGATCTCGACCCTCGGCATCCGTCAGCCAGAAGGTGTCCTGGGAATCTCGGGCAGGGTGCCAGCCGGGGATGTTCAGGGCCTCGAAGTTGAGGAACTCCGTCTCCATCTCCGGCCCGCCGACGACGGCGAAGCCCAGGCCGCTGAAGATCGCCTCGACCTCCCGTTGGACGGCCGTGACCGGGTGCAGCGAACCGCGCTGGACGACCGGCGGCGGCAGGGTCGGATCGAAGGTGGCGGCTTTCTTCCGCTCGCCGGCGACGTCGGCCTGGCGAAATCGGTCCTGAGCCTCGCGAAACCGCTCTTTGACGGCCTTCTTGGTCAGGTTGATGACCTTCCCGGCGGTCCCCCGTTGCTCGACGGTGAACTTCTTGATCGATTTCATCGCGTCGGAGAGCGAGCCCTTGGTCAGCTTGGACTCGGCCCCGCGAAGGGCGTCGAGAGTTCCGGACTCGCCGATGGCGCTCTCGCACTCAGCCTTGATCCGATCCAGCAGCGTTTCCAGTTCCTTGAGGTCCATTTGGGTGTCCCGTGGGGTGTCGGTTCGATCTTCTATATGTACTGGCGACAGGCGGCGGTCGCAAGTGGGGAGAGGAGAGGCTTCGAGGGCGGCGGACGCTCCAATCCTCGTTTAGCCGCGACCCGAAGGGGAGCGCGTCGCCCGCCGAACAACTTTCGACTAGTAGGTTGATAATACCCCGGTACCGATACTATCCTCCACCACGTTCGGACGTCCGGGCGAGGGCGTGGCGCACCGTGAGAGGGCGGTGCGCCGCATCCACATGAAAAACGAGTCTCAACGGCATGGGGGTACGGCATGGGTGGTACGGGCGTCTCGCCCGTAAGCCGACGGGCGGGACGCCCGTACCACCCAGACTGCGAGGCTGCGGGCGAGACGCCCGTACCACACAGGATGTTGTGCGAACAGCGAGAAGAACTGCACCAGCAACACAGTGCTCGGCCCGTTCGATGGCGAGCCAGCCGGAACCAGCGGCTGAGTTGGCACTCGTTGAGACATATCCCTCTTCAATCGAAAACCTCGAACGAACAACAAGGAGAACCTACAGATGAGCACTTTGGTTACCCAGGAAGCCCCTGACTTCACCGCCCAGGCGGTCATGCCGGAAAACAACATCGCCGAGTTGAAGCTGTCCTCGTACCGTGGCAAGTACGTGGTACTCTTCTTCTATCCCCTGGACTTCACATTCGTGTGTCCCTCGGAGATCATCGCCTTCGACAAGCAGTTGAGCGCGTTCAAGGAGAAGAACTGCGAGGTCATCGCCGTCTCCGTCGATTCGCAATTTACGCACCTCGCCTGGAAGAACACTGCTCGCAAGGAGGGCGGCCTGGGCAATGTGCAGTTCCCCATCGTCGCCGACCTCAACAAGGACATCGCCAGGTCCTACGGCGTGCTCTTCAACGAGTCCGTCGCCCTGCGAGGCCTCTTCCTGATCGACACCAAAGGCAAGGTCCGCCACTGCGTGATCAACGATCTGCCGCTCGGACGGAACGTGGACGAGGCCGTTCGGATGCTGGATGCCCTGCAATTCCACGAGAAGCACGGCGAGGTCTGCCCGGCCAACTGGCATCCCGGCGATGACGCCATGAAGCCCACGGCCGAAGGCGTCGCCAGCTACCTGTCCAAGCACGGCTGATCGCATGTCGGTTTGGTGTGCCACCGGCGTCCGCTGGGTGTCATGGGCAAGAAACCGGGTGCCACGGGCAAGCGGAGCCGCCGAAGGCGGGTTCACTTGCCCGTGTGCGTCGGCCTAGAGCAAGCCGCACGGGCCTCTGACCAAGCCAACACGCCGCAAAACCGTTAGAATCGCGGTGCTGGCCGATCAAACATCGAATGCACCCGAACCCGGGGGCAGAAGGAGACAGGAGCATGAGGCGAAGAATCTCGAGCACACTACTGGCGGTGGGGCTTTGCGCGGCATTGTTTTCACCGGTGATCGCCTCGCCGGACGGAGACCCGGTCCGGGCCGGCACGTCGACCGGCCAGAAGCTGCATGCTCCCGAAGATCGCGACTCTTTCGACTTCATGATCTTCGGTGATCGCACTGGCGGCCCCCGCGAGGGCATCAAGGTGCTCCGTCAGGGCGTGCATATGGCCAATGCTCTGGACGTCGACCTGGTCCTGACCGTCGGCGATCTCGTCGAAGGCTACAACCGGCCGGAAGAGTGGCTGGAGCAGATGCTCGAGTACAAATCGGCGGCCGGCGAGTTGAAGATGCCCTGGTACCCGGTCGCGGGAAATCACGACGTTTACTCCCGACCCAAGAAACCCGGCGGAAATACCGATCTCTTCCGCGAGCACTTTGCCCCTTTGTACTACTCCTTTGACTACAAGTGGGCACATTTCATCGTGCTGTTTTCCGACGAGTCTTTCTCGTTTTCCAACCCGGCGAAGAATCAGAACTTCAGCCCCGAGCAGATGGCCTGGCTGCAGAGCGACGTGGCTACGACCAAGGCCTCGATGATATTCGTCTTTCAGCACCACCCGAGGTGGATCAACCGTTACGAGGGGTGCAACTGGGACGACGTTCACCGCATGTTCGTCGAAGACGGCCGGCCGGTGACCGTCTTCGCGGGGCACATCCATCTGTACCGCGACGACGGCCTGCGCGACAACATTCATTACTACACGTTGGCGACCACCGGGGGGCACCTCCAGCGGTTCACTCAGAGCGCGGCTTTGCACCACGTGGACTTCGTCCGGGTGCGACCGGATCAGGTGACGGTCGCGGTGCTGCCCGTCGGCTCGGTCAAGAGCGGCGACTTCGTCCTCGGCGAAGAGGTCGACGCCATGGCGGCCCTCAGCGGCGGCGGCTGGCTGACCACGGATGGCCGGGCGGCAATCGGCCTGGAGGCCGGGGCTGGGTCGTCGTTTTCCGCGACACTGAAGAATCCCCTGGATCAAGCGGTCCATTTCACGGCCCAGGTGACGGGGCCGAAGGGCTGGCGCTTCGAGCACGACAAGATCGACCGGAAGCTCGAGCCAGGGCAGGAGCTGAGTTTCCTGGTCAAGGCGACAGCGCCCGCCCTGGGCAAGGCGTCGCCGGCCGTCCAGGTACGGGCAACGGCTCGCTATGAACTGCGTAGCGGCCTCGTGCAACCAATCAAGACTTCCGTCCGAATGCCGCTGGACCTCAGACAGATCGGAGACCTGGCCAAGGCCGATCCCGATCAGAACCGGGCCCTGGTGTTGGACGGAGCGAGCGCCGTACGGGTAACGGTGCCGGAGCGGCTCGGGCGCTACACTCTGGAGTGCTGGGTTCGAGGGGAGGCTCCCGCCGGTCGCGTCGGGCTGCTGACCAAGACCGAGAGCTCGGCCTATGGCATCTTCTGGTCCGAGGTTCAGGCGGAAGGCGGCAAGCTCCCACGCGGCTATGTGGGAACAAAGGCCGGCTATCTAGCGTTGCCCGCCGCCGGGCCGTGGACCTGGGACAAGTGGACGCACGTGGCATTGCAATTCGACGGACGGACGGCGAGTTTCTTCATAGACGGCAAGCTACAGAAGCAAGAGACCACCGAAGCGGCGGCCACGCACAACGGGCACCCGCTGTACGTCGGTGCCGACCCCGGCCCGCGCGGCGAGGCCGGCAGCTTCTTCACCGGGGCGATCGACGAGGTCCGCCTGTCGAAAGTGGCAAGATACAACGGCGAGTTCAGCCCCCAGCGCGTCTTCCGTGCCGACGACCAGACGCTGCTGCTCTTGCATTTCGATCGCGCGTTCGGCGGGGCGTTTCCCGACGACTCCGGGACCGGGCACCACGGCTGGACCGTTGGAAAGCCGCGCATCGAGCGCATGGAACGCTGATTCGCAAGACTGAAGCGGTGGCCGCATACTGTTGTCCGCCGAAGAAGAATGTGGCACCGGCATCCTGCCGGTGGGCTCACAGGCAGGATGCCTGTGCCACAGTCTGAATGGACTCACACGTAGGATGCCTGTGCCACAAGTGGGTTCACAAGCAGGATGCCTGTGCCATAATTTGAATGCGACCCGAGGCCTCGCTATGGAACATCACTTTCTCGAATTCTTCCAGCAGTTTCATCCGGTCACTCAAGCGCTGATCGCAACGCTTTTCACATACTTCGTCACCGCGCTCGGGGCCGCCCCGGTTCTCTTCACCAAGCGCTTCTCCCCAAAGATGATGGACGGCCTGTTGGGTATGGCCGCCGGCGTGATGATCGCCGCCAGCTGCTGGTCTCTATTGGCTCCGGCGATCGAGATGTCGGACGGCGACTGGAAGCCGGCGACGATCGGCTTTCTCGCCGGCGGGGCGTTTCTTTACATCTTTGACAAGATCCTCCCCCACCTGCATCCCGGCTTCGAGATGTCCGAGGCGGAAGGCATCAAGACCCACTGGCAACGCAGCGTCCTCTTGGTCACGGCCATCACCCTGCACAACATCCCCGAAGGCCTGGCGGTGGGCGTGGCTTTCGGGGCCGTCGCACACGCGGCGGATCCGGCGGCGGCCCAGCAGATGCTGCTCGGCGGCATCGCCCTGTCCATCGGCATCGGCCTGCAAAACTTCCCCGAGGGTCTGGCCGTGGCCATGCCCTTGCGACGCGAGGGGATGGGCCGGTTCAAGGCCTTCATGTACGGCCAAGCTTCGGGTGCCGTCGAACCTATCGCCGGAGTGTTGGGGGCATATCTGGTGCTGACGGTCGAGGCGCTGCTGCCATACGGCCTAGCCTTCGCCGCGGGAGCGATGATCTTCGTGGTGGTGGAGGAACTAATCCCCGAATCGCAACGTAACAACAACACGGACTTCGCCACCGCCGGAGCCATGATCGGCTTCGCCATCATGATGTCGCTGGACGTGGGGCTGGGGTGACAGTAGACTCAGCGGAGAGCTTCGACCGATAATAGTGACGCATCAAGGTCGGAAGAGGGAAGCGAACGAGGTCCAAGCGATTCCAGACATGAATAAACCAACGAAACTGCCGAGTTTCGAACGGCCACCGGTGGTCGAGACGGTCCTGGGCGTCCAGTTCGAGCCACTCGCCAAGCTGTACAACGCGCGTCTAGGCGCTTTTTGGAAGAAGCTCGGACCTCAATGGCCGAATGTCATCGATGCCCCGCTTGTGGGACAGGCGTTCGAGGTTTTTGGGGATACCTCTTCTTGGGCGCACGATCTTCCCCCCAGAGCGCCGAGTGCTTCTTGCACTCGCCTTCAGGCCCGGTGCAAGACCGAGGATCGCATGGTGCAGGTGCAAAACGGGCGATTCCATTACAACTGGCTTGGCGGGGCTGGCGGTGGATATCCTCGTTACCAGCAGGTTCGCCCCGAATTCGACAAGACCTTGGGTCTGTTCCGAGAGTTCCTTGACGATCAGTCCATCGGGGAGTTCTCGCCAAATCAATGGGAAGTCACTTACGTCAACCACATCCCTAAGGACAGTGTTTGGCAAAGCCCGATAGATTGGGCTGCTCTATTCAAATCTCTGCCGGGGCCTTGGTCAGGACCAAACTCCGTGAAACTCGAGAGCCTCGCCTGCGAGTGGCATTACGAAATCGAACCGCAGCTTGGACGATTGCACGCCCAACTGTCACACGTTCATCTCAAGTCGCCCGAGAAGAGGGAAATCCTCCGCCTGTCCCTCACGGCACGCGGCCCCATCGCATCGTCCGGCGAGAAGTCACTTTCTCTCGGCGAAGGCCTGGACCTCGGACACGAGGCAATCGTCAAGGCGTTCTGGGAAATGACCTCTGAGAGAGCCCACGAGTACTGGGGATATTACAATGACGCAACTTGATGCGAACTACTTCACTATCTCCGAACCTGGGCAACCTGTCGTCCGCTCCGCTCCGATCATCGAGCAGGTGTCGGCGGCTCACATGCGCGAGGTAAAGGCACGGCACGCCGGTTGGGAGGATTCGATCAACAACAAGCTGATCGAGTGGGGAAGATCCCCGGGTCGAATCGATGAGGACGACCTTGAAATGCCTTCGCTGACAGCGGTAGAGCAAGCGTCAAAGCTGGCTCTCCGCTTTCGCGACAATGATGCTTTGCCTCCAGAACGGGCTCTCCCCGATGGCGAAGGCGGCATCGTCTTCGAGCGCAACGCTGGTAATGTGCTTGAGGTAATCGAGTTTCGTTTCGACGGCACGACCGAATACACCCGCTTCGAAGACTGCCAACTTCAGGTCCGGCGTACATTCTCCTTATCGTAAGGCCCATGGTCCCCAAAAATGCCCAATCAGGACGGAACAGAGGCAATCGCCGATGATGAAATCCTGTACCGGCGAATACCCGCCTCGACGAACTGGTACGAGCCAGATAAGGAACGGCCCCTCTCACAGCTTGCGTTCAATCCCACCAAAGAAGATCCAACGGGGCTTTCGCTCGTTCGGAAGAAGTATAAGACCATCCAGGAAGCCGGCATGGGTCGCGGCAAGAGCTACTTCGTGGCGATCCTCCGTGCCGGCGATTTGAGGGCCAAGGGAATTGAAGTGGCGCCCCGCCCAGAGCCTGGCGACCCCGGCCATGCCGAGATTCCAGGATTGACGCATGAGAACCGCAGGGACAACCGCTCCCGCGACTGGAAAGTACTCTTGGCCCATAAGCTCTGCCTCGGCGTCGAGGGACCATTCCCGAAGCCCTGAACATCCCAAATCCGCGCTATGATCCTCCAAGCGGATCGGGCATGGGCTGATGTGGTCATGCAAAAACGACAATCCAACGCGATCGTGAGCCAGCGGACCGAGGTCTGTCCGGGGTTGATGGTTCTGCGAGTGGTTCCTGACGGGTGGGAAACGCCGGATTTCGAGCCGGGGCAGTTTGCGGTGCTGGGGTTGCCGAACAGCGCGGCGCGGTGTCCCGATTCCGATCCGGAGGACGAGGCCGCCGACCCCGAGAAGGTCGTCGCCAGGGCATACTCGATCGCGTCTTCATCCAAGACCAGGGAGTACCTGGAGTTCTACATCAACCTGGTCTCCTCCGGGGATCTCACGCCGCGACTGTTCAACCTGAAGATTGGCGACCGACTCTGGCTCTCGCCGAAGATATCCGGCTTGTTCACGCTCGCCGACGTCCCGGACGGGGCAAGCGTGGTCATGATCGCCACCGGGACAGGGCTGGCCCCGTACATGAGCATGTTACGGACCCACCTGACCGATGAAGCCGGCGGCCGCCTGGCGATCATCCACGGGGCCCGCCACTCCTGCGATCTGGGCTATCGTGACGAACTGGCCTCCCTAGATCGCGTCTGTCCGACACTGACCTACATCCCGCTGATCAGCCGTCCCGACAAGGAGCCGGCGCCGTGGAGCGGCCTGACGGGACACGTCCAGGACGTCTGGCGAAACGGCGAGCTCAGGGAAACCTGGGGATTCCACCCGAAGCCGGACGGCACTCACGTGTTCCTCTGCGGCAACCCGGGAATGATCGAGTCGATGGAGGAGATCATCAAGGCGGAGGGATTCAGCGAGCACACGCGTAAATCGCCGGGGCAGTATCACGTCGAGCGGTACTGGTAGGACTCGGGTGCGAGATGGCACGTTCGTCCGGGTCGCCTGGCTCTTCATCCACCGAGGTTGTTGAGGAGATCATGCTGCCCGGTCGCGCCGAGGTACGCGCCACAGGCGGCGTTGATGATCGTGAGCACCAGGCCGATGATCGCCAACACTATGCCGGCGGTGGCCATGCTCTGGCGGCGTACCTTGTTGGCCATCACCCCCAGCACCAGGCCGGTGACATTGATCGGCAAGCCGGCCAAGGGGCAGAGCCAGAGCACAACACCGCAAATTCCCAAGATCAGGGAGATGGTAGCCTTCCTTCGAGCAGGGTCCGCCTGGTCGGAGGCGGCGTGGTCGACCGGAAACGCCGCATCTCCGGAAACCGGGCTTGTCGAATCCCCTCTCGGGACGGGCACGTGCGCCTGGCAATGCGGACACGCGACGACGCTGCTCGGCGTCGCCGGGTCGAGGCGCATTTGGCCGCCGCACTTGGAACAGAAGATCACGTCCGACATGGAAGCCTCCTTCGATTAGCAACTCCTGGGCATTATCGCGGCTTGCCGGCCTGGGCAATCGCAATCGGGCGCACACTTGGTGTTCGAAAGGCCGCGAGGGCTGAAGCCCTCGGCTCTCCAGCCAAATCCCTCGGCTCTTCGATCGTGCTACTCTTCACCTCAACCGAGGGGCCACGGCCTCCGCCACCTCTTCGACCGTCAAACGATCCATGCACCTGTGGTCATGTGGGCATTGTCGCAGATTCCTAAGATAGCATGGGGAGCATTCGAGGTCCAGTCGCACAACATCGGCGCCTCGGCCGTGGGGGCCGGTGCGCCGGGGGTTGGTCGGGCCGAATAGGGCTACCAGTGGGCGATCAAGGGCGGCGGCCAGGTGCATCGGCGTCGAATCGGCGGTTACGACGATGGAAGATCGCTCGATCAGGGCGGCGAGCTGACGGAGAGTGGTTCGGCCGCAGAGGTTGACGGCGGCGCTATCCGAGGCGTTCGCGGCAATATCACCGATGGCGGTGTCCGTCGGCCCGCCGACCAGGACGCTGCTCAGGCCGTGCTTCTGGCGGATCGAGGCGGCAAGTCGGCCGTATCGGTCCGGCGTCCAGCATTTCGTCTCCCAGCGCGTGCCAGGGACGAGAACGGCATAGCGCGACTCGCCCTCCAGGCCGGCCTCCTTCAAGAGCGAGGCGGTGTGATGTCGATCAGCGGCGGTTACGGTGATCGAGAAGTCCATCTCGGCATCGGCGAAGCCAAGAATGTCGGCGACATCATAGTTGCGAATAGCCGCGTGACGATCCGGAGGACCGCGATTGATCCGATGATTGTAGAAGACCCATGCCAGCTCGCGGGCGTCGGCGAATCCAATCCGAGCCGGCGCCCCGCTGGCACGCGCCAGGAAGCCGCTACGGAATAGCCCCTGCAAGTCGATCACCAGGTCGAATCGCCTGGCCCGCAATTCCTTGACGAATGCCAAGAACTCCAGCGCGACTCTCGGGCTAGTGGCCATCCGCCCGAAGCGCCGGCGATCGAACGGGACCACTTCATCGAGCGCCGGATCAGCTTCGATCAGGTTGGCGAAGGGCGTGGCGACCAGCCAGGCCAGATGGGCCTGCGGGTAGCGGCAGCGCAGACCGTGCAGCACGGGCAGGGCGTGGATTATGTCGCCCGGCGAGCTCGGCTTGATGATCAAGATTCGCCGGAACGCCCGGCTGGCGAGGTCTTTCATTCCGGCAGTGTAAACTGAATCACCCGATCGATCCCGGCCAGGTCTTTGTGGCGCGTCAGCGACCGCGCCCCGGCGTCAGCGGTCATGATTGCCTCGACCGCCTCGGCCTGGTCGTAGCCGACCTCGACGATCACCGCCCCACCCGACCTCAGATACTTGCTCACCATGCCGGCTATCCGCCGGTATGCGTCGAGCCCGTCCTCGCCGGCGTAGAGAGCGAGCGCGGGCTCATGTTTGCGGACGTTTGGCGGCAGAGTCTCTCGGTCCGCTTCCGCGACGTATGGTGGGTTTGCCAGGATAATGTCGAAGCCGGACTCGGGCGCGGCGTCGTCCGGTAGGTCGAGCATGTCGGCCCGCAAACAGCGCACCCGGTCCGCGACGTCGTGCCGCTCGGCGTTTTCGGCGGCCACGGCCAGGGCCTTCTCGGAAATGTCCGTGGCGACGACGAAGACCGTCGGCTGCCGTTTGGCGATGGCCACGGCGACGCATCCCGAGCCGGTGCAGAGATCGAGCACGTCGTATCGTTCTTGCTCGTGCTCGAGGCGCCACTGCAGGGCCCTCTCGACCAGCAGCTCGGTCTCCGGCCGCGGGATGAGCACGTCGGGCGTGACCTTGAAATCCAGGGAGTAGAACTCCTTGTGGCCGATCAGGTAGGCGACGGGTTTGTGCTCGGCGGCCCCAATCACCATTTGGCGGAAGGCCGCTCGCTGTTCGTCCGTGGGCTCATCCGCGAACCGGGCGTAGAGATCGATTCGTCGGCAGCCAATTGCCTCGGCCAGCAAGAGCTCGGCCGAAAGCCGCGGCTCGTCAACGCTACGGGCCTCCAGGTGTTGCTGCGTCCACGCGAGCAATCGACCTATGGTCCACGCCTCGGCGCCTTGGTTTCCAGCGGGTTGGTTGGCCGTCAAGTGCGCCGGTCCTCTCGGGGAAAGGAAACAGGTCTATCGTCGGGGGCGATGCGGATCGCGCACTACTTCTTCTTGCCGTTTCCGTCGTTCAGCTTCATGTACTTCACCAGCCGCTCGACTTCCATCTTGCTACCCACCACCAGGGGAGTGCGCTCGTGCAGCGACTGGGGGATCTTCTCGAGGATGCGCATCTGCCCATCGATGGCCATTCCGCCGGCCTGCTCCGCCAAGAAGGCGATGGGGTTGGCTTCGTAGCTCAGACGTAGCTTGCCGCCGGGAGCCTTGGCCGTCGGAGGATAGAGGAAAATACCGCCACGCAAGAGGGTGCGGTGGAAGTCGGCGACGAGCGAACCGATGTATCGCGCCGAGTAGGGCCCGGCCTGTTCGGTCTTGCACCAGTCGAGGTACTTCTGATAGCCCACGGGGAAGGAGTTGTAGTTTGCCTCGTTTACGCTGTACCACTTTCCCCGCTCGGGCATCTTGATG
>SDBT01011151.1_pt1 | contig 14483 bp, 10 predicted proteins | sample 2277101 | NCBI WGS metagenome assembly SDBT01 (sample SAMN10404973, study PRJNA504765) | marine sediment metagenome | isolation source: marine sediment core GS10_PC15, 103 cmbsf | place: Arctic Ocean: Southern Knipovich Ridge | collected 2010
GGCAGGAGCTTGGGAGGCACTTGCTGACAGGAAAGGCCATTGTGTGGCTGCTGTTGGAGAGCGGTGACGAACGGAAAGACACGGCTGCGGCTGAGGTGCTCGGGGCCGCGCTGGCCGCGACCGACGGCCACTCCCTGGCGGACGGTGGGTCCAGCGAGCGTTGGGAAGGCCCCGGAGCGCTGGAGGAAACGCCCGACTCAACGGGCATGCAGACGCTTCCCCCGCCGGCCCTCCACCTGCTGCGCGTGTCGCGGTCTGATCCGGCTGAACGGGCCTTCGTTGCGATGCTCCTGAACAGCGCGCCGCGTCTGCCCGAACGCACTGACGAGCCCATGGCCTTTCCCGTGTTCGGACGCGGACGCGCGCTGGACGTTCTGGTCGGACAAGAGATCGACGCGGAAGTGATCGGCGAGGTCAACGCCTTCCTTCGCGGCCCATGTTCGTGCGTCGTGAAAGCGCAGAACCCGGGGCTCGACCTTCTGATGGCCGTCGACTGGGAAGCAGCGATGGCAGAGGCGGCGTCGGAGAGCCAGGTGTCTCTGGCGCTTGCAGACAGCCGGACGTCCGCCGGAGTGGCGTACGAGACGGACCGCCTCCCAGGGTCTGACGCTGACTCGTCCCCGTCAGGGGCGCTGGTGCGGAATACGGCGCTGGTGCTGGGCGCCTTCGCGGTCGTTGCTGCTGCGGCGACCATCGCCTTGCCGTACTGGCTCCGGCGGAGGGCCCGCTAGGCCTTCCCGAGACCGCATCCCAGCCCGCACGCCTCAGCGCAAGGCCGTCCGGCAACTGGTCGCCAAAGAGATCCCAGAGGGACCGGCCAGGGCCCGGTTCAGGGGCCCTGCGCCGGCGCGAAGCAGAGGATCTGGCCGTCGGTCAGGGATACGAAGATGCGCCCCTCGTGGTCCATCGCTGTGCCACCCTTGACCGATACGGCGGGGAGCTTCGCACGCCAGACATCAGAGCCGTCCTTCGTATTGAGCGCCGCCAGGAAGAAGCGCCCTTCGTCCTCGAAGCCCGTCTCACCAGCGACCAGCAGCCTGTCCGGAGCCACGATGAAGCTCTGGAACTGACAACCGGCCACTTCCCAGGCGGTCGGCCGTCTGCTGGTGTCCTGCCTGGCCGCCGTCCAGCGGGGCTGGAACTCCGCTTCCTGCGTGTCGCCAGTGAGCGGCTTCAGCAGCGCCAGACTCGAATGCAGGCCGCGGTCGAAGCTCGACTCGTAGCTCAGTGTGCTGCCATCGGCGAGGGTATGGTCCAATCCCTGGTACTGGCCATACTGCGGATAGTATGCGTAGAAGGCTGTGCGAACCGTGGCCCTGACCCGGTCCGGGGACGGGTTAAGGCAGCGACCCGTCCGAAGGTCAAATCTCGCCACCTCGCAGACATTCCCGCCGGCGAAGCGCAGCTCCCCGTCTTGCAGATACAGGTTGCCCTGCAGGCTTGCCCCCGTCTTCCCTCCAGAGGACACATCGCCAGAAGTGGCGTTGTGCCACCGGACCTGCCCGGTGACGGCGTCGAGGGCATACACGTGGGTGCCGTCATAGTTGGCAATGCCGGCGGCCGCATAGACGACCCCATCCTCCGCGACCACCCCGCCGGCCACCGGCCATGTCGAGATCAGCTTGCCGAAGACCGGGATCAGCCGTTGCTGCGGCGCCGCGCGGAAACGCCACAGTTGCCGCCCTGTGGCTGCTTCATAGGCATAGACCCATCCGTCTGCCGAGCCGACGTAGACACGCCCATTCCAGAAGGCCGGCGCGAAGTAGACCGCTCCGCCCGTGTATGCCTTCCAGCGGAGTTCGCCGTTCGCAGCATCCAGAGCACGGACCACCCCCTTGCGGTCTGCCACGAACACCGTCTCGCCAACTGCAATGGGCGCGCTTGGGAAGGCGGGCGACGGCGGCGCAAAGGTCCATTCGCGGACCACGCCCGCAGGAAGGGACACGCCCGTACGTGATGTCCTGGCATTGTCGGCACGATAGCTCGCCCAGTCATCGGGATGGGCCTCGAAGTCCTCTATCGTTGTGGGGTCACCCTCGCCGCGTTCAAGGCGGGAATCGCCCGAGCCGGTCTCCCCGGCAGGCTGTTCAGCCGATGCGAGGCAGACGTGGCCGTAAAGGGACAGGTTGCACCCGCACATCCACGGCCCCCAGTAGAGCAGCCCGTCCGATATCAGGACGCCGTCCTGGCACGGTGGCCGCATAGGAGTGATAGGCCGCGCCCTGCCGGCGGCAACATCAAGGCGCCACGTCCCCCCGCCGCGATAGAAGATGGCATCCACGCTGCCGGTAGCCCGCGTGCACGTCGACCGCGGCACGAACCTGTCCAGTTCCCTCCCCGTTTCATAGTCCAGCTTGAAGCTGTCCCTCTGGCGCCCTGCAGCATATAGCGCATCGTCCCGCAAGACCAGTTGGAAATTGCCGTGGTCCATCTGCCAGACGAGCCGGCCATCTTCCGTGGACACGGCAACCAGGCGGCTTCTCTGCGGGCCCGCGAAGAAGAGGAAGCGATCGTTGCACTTGACGTAGGCTGAGGTGGCAAAGCCGTTATCCCAGTGCTGGGCCGGGCCCTCCGGCCCTATGGCCTCCAGCAGATCGGCGGCGGAAGTCTTCCACACGACCTTGCCCGAGGTGGCATCCAGGCAACCCAGGAACTTCCCCGGGCTGTAGAAGTAAATGCGCCCGTTCTTCATGCACACGCCCCGGCTGTCCAGGAACTCCTCCTCGCTGTAGTCCCACAGAACTGCCTTGGTGCTGGGATCGATCGCGACCAACGTCCGCCCAAAGCCGAAGTTCGTCTTCGGGTCATCGTAGGCATGCCCCTTCCACACCCTCCAACCCCAATGCCCCAGGCCACGATTCCCGGAACGCCGGATGTCCACCTGTACCTCCTGCCCTCCGACAAGGGCGTACAGGACGCCGTCCTCCATAGCCATCCACTTCCACACCGGGCCGTCCGCGATCCCATCGGGGAGCGTTATCTCGTCCCTGACCTTGCCGGTAACGGCATCTATCAGCTTGCAGGACTCGTCGTCGGCGAGATACAAGGTCTCCGGTGTGGCGATCATGGTGTTGCGGTGGATCATGAAGTCCTCCTTCAGCTTGCGCTTCCAGAGGATCGTGCCGTTGTACGCGTTGATGCACATAAGGGTGTGCAGCACGGGAACCTGATTGGCTTTGAGGGCCAAATGGCCAAAAGCCTTGAAGATCCGGCCGCCTGCTGTGACCGTGACCTGGGGCATGCAGGAGAACTTGGGTTCGGCAATGAACTGGGTCAAGTACGGCGCACGCGCAAGCTGGTCAGTCGACTGCGGGTTATTGTCCGGCCCGTGGTAGGGATGGCTCCAGATGTCCGCGCCTGCCGGGCGGGGCTTGGTGATGTCTCTCTGGCCGACGAGCGCCTTCCCGCCAGGATGCAGCACGCGGAGGAGTTCATCCTCACTCACGTGGCTCTGGGCGGACGGTGCTGCCACGACTGCACCGGCAAGGTTGTCAGCCAGATGGACGGATGCCCAATCGCCACGGTTGACGAAGACGCGCTCCCCCAGCAGGCCCGCCAGTTCCGCGGCCCCTCGCACCAGGGCCACTTCATCGGCGTCGGGCGACTGGAAGTAGACCAGCAGCCGGGTCGACTGAGCCAATTCCGTGACGAAGCCGGGGGCTTCTGCTCTCGGCAGGCCCAGGACGACGCAGATGCCGTCCTGGATCCCTATCCTTGCCAGCACCGTTGCCGTGTCCATCCCGCCGCGCGCCGGCTCAGCAGCGTGGATGGGAGATGGAAACAGAACGCAAGCCGCGACCAGGACTATGGCAACTCCCCTGGCTGCAAAGCGCAGTCGACTGGCTACTCCATGCGGTCGGCAATGCCCCATCTGACGTCACCTCAGCTAGTCCGGTGGATGGTCGCGGGTCCTTGCGCCATTGGTTGCCGCCCTCGAGGGCGTGCCGGATGCGCATGACGCCGGCCGTGGCCGGCCCCTGAGCGGAACGCCGCCATTATACCCGCGGACCAGGTGACGGCAACACCTGGCCTCGCGCTCGACACGTTCACTGGTGGCCAAGCGCCACCCTCGGCGGGGCGGTCGCACAGCAGGCGTCGGTCAAGCGTGGGAGACCTTCGGCGGCAGCCGGTCCTGGTTGCGTGCCATGGCGTCCAGCAGTTGAGAGGTCAGGGCGGCCTTTACGTCCGCCGGACAGGTCTCCCACAGATTCACGAACTCGTCCGGATCGTTCTCCAGGTCGTAGATCTCGCCGTATTCCTCTCCCGCGTACCATGTGCACTTCCAGCGCTCCGTGACGATGGTGCGCAGCCGCAGGCCAAGCCTGTCCACGTCGTTCTCGATGTAGACCTCGTCGTGCGCGCGCGAAGAGCGTCCCGTGACCTGCGGGACCAGGGACTCCCCCTGCGTCCCGTCCGGGATTGGCGCGCCGGCCAGTTCGAGAATCGTCGGGAACAAGTCGATCAGGCCGGCAAGTCCCTCCACGCGGCGACCGGCCGGCACGAGGGCCGGACAGCGCAGGATGAAGGGCACGCGGAGCACCCCCTCGTAATGCATCGGACCTTTGAGGACGAACCCGTGGTCTCCCAGGAATTCGCCGTGGTCCGAGACGAAGATGACGACCGTGTTCTCCTCGACGCCTTTGGCACGCAAGGCGTCCAGTATCCGGGCGACGTTGTCGTCGATCATGGCGACCATGCCATAGTAAGCCGCCTTGATGAGGCGCAGGCGATCGTCGGTGAGGTGCTCGCAGCCCAGCAGGTAGCCGTCGGTGTCGTAGCCCTCGTAGCGCCCGTCGTAGAAGGCCCTGAAGTGCGGCGGCTTATCGTCCAGCTCGCCCCGGCGCCGGGGAGGAAGCGGCATATCCTCGGGCTTGAACCTGTCCCAGTACCGCCCGGGCGGATTGAAGGGATGGTGTGGGTCGTTGATGCCGCACCAGGCGAAGAAGGGCCCGTCGGTGCGCTCGATGAACTCCACGGTCCTGTCAACGACCCACGTCGTCTGGTAAAGCTCCTCCGGGATGGCGGTCTTGTAGGTCTGGATCTTCTGGGCCTCACGAAGCCAGGGGTCCGGCGCGACGAGTGCGTGCCGGGGGCCGCTCTTGGCGTAGACCTCGGAGAATCGCTCCCGCAGCTGGCGTGCGTACAGGCCGGACGGAACGCCGCCGCCGCCGCAGGCGAGGGCAACGGCCTGGAAGCCCAGGTACGGGCGCATCAGGTCCGCGTCGGACGCGATCAGTTCGCGGTTCTCGGGCCAGTAGCCTTGCGGCTCGCCGCTGGCCGGGTGGTAGTGTATCTTCCCGAACGCCCCAGTATGGTAACCGGCCTCAACCAGCAGCTCTGGCAGGAGCGGCTGTCCTGGCCAGGCAACGCAGCCGTTTGTGCGAACGCCTGTGGAGCTTGGGTACCGGCCGGTCAAGACAGTAGCGCGAGAAGGCATGCAGAGGGGGTTGTTGCAGTAGCCCCGTTCGAAGACGACGCCCTCCGCGGCCATGCAGTCGATGTTCGGTGTCGCGCCAAGCCTGCCACCGTACGTGCCCAGCGTGTCGGCGCGCTGTTGATCGGTGATGATGAAAAGGAAGTTGGGTCTGTCTGGCTGTCCTGGCATGCTGGACCTCAATGCAGGTGACTATGCTGCACGTGACATGCTTCTCGTCCGTTCCCGCCGCCTAGTGATGCACGGTTCCGACACCAGTTTCAAGTGTCGGCTCCCCATGCCGCAGACGGTCCGCTCACTGCTGCCTCGCCCCCGTCACCTTCCGACACTGGCGCTTGGCGTCTACTGGTCGGCTTGATTCCCAAACGACGGAGGGATACGCTGAGCGGCCTGCGCCCGTCGCGAACAAGGGGCTTGGCCGCATCCGGAGATCTCCCGGGAGACGACGCCGATGGAAGCCAGGCGCGTGATCTTCACCTGCGACGAGTTCGGGGAGTCGCACTCCGCCAACGCCGCCATCATCGAGGCACTGGAGCGGGGGTTCGCAGGACGATATCCCGTCGGGGCCACCCTCCAGATGCCTGCGCCCTGGGCGCCCGGGGCCGCCCGCTACGCCGCAGCCCGTCCCGACGCAGACGTGGGCGTCCATCTGACCATAGAGTGCCGGTACCGGACCATGGGCACCCGGCCCTTGTGTGGGCGCGACGAGGTGCCCGGCCTCTACGCGCAGGACGGCTACATGTGGGAAACGGCCGCCCTCGCCTGGGAGCATTCCAGCGAAGACGAGATCTACAGGGAGTGCAAGGCACAAGTCGAGGCGGCGCTGAGCCTGGGAGTAGACGTCTCGCATCTTGACGGCCACGGCGGGTTCCAGGGGGCCAACATTGCCGGATATGCGCGCGTGTGCGGTGGCCTGGCAGAGGAATACGAGCTGCCGCTCCGCATGCAGCCGAGGGAGCGCTACCGGGCGCAGGGAGCAGCGAACGAGTGGGACGCCGTCAGGGCGAAGGGCATCATGACGTGCGACGGCGACACGAACCTGGGATCAAGGAAGCCCCGCGAGCCATACAGGGACTTCTATCTGCGCCGGCTCCGAGAGTTGCCGGCCGGCTTGACAGACCTGTACATTCATCCCTGCGTGGATTCCGCCGAGCTGCGAGCCTTGCAGCCGGCACGGGCCGACGAGAGGATCGAGCAGTACAACTTGCTGGTTCACGACGCCGGATTCACAGAAGCGCTGGCGGACTCGGGCGTACACGTCACGACCTGGAAGGCCGTCCGGGAAGCGCAGCGGGGCCGCGGCCGCCGCGGGTAGGGGCAGGGACCGCGCAGCCCTTGACAGCTTTCCCCGCCGTCTGTAGCCTCTTGAGGCAGCCCCAGACTGGGAGAACCTGGGGTCCGCCCTGGCTTCATGGAGGACAGTGGCATGGCCGAACGTAAGATCATAGACGCCCACCATCACGTGCGGGACGAGAAGCACGCCGACCGACTGGCTGACACGTGCGAGAAGCTAGGCATCGTCAAGGTCTGCCTGGTCGCAACCAACGTGCCGGACAGTGACCGAGACTGCAACGCCGATACGAAGGCCGCGTTCGAGAAGTATCCGGACCTGTTCGTGGGCTTCGGCGGGGTGAACATGTGGGAGAGCGACGGGCCGGACCAGGTGCAGAGCCTCCACGATGCGGGCTTCAGGGGGCTGAAGTTCATCATCCCACCCAAGCCCTACCACGACGAGTCCTTCTTTCCCATATACCAGCGCGCTCAGGAGTTGGGCATGGTCGCGCTGTTCCACCTCGGCATTGTGGCACGGCGCCGCAGCCGGCAGGTCCGCGTAGACAACAACCTCATGCGCCCCATCTACCTGGACACCATCGCACGGCAGTTCCCGGAGTTGACGATCATCGGCGCGCACCTGGGCAACCCCTGGTATGAGGAAGCGACCATGTCGTGCCGGTGGAACCCGAACCTGTACTTCGACCTTTCGGGGTCAACCCTCAAGAAGAAGTCCCCTGAGTTCCTCAAGGAGCTTCTCTGGTGGACGCCCACGACATTCTACGGGGATTCAGAGGGCCGGTACGCCTGGGAGAAGATAGTCTTCGGCAGCGATGTTGCCCCGGAGCACATCAAGGACGTGCTCAACGACTACGAGCGGACCATGGCGGCCCTGGACCTCCAGCCCGAGATCCGGCACAACGTGCTCTACGGCACCATGGCCTCGATTCTCGGCCTGGAGTAGGGGCTGAACCTGCTCTGAGCTCTACGTTCGCCCGCGCCATCCTCATCTTCTGTCAGCGACCGACGCGGAACGTCAATCTCTGCCACCCGGCGCCGTCAACGCGCCTCAGCGCTCCAGCGGCACCCAGGCCGACCCCTTCTCGACAGACTCGAGGGCCGCGAAAATGAACTGCATCGCGCGGAGGCCGTCGCAGACCGTGGGGCAGTTATACTGCTCGATCTGCATGGGGCGGCCGCGTGCATGTGCCCGGACGGCCTCATAGGCACCCAGGTATATGTTCCCGAACGCTTCCAGGAACCCCTCCGGGTGGGCGGGCCAGGCACGCAGGAGCTTCTGCACGGGCTCGGCCAACTCGTGCCCCCGCCACACGATCTGGTCCAGCACGCCGTCACGGGTCACCTTCATGACCTCCGGGCGGTTCTGGTGCCACTGCAGCGCGCCTTCGGTGGCGTAGAGCCGGAAGTTGAGCTCGTTCGATTCGCCGGGCGCCATCTGGCTGCACGTGATCGTGCCCTTTGCGCCGCCGGCCATGCGCACCAGCATGGCGGCATCCCGAGGGACCAGAGCGCGGCCGGTCAGGTCAGTCACGTCGCATGAGAGTTCGACCACGCGATCGCCTGTGACGAACTCCAGCAGGTTGAGTGCATGCGTGCCGATGTCGGCAATCGTGCCTCCGGCGCCCACCTGCTCGGGGTCGTCGAGCCAGCTCTTGGGCTCGGGGCGAACATCGAACCGAATGCGGGTCCCGCCCTGGAGGTACTCGATGATGAAGCGCGAGAGTTCGCCCAGCTCGCCGCTCGTCACCATGTGTCGAGCCTGGCGCACCAGAAGGTTGCCCGTGTAGTTGTGCGTGAGGCAGAAGACCAGCCCTGTCGCCTCCACGATCCTGACCAGTTCCCTGGCGTCCTCCAGCGTGCACGTCATCGGTTTGTCACAGATGACGTGGAACCCGCGCTCCAGGAACGTCTTGCTGATGGGGAAGTGGAAGCAGTTGCGGGTGACGACGCTGACGACGTCGATACGCCTGTCCTCGGGCAGAGCGGCCTCGGCTTCGGCCATCTCCTGGTAGGACCGGTAGCAGCGCTCAGGGAGCACGTGGAGCTTGCGGCCGATCCTGCGGCACGTGTCATGGTCGCGGCTGAAGCAGCCGGCGACCAGCTCCGCTTGATTGTCCATCAGGGCGGCGACTTGGTGCGCCACGCCGATGCCGCGCCCCCCGCCGACCATTCCCAGTCTCAGCTTGCGTTCGTACACGTCCATCACTCGCGCTCCATTCGGCAGACACGACTGCGTCGCTTCACTGTGGCGCACGAATGTAGTGCCTTGGCGAAGGCGAGTCAACCGCCACAGCAACACGTGCGCCACGGCCGGCAATGTGGGGGCGGTGTAGACGCCCGTTCAGAGAGGCCCTCTGGACCGCGAGGGGACTCCCCGCGTCTCTGTCAGGGATTCCCTGATGGCGGGAGCACGTGCTGTCAGGTAGCATGAAACGCTGTCCCGGAGAGGCAAGGGGTAAGGGGGACGTTGTGGGCACCAGGGGGGGGGCAGGACGATGGCACGACGAAGGACGTTGGTGGTAGGGCTGTTGGTGGTGGGATTGACGGCGATGGCCTCGAGGGGGTACGCGGCGACCGAACGCAACGCCGCCGGAGGAGCAACGCCGGGGTACAACAACAAGATCCCGGAGTCGATCATGACCCCGGACAAGGTGGAGACGAGGGTCGGCACGCTCGAGTTCTTCGACGGGATCCCCACCGAGGAGACTGCCGCCCTCCTCTACGACAACCTCGACTTCCTCCGCGGCGTGGAGACCTTCCTGAACGGTATGCCCGCGGCTTCGCTGGAGGCGCTCCGGCGCGGCCACGCGGCCCTCGGCATCAAGGACTCCAACCAGGTCTTGATCACCGATCAACTGCTGGACAGCAATGCCCTGTTCCTCACCGGCAACACTGACACGGTTTACTGCTCAGCGTTCCTGGATCTGAAGAAGGACGGCCCGACGGTGATCGAGGTCCCACCGGAGACCGGCCCGGGAACGGTCAATGACGCCTTCTTCCGCTTCGTGATCGACACGGGCCCGCCCGGCCCCGACAAGGGCGAAGGCGGTAAGTACCTGATCCTCCCGCCCGGCTACGAGGGTGAGGTTCCCGACGGCTACTTCACGGCCAGTTCGACCAGCTATGTGAACTGGCTCATCCTGCGCGGTTTCCTCCGTGACGGCAAGCCGGACTTCTCCAGCACGTTGTTCAGGGAGGGCCTGAAGATCTATCCCCTCGCCAGGGCGGCGGACCCGCCTGCGATGGAGTTCTTCAACGCGTCCGGGAAGGCGTTCAACACCATTCATGCCAGCAACTACGAGTTCTTCGAAGAGCTCCACGCCGTGATCGATCGCGAGCCGATCGAGATGCTCGAGCCCCAGTTGCGCGGGCTCTTCGCGTCCATCGGCATCCAGAAGGGCAAGCCCTTCGCCCCGGACGCCCGGATGGAGAAGCTGCTGACTGAAGCGGCTGCGGTGGCCAACGCGTCGGCGCGTACGCTCTTCTGGTACGAACGCGACAAGTCGGCATTCCTCTACGAGGGCAGCCATTGGAAGAGGGGCTTCGTCGGCGGGTCCTATGAGTACCTCAAGGACGAGGGCATGGGCGGGCGCAACCTGGATGCACGAGCTCAGTTCTACTACTTCGCGACCGTCAACACGCCGGCGATGACATGGAAGCTGCTCGGCAAGGGATCGCAGTACGCCGGGGGCTATCTGGACGCGAACGGAGACTACCTCGACGGCGGCAAGACTTACAAGCTGAACCTGCCCAAGGACCCTCCCGCCGAGGAGTTCATGTCGGTGGTGGTCTATGACCCGCAGACCCGCTCCGAGCTCCAGACCAGCCAGCCGTTCCCGAGCAAGAACAACAAGCGCGACAAGATGATCACCAACGACGACGGGGCCGTCGATCTCTACTTCGGCCCCGAAGCGCCGGCCGGCAAAGAGGCGAACTGGATCCAGACAGTTCCCGGTAAGGGCTGGTTCTGCGTCTTGCGCCTCTACAGCCCGACCGAGGCGTGGTTCGACAAGACGTGGCGGCCGGGCGAGATCGAACTGGTTGAGTGATGCCGGATCTGCCGGGGCGGTGGTCGTCCTGGCACTGCGGTTACCACCATATGGAGGCCGGTCGATGAGATCGTCAATGCTAGTGGCGATGGTCCTTATGGTCGCCCTGATCGCTGTGACAGTGAGCGTGGCGTGCAGTCCCCGCCGAGCCGAGATCCGCCAGGAGACGCGCGTGGAGAAGCGGACCGAGGACCGCATGGACAGGCGGCGCGGTTAGCCTGCCGTGCGGTCGAGCGTGTAGAGCGGCCTGTCGCCGTGCGCGCCCCCTTCTTCCCGTCGTCCCTGTGGTCGTCCTCCGACCCCATACGTGAAACGCCCCGGGAGTCGCGGCCCGGGGCGTTTCGGTACGTTGTGAAGCGTGCTGCTGTTCAGGCTTAGGTTATGGTCTCGAAGCCCTTGATCTGCGGGGTCTGGACGAAAACGTTGTCGTTGGTCAGGTAGTCCAGGTCGTCGTTGCCCCGGCCGCCGTCCAGCTTGGCCCGGCCCTGCGCGTCGAGGGCCTCGCCCACCGAACCGTTCAGGCCGATGACGACCGAGTCGTTGCCGACGCCGACCTTCAGGTCCAACTTGCCCCTGACCACCGTCATCGGACCGACCAGCGGCGGGATCTCCGGCGGCACCGGCTGCGGGAACGGCTCGGTCTCGATCAGCACCGTGTCGTTGCCCGTCCCGGTGTCGATCTGCAAGGCCCGCCGGAAGACCGAGTCGTCGATCTTCACCGAGTCGCGCCCCTGCATCAGCTTGATCAGCGCGTTGCCCTGCACGGTCGTGTCGGCTATCACCAGGTCGTCCCGGCCCTGCGCCGTCTTGATCTGCAGGTGCTTGCCGATCGTGCTGCCGTTGAACGTGATGGCCGACGACTTGCCCCGGCTCTGAATCTGCAGGTTGCCGGAGACGTTCGAGTCGGTGACCGCGACCGTATCGTCGCCCTTCTTGCTCTGGATGAAGCCCTTGCCACCGACGGTGACGTTGGTCAGTTCGGTCTCGCTGCTCTGGCCCATGAACTGGACCTTCAGGTTGCTGCCGATGGTCGTGTCGGCGATCTCGAGCGAGTCCCTGCCGCCCTTGCTGTCCACCATCAACTGCTTGCCGATCGAGCTGCCTTCGATCCCGATCTCGTTGTCGCCCTTGCCGGTTTTGATCATGACGTTGCGGTCGAGGGTCGAGTCCTCGATCGTCACGTCGCCGGCGCCCCACTTGTCCTGCACCTGGACGTCGCCGTTCACGGTGACGTCGTCGATGACAAGGTCGTCATTGCCCTTGCCGCCGTCGAACTGCAGGTCGCCGGGCACCGTGGCGTCGGTGATGGTGACGGTATCGTTGCCGTCGTCCATGTTGATGATGAGGTCGCCGTTGAAGCCGGCCAGCAGCACAGCGGCGCCGCCGTTGATCGTGGTGCCGGCGTTGCCGGTCACGTTCACCTCGCCGGCGAGCACAAGCGTCTGGTCCACCGCGATGTCATTGCCCTGGCTGTCACCGGTAATGACGAGGTCACCACCGATGATCTCAGCCGTCACGTTGCCGGACAGGAGCAGTCGCGGCTCCAGTCTTTCCAGTTTCAGCCGCATTGGATCACCGCTCACGTTCATCTCCCCTGGATTCAGGCATAGTTCCCACGCCTGTTGAAGTTGAGTTTAGCAAACTTCGTGCCTGTGGCACAACACAGCCCTCAGGGGACCCTCAGGTGAGTCGCCGCCACTATCCTGTGCACAGGATGCTGCCGAGACGCGTCACGTGTTCGGAGAAATCAACACGCCCCGGCGCGCCTCTTAGAGGCCGAACCAGGCCGGTTGCCACGCCAGCAGCAGGTGCAGGGCCACGGCCGCGTACACGGATGCGGCCAGGTCGTCGACCAGAACGCCCCAGCCGGCCGGCAGCCGCTCCAGGCGGCGGATGGGGGGCGGCTTGGCAATGTCGAACACGCGCGTGACGGCGAACGCCCAGATCGCCGTGTGGGTCACGCTCGGCACGCGGAACAGGAGCACGGTGAGCAGGAAACCGGCCACTTCGTCCAGCACGAAGGCCCCCGGGTCCTTCTTGCCCCAGCGCTTCTCCGTCCACGGCCCCAGCCAGACCGTCCCGGCGCACGCCGCCAGCAGCAGCCCGCACAGGATCACGACGTGCAGCGGCCCCGGCGCGAAGTGCGCTGCCAGGACGTAGGCGGCCACGGCCGGCGCCGTCCCCAGCGTGCCGGGGGCCGGCGGCACGAACCCGAGGCCAAACGAGGTGGCCAGTGCCGTCTTGAGCGGACCGCGCCAGTCCATGGTCGGGCAGCGCCCTGCTGGGTGACAAGGACAGTCCCGGGCACATCCCGAGACGGAGTCAGTCTAGGGACAGCCGACCGCGGGAGTCAACAACCCGGCGCGCCCGAGCACGCAGGAGTGCGCGATGGCGCCCAAGTTACTTGACGTGGGCCGCCCAGCCATTACACTCTATGGGACGTGTCGACGGGGTCCGCGCGGTCCCTGCGGGCCTCCAGAGGGCAGACCGACACTCCCGACCGCACGAACCGACCCAACCATTCGGAGGAAGGCGATGTCGCGCCCGATAACAGCAGTGGCGTTGGCAGCCGGGCTCCTGGCGTTCGCCGTGATGACGGGGGCGCCGACGCGCCCGGCCCAGGCCGCGACAGGTGCGGGGCAAGACTGGCCGGACATTGTCGAGGTGAACGCCTTCACGATGCCCTACAGGCAGTTGAAGATTCCCGGCGAGATTGGCGGCGTGCTGGTGACCATGAACGTCGAAGAAGGCGATGAGGTGACCGAGGGCGAGGTCCTGGCGGAGTTCCGGGCGGACGGCCTGAAGGCCCAGCTTGACGTCGCCAAGGCGCGGACCGCCACCGCCGATGCCCAGATCAAGGCCGCCGAGGCCACCTCCAAGCTGGCGGACACCGAGCACGAACGCGCCAAGACCCTCCTCGGAGATGGCTTGATCACCGACCAGGAACTCCTGAAGATGAAGCTTGACGCAAAGGTGGCGGAGCTCAACATCGACGTTGCCAAGGTGGAGAAGCGCGTCCGCGAACTGGAAGTCGAGCAGAGCCAGACCGTCCTGGCCAGGACCATCGTGCGAGCCCCCATCGACGGCCTCGTCTTCCGGATCGAAAAGCGGGCCGGCGAGGCGGTCGAGATATACAACCCGATCCTCGCCATGGTCTCGCTCGACCCGCTCTACGTCGTCACAAACGTGCCGGTCAAGACGACCGGCCGCATACAGCGGGGCATGGTGGCGATGCTGCGGCTGGAAACCGACCCCGACGACGAACTCCAGTGCACGGTCGAGATCGTTGACAGGGTGGCCGACGCCGCCAGCGGCTTCTACCGCGTCAAGCTGACGCTGCCGAACCCGGACAAGACCATCATCGCCGGGGCCCGAGGAACCATCACCTTCAAACTGCCCTGACGGGCACAGCGCACACCGAAAGGAACAGGCCATGTCGGACAATGAGACGCCCGAAGCCCAGCCCGATGAGCAGCAGGCACGCAGCACGCTGAACCTGCGCCAAGACAGAGCCGAGACCCACTACGCCAACCTGGCCATGCTGACCAGCACTCCCGAAGAGGTGGTCATGCACTTCGGGCTGAACATCAGCCCGCCCACGCAGCAGCGCCAGGTCAATGCTGAGATCACCGCTCGCATCGTCATGAGCTACGCCTCCGCGAAGCGGCTGGCCCTGACGCTAGGCAACGTCATCCAGAGGTACGAGT
>SDBT01011152.1_pt1 | contig 14483 bp, 17 predicted proteins | sample 2277101 | NCBI WGS metagenome assembly SDBT01 (sample SAMN10404973, study PRJNA504765) | marine sediment metagenome | isolation source: marine sediment core GS10_PC15, 103 cmbsf | place: Arctic Ocean: Southern Knipovich Ridge | collected 2010
TACATAAACGCACAGCTAGTAGATTGTATATCTTATACCTTCACCTCCATCTTTAAGACAGACTTTAGGATATCTCTTATGTCTGTTAGTTGAAGTGCTGTTAACTGTTTCTCAACAACCCTCAATCTAATCTCTTCATCGATAGTATGTGGGACAACTAGATCTGTAATCTTCACAGGTACTCTAGTTCCTCTCCTGTGTGACCGATCGCTTGATTGTTCTCTATCTAACACTGACCAGTTAGTGCAGTAATAAATATGATGATTAGCATTAGTAGATAACTTAGGTTCCTTTTCCCACCAATCATACCCTAGTAGATTCAAACCAATACCACCTACTGTTGGATTACCTACGAATACTCTGCATTCAGGATCAGCATTAAACTTATGTACAGCTTCTTTCCTAGCCTTCTCACTAGTAGAACCATACATTATCACATGATTAATTCCCTCTTGATCTAGTCTCTTACTAATCTTTTTAATTGGTGCTCTAAAACAAGACCAAACTATAGTCTTTTCATCCTCATCTTTTTCCTTCAACAAATCAACTAATGTTTCTATCTTAGGAATAGGATTAAAGAACTCAATTCGATAAGATAACACCTTCCCTGTTTGTTTACATACTTCATCATCCCACTTAGCATAACCAGATGTAATCTCTGCAAGACGAAGTAATTTAGTTAGTATGTGATTAGTTGTCAACGTACTAGTAAAATCAGATCCTTCTATTTCAACCATCAACTGACTAGCTAGTTGGCTATATACTTCTGTTTGCTCCTTAGTCATTGTTGATTCAAGAATACTGTATGTTTTCTCTGGCAAGTCTGGCAAGGCTTGTTTCTTCGTAATCATAAACGTATGTCTAGCTAGTCTCTCCTGCAAGAATGGAACATTCTGAAATCCAGCTAGTCTTTCGATACCATCTTGTTTCCCACTCTTATCATACGCTTGCTCATAAACAGCATGAAATTTTCTAAACTGTTCAAACGAATTGAAGCCACTACACCCCTTACCTATCCACTCAAAGAGTGTGTATAAATCTAGTAGACTATTCGCCATCGGCGTACCAGTAAGAGCTAGTCTCTTCTCGCACCTATCTCTTATCTTCTCAACAAAAGCCCACCGTTTAGTGGAATGACTTTTAATGTACTGACATTCATCTAGAATACCAATGTCCCAATTAACAGAGCACAAAGCATCATAGAATACTTTTAACGTATCATATCCGATAATAACTACAGTTGCATCTTCACCAGTATCATCGAAAGCATGAATTAATGATCTAAGTCTATCACCTTGACTACCTTCAATAATTGTAGATTTAATTGAACACTTGCAGAATCTCTTTATTTCATTCTTCCAGTTTAGTCGTACTGCGTTAGGGCAGATAACTAGTGAACGGTGCATCCGACCAGTCTTCTGCTTTACATGATTCGCAAATGAAGAGATTAAACTAATAGGTACTAATGTTTTACCGCAACCCTGTTTAAAAAATACACCATACCCATCAGCAAAACAAGCATTAATAGCTGCTACCTGTTGAAAACTAGTCATCTCATAGCCATCAGCTATAGATAGATTATTCTTTGGCACAGTATGATCTTCAAAGTATTGTGCTGTTCTAGATGCAATCTCTTCAGAATTTCTAGCTTCTAAGAGATTAGTAAAGAAAACTACCTTAGTAGTCTCATCTTTGAAGTAGATACGGTCTTCATAGTTTGCTTTTAAAAGTGCAACAGTATAGTCGGACACACCTAGCTGAAACTTAGGTATACCGTTCTTACTAGAAGATAGTCTTTTACGCTCAGGGATTCTAGATATAGCATTGTGCGACTTGTAACTAGGTATCCCAGGACCATCACCATTGTCACTAGGAGTATAGATTCTAGCAACGAACGATCTTTCATCTTCAGTTAAAGAAAGAGACACATGATCAAGTTCAGAAAGACCAATAGGCTTCAAGAGTCTCTTTGTAACTTCAGAAATTGCAAGCATTAGTCTATGCCCTTAGAAAAGTATAAGTTTTATTACCCCCAATAGAGGGGTTGTGAGTATCCTCTTGTATACCGCAATTATACGGAATACTAAGTGTCCAACCACCCCCTATCTGGGTGGTTAGTACAATTTTCTTTTCTCAGATTTAACTATCTACTCATCCTTTTTAATAAACTGTTCAAAGAAGTTTGGCTTAGATCCTTTCTTCTTAGCAGGTTTCTTTTTCTTCTTACCCTCAGTCATAGCTATACCTTGAGCTACTGCTTGATTCTGAGGCTTACCCTCTTTTTTTAACTTACCAATCTTTTCTGATACTTCCGACTTCTTAGCCATTGCTTTCTTACGCGGTGTGTGTTTCGGCATGTCTAACTCCTTATCCTACTGAGAGAAATAGTAAAGCTTCAGTTAAATCTGTATCACCTGATTGTAATACATCACTTGACGCATCAAACTTTAAGGTATCAGCTATATCTGGAAACCATATTCCGTCTGTGTTTTGACTAAAAGGATATCCACCTGCTTTAGAACGAGGACTAGTAAAACTAGAAACTACCTCTATAAATGCCATAATCCCAGTACCTGTAACTATATCAGATATTAACCCTACACAATCATCATTATTAGAATTAATTCGATATGTCCACAATACATCTAGTTTAATACTTATACCAATATCAACATTAGCTGTAAGTACACCTGCTGCATGAGATACAATAAGAGGAAGTTGCCCAGGAATTAATGGAACAAATGTCCATTGTATTGTTGATCCACCAGAAGCAACAGATGCTATAGCTGTAGCATCCCACAACTCTGTAAATGGAGCATCTAAAGCTATAGATTCTATAAGCCAATTAGTATCATCATAGATAAGAGTCCAAATTTCCCCTGCCGCAAACAAAGATACAATATCTTCTAATTTATGAGTAAGTCGTGATTCAACTTGACTACCATTAGTAATTGCATCAATATTAACCAAGTTAATACTAGGTACATTTGTCTTCTTAACATAGAACCTATCCCCTAACTTAGCTCCTATAGGAGTTAAAACTGTTATCTTACCTGAAGCTGAAGTTGCTAATATAAAATCATTAATCTTTGCTTGGTATGGATCATCAGTATTATCTATAGATACGCCATTAGGAGTATGTCTTTGCCTAGTATAAGCACCAACAGTAGCTCCTGTAGCTTCATAGTTAATTATCTCATCAAATACAGTTATACTAGAATCATAACGGAACGGATCATGCTCACCATTTACAAATACAATATCACCATTGAATGAACCTATGTTCAACTTCATTGCTGATATCGTCGGAAATACTGCACGTCTAGGCATATGATCTCTCTACACTCTTTAACATATTACTAATAGCTATACCTGGAATAGTTATACCCTGATCTTTAGCATTCCTAACAACTATTTCTACGATAGTTTTATGCCTAAGTCTAACCCATTCAATATCATTTATATTCATCTCTTCTTCTAGTGATAAACACTTAGGACACTTAGTATACTGTATCCTAAAAGTTGTTGCCCATCTTTGCATTAACTTTGAAAAGTCAGTACCCATCCCTTGTGCTCTACAGATTATTTTATCTTCATACTGTGCAGGTGTGCCAGACAATCTTCTATTACAGTGTGTGCATTTAACATGCCCGTCACCATACTCTATGAATTCACAGAACACCTAGATATTCTCCATCACTATATCATCAAAGAATGTCATCTCATCGTCATCAAACTGTGTCATTGCTCCTACACCAATATCGCTAGAAAAAGCTATACCTGCTGGATTAGCAGGAGCTATAAGATAAGGAATACCTCCAGAAGCAATTGGTACATAATCAAGAGGAACAGTATTTTCTTCTCTAAACCCGTCAACTTCTATAAATATAACATCCTCAGTAACTCCCCACCTAATCTTATACCCCGCACAATGCGGTGGATGATCTCCATCCTCTAAAGCTAAATCTATTACTACACCCGCTCCAACTGTTACACCAATAAGGCTAAAAGAAAACTGTTGTAATAATCCAGGTCTATCTATCGACCCTACTCTCTTACAACCTAAATTACGTATTTGTATTATAGTTTCTCCAACACCAATACCATCATCACTACTTTCACATATCTGTACTGATCCACTATCAGAGTCGCCACTTAGTGCTTCCTTGGGTGGAGCACAATTATTCATAGCTTCTATGCCAGAACAACCACATGCACAATCAGATACACCTATAGGAGGAGGTAAATCAGTAATGCATCCACCAGGAGGACACAAAAGATCAACACAAGTAGATACACTAGCTCCTGGGAATGCCGATTGAGGTGGTTCAGGAACACAAGTCTCTATCAATAAACATGTACTCGCTAGATCCCATCTAGTATTAAAAACACGATCAATAAAATAATCACCTATACCATCAACATTAGCATCTTCCAGAATAATTGAGCCTGATGACGGATCATAACAATCACCATAACAACCAGAATCAAAAGCATTTGCCGTACCAAAATCTAAAATAAATTCAATAGAAGTTGCAGGTGCAATCTCTAAAGGTACTGATGGCTCCGCTGTAAGAAGAGGAACTGTGCAAGCTCTATTTAAGTCTTCAAAAGATATAGCTAGTGATACGTTACCATGGCTAGGTGAAAACCATATAGGATCATCAGTATCATTACATATCTCAATTCTTACTCTAAATCCTAAACCACAAAACCAGTCTGTAGTGCTAACATCTATTCCAAATGTACATCCCTGATCAGGCAAGCCTCTAAACTCTGCTGTATCTATTCCACCAGCCCCTTGACTATTTATTACATTCCAAGTAGACCAGTCAGTAGATACCTGAGCATTAGTTAGATTCTCAACAGTTACTCTTTTTACTACTGCTTGAGTTAACGGAGTACCTACAGGTGGATTACCAGGATCAAGAGGATCTTCCTCCTCTACTAGTCCAGCATAGAAAAACCGCATGTTGCGGATAAAACAGGGAAAGTAATTTCTACAATCAGTGTCATCCCCGCAACATGGGTCGCACGGTAGAGCATTTAAAGACCACGGTAATTGTACCATTATGGCTTATGCTTCTTATAGTAACAACAGTACCAAGACAAACAAAAGTTAGCAATTGATACAACTAGAATAGCATAAAGAATATAATGATTCATAGTATATCTCTTTAGTTAAAGAGTAATAGTTATGGTGGGCAGCAAACTACATCAACATATGGCTTGCCATTAATCCACTTACCTTGAACCCTTTGAGCTGCGTCTATTGAAGCAGTACAATGATTGTACGATTTAATGGCTATCGGAGAACCAACATCATCTAGTATATTCTCATAAATACCACCAGTGTTTAGCCTTTGTAATCTTATATTTGCACCAGCAGTTGTTCCTGCTGTACCAAACTCAGACAGCGGTGTACCACCAGGTATACTAGTAAATACCCACCCTATAAAAGCAAATACACCCGTAGTAGGAATAGCCATCATTCCAATATTAGCATAAGGGTGTATCTGTACTATTATATCAATAGCAATTTCTTGTTCTAGAACATTAACTACAGGTATCTCAAAAGGAGTAATACTGCCTACAGAAGGATCGTCCATTTCTCTTAATAGTAATTGTGCTCCGTCATCTCTACTCCAAACTTTAACTTTACCCTTACCTAGAGTATCCGTTAACGGATCAAAAGCAGTCAAAGTCTCACTAACTTTGCACAATAAATTATCTGCTTGTGGCATGGAACACCACACACCATCTTGTCCTGAAATATCTCCAAATCTAGTTGTTACGTCAGATAAACAAACTAATCCTGAAAAATCATTTCTAACAACTGTGTCTGTTATACCTGGACCTACACCACAAGGATGCCCAATTTTAGGCAAAAAATCAGGAGAACCAGAAGCTACTAAACAAAAATGTCTTCTACCTGGTTCAAATGGAAGAATATATCCTAGCCTTCCACCTAGAATTTGATTATCTTGTACATTATACATTGTTAATGGAGAAGGGTCACTTAAATCTCCATGTTTTCTAATCCCTACTATTAGAGGCTCTTTATCAGCAAGTCCACCAAAAGCTATTCCAATAGATTCATATCTATTTACAGTAAAAAGAGCCTCTGCTTCTAAAGGATTAAGGTCTTTAAACTCTACATTGTTATAATATGAATTTCCTCCCTCTTGATACCCTTCTGGATTTGTATGCTCAGCTTGAACGAATGTAGTATAAGTATTTAAGTCTTGTGACCGTAACTCACGATTACCAGCATGGTACTCTTTTATATGAATAGTATCTAAACTACTATGTGACATTACTACTATAAACCTCCACCTTCTTCCAGTGCATTACCAGAAGAATCTCTAGGTAAGTCTACCCAGTCGAAAGCGTTATAAGGATCTACAGGTGCATCAAATTCGTCTACAATTTGATCACCAAGTCGTATAGTTAAAGCAGTAGTTTCACGAAAAAACCTATTCCAACCTATCTCTCTGTAGTGAAACTTCTGAACGACTTTCAATGTATCTATAAAGCCTACTCTCTTAGTTTGAAACTTTGATCCTGCGTATAATAATGTCTCTGGGTTAAAAGTTTGACGTAATACATCAAATGTATATGGATTGACATTTACCGAATTTTGCAATTCAAGCATACTAATATGAAAGTTTTTATCCATAGCAGTAATAGTTCTAGTAATAACACCACCAAAAAAGAATACACCAGGGTTCTCTGCTGGAGTTAATAACCTATCATCACTTAACCATTTATACTTAGTATTAGTAAGTCTATTAAATGAGCTGCTAACCTCCATCACTTCAGATATTTCTGAAGTTTCAAGAGAATTAGTGTAGTCTACTCGAACAAGAGCATGTTCATAAAGATTACCTTCATTAGCTCCTGGTTTTCCAGCTATAATAAATGTCCCAGCACAGCCTCTAGTAACCATACTTAGTCGTCTAGCTATTGGTGGATGCTCCACATCAAGAAAATAAGGCCATGGTCTACCAAGAATATCAGCATAAAATGCTTGTCTATCATTCCAAGCAAGTCTAAGAACTACACTACAATTCCAGTCACCTGTAAAATCATCATACTCCTCTACAGCAGTCTCTAATTCTTCTGAGACATTAGGGACAGCGGTAAAAAGAAAGTTAGCCATAACTAAACCATCACTATTCCATTATTTACCATAGACCCACCTCCAGCAGAACTTAGACTCTCATTAATCTCTTGTAACTCAACTAGTTGCTCTTGATTAACAGATAATATTTTAAGATCAACTTTAGCAGCAGCATCCTCAATAGCAAATGCTAGTTTTTCTACAGTCAATCTACCAAGACCACGACCTTTCGAATCATCTGTTGGCACTTCATCTCTATCCGCAGTCTGTCCAGGTGTAGGTCTTCGCACAGGATTAGGTCCAGCTTCTAATGCTTCTCTTATATTCCTAAAACTTTCTACAACTCCTTCTATTCGCTCCCCCGAAAAGGCTGCGTCTATCTGTATCATTAGTGTAGCTAAAAGTGCAATTATATCAAGAATTCCATTTTTAAGAGGAGCTAATTTTGTTTCAAATGCTATAGCAAATGTATTAAAAGTCTCCCCAACCTCATTAGTAACAGTTGCTAATTCGTTCATCCACTTTACTAAGTCCACAAGTTCAACTATAAGAAAAACAAAATCAGAAACAAGTTCCTCAATAGCAGGTGATAAGAAAGCAAATACTTCTTCTGCTAATTCACCTGCCTTAACCTTTGCAAAGTCTAATCTACCACCTAGTCTTTGAGCTAGTGCTTCAGCAGACTGCTGCCTAGTAGCTAATTCATCTAAGATAAGTGCTCGTGCTTTATCTGCTTCTCCTGTTCTTACTAGCTCCCTTATTAACTTCTTTTGCGTAGTTGTTAAGTCAATACCAATTCTGTCTAATCTCTCCATGCCTTCGATAGGATCTTCTAAAGCCCTACCGATAACATTCATTGCACTTTTTAAGTCTAAACCCTTAGTTGCAGATAACTCAAAAGCAGCAATGACAGCAGATAATGCTTGATCACCTTGCAGATTTTTAAACTGAAGAGCTAGAGCAGTAACACTTACTATTGTTTGATCAGAAACAGCTAATGTACTTTGCATTGCACTAGCCCATTCTAAAATCTGATCTGCTGTAAATCCTGCTGCCCCTCCTGTAGCTCTAATAACTGACTCTAATTGAATAGTCGCTACTGCTTGTTCATCAAACTGTTCGAATAAAGTTGAGAAAACACCTACAACAGAATCAACTATCCCTTTTAAATCTCCAAGTGTAACAACTAATTTACTTGCTATTGAACTTGCGAAACTTTCTAACGCATTTTCAGATTCACTAAGGGCATCCGTTAACCCACTAGGATCACCTGTGATTTGTGTTGTGACTTTTCCTTGCGACATGCTTATTATACTCGTCTTGCGTCTTAAACGTTTTAGTGCCTGATGCACTTTCACCAGCTAAATTTTTATACATTACTATATGTTCAGCAGGCGGCATCTCCCTTATCTGTTGAAAAGTCCAACCACAGTTATATCCTAAACAAGCATACATAGCTTGCTTATTTTCTAAGAACTTTTGATAATCTCTTTCTCTTTCTTCAAGCGTTCCTTCTCCTTGTTCAACTCTTTTCTTTTCTTTTTTTTTGAGGCAGCATCCCCATTACTAAGGTTACTAGTAGATGGATTATTCAACGCCATAAACTGTTTGTTCACAGCTATTATATTTTCTGGATTACGCATCTCCAAAAGAATATCTTTAGGGTCAAGATTAGGGTGATTCTTACTAGCTAGTAGACAGAGAATTACACTCATGCCTTCTGGAGTAGCAATATACTTTCTGCCAATTTCAGACATGAAAGTACCTATCGCGGCCTCTCGAACAGCAATAGCTAAAATCTTATCCCTAGCTTGTTCATGGATATTTCTAGATGCTGCTTCAGCCGTCTCTAGAATTCTTCTTTGAACATAAGAATCTAATTTACCGATGGATTCATCAGATAAAGCATCGAGAGTTAATTCATATTTGCCGATAGTTATTACAGACGATTTCCCTCGAACATCTACAGTCATTCGTATACTCCAGTATTATCATGCTATATTACTTGGCCACCATTCATTAGTATTCGGAAACGCGATTAGTCCAATAGTTTTAGGTGGAGGTGTTCCTCCAAATGCTTGCATTTCAAAGTTCTTCGTATACCCAACAATAGAATCATTCTCAATATCCACCTCTATATTTGTATGATCTTTAAGTATGCCATATTTTAACAACCAAAAAGTTGTAGCTGAATCATACAATCTGATTTGATAGTCATTACCTGACAGTAAAGCATGTGGCGTATCATCTGTTAGCCATATAGTTGACTGTCGATCTATAGATAATGTCCAATCAATTGCTCCTCGGCTAAATGCCTCCGCACAAGCTGTTGAACTATTAGTAAAAGGTTTATTATCTGCCGAGATACTTAAAGTAGCTTTAGTAATATTTGACAACTCATCAAATACTGGAGCAGCAATATCTGTAGCAATTTCAACCTTAGCAGGGCATACATCATCAAGATCAATTTCACTAGCGTCTACTATCTGTGGATCAGATAATCCCTGTGCTAGTGGCCCCTCCCCAGAAAAGTTAACAACATGGGCTATAGGCTCTTGTGTTTCCCAATTCCATGCAATCTCTACAGAGTCAACAATAATATTACCACCATATATTGTACCTAGCATATCTACAGCACGATCATCTGGTGCAGTATATCCCTCAAAGAAACCTTTCTCTCTTGGCATTACAAAGGGTACAGATCCATACGCAGAATAAGAACCACTCCAAGCAAACTTACCTTTTAGCCTACCACTAGCACACTGTGTATTGGATGCTTGATACTTAATAGTAGAGCGATTTTCATTAAGAATCCACTGTCTAACTGAAGAAACAACTGTAGGGGCACCAGTACCTGTTACTCTAACTGCACCAAAGCATCCTGTATGTACTATAGGAGTAGCCATTCCTGCACCTTTATAATATAACGGCTTATATCGTGTTAGCTAGTTCTAATGCTACGTCCGATGAAGTAAACATCATACCCACGTCAAACTGCATTAAATCAGCCCAACCACGTTTTCGTTCATCACCTTGTATTTCATCAATATCACTAAATCCAATAGTTGTAGTTATAAGTTGTACTGACGTAACAAAAGACTTACCCTGCCATTGAAGTAAGCCTAAATTATTTCGCCAATCAATAAGTGTTCCAAATAATAACCACTGAACTTGAGCAAGAAATTCATTATAACGAAAATCTGCTGTAGAACTTCTAACTCCAAACGCTTGAACAATACTAGTAGAACTAGAAGACGATTTAAGATTACCTGATAAACCTTCAGGAGCAATTAGTATTTCAGGAACATCTTGAGTAGAGATATTATCTTTATGAGGGTCTCTATCTTTATCATAACGAATACGATTACCCTCTACAACTAGTCCTTCAGTCATCTCAGATCTAGCTTCAAGTATATCCCACAACCCAGTATATAATAAAGTTAAAGGATTAGGTGCAAAAAATTCAGTCATTTAACAACCTTAGTTTTCTCAACCATTTTATTTACGCCTACCTTTAATGCTTTAGTTATACCTATAGTTCCTTTCCTTCCCATCCTAACTATAATCTTTCTAGCTGGATAGTTACCTGCACCAGTCTGATGAAAAGAAGCTAGTTGTCCAACAGATACTTTACTCTTAGGGTGTTTACCTCCTCTAATGCCTACCTCAATGCCACCTGGTATAATTCTTTCATACTGACCAGGTAGCTTACTAAATACAGGAGTTAACGAATCTAAGAGAGTATCTGTATCTCGTAAGATTAAAGAATGTCCTTTATTTCTGATAGTAGACTTTTTAAGTTTTCGCCAATTACCACCACCCTTTGAGAACTTCTTAAACCTTCTAAAAAGAAACCGTCGATAAATTACCGCCCATTTCTTGTAGATTGTTCTAAACTCACCTCGTCCAGAAGAAGAACCTTTAAGTATATTTCTCCTAAGTAGATTATATCCTTTAAGATCAGTAGTAACTCCTACTTCAACTTTAGTCATAATTCTAGACTAATGATTCTAGGTATCAAGAAGCACTTCAACGATACAAGCAGGACGTTGATTCACAATAAGTGGGTTGCTATTAGTATGCAACTTTACACCAGTATCAAAATCATTACGCACCTGCTTAACATAAACATCACGACCTTTTGTATTAACAGTTTCTACAAAAGGTGCAGGAGCATTATATCGCTTAAATATGTTCCTAGTTCCAATAGGAACAACATAACAAACAGGATCACCAGGAGTATCAGGATGATCAATATAAGGAATGTCAATAGTCCTAGTACCATCAGTAGTGTCAATAGTAGCTACATTCCTATACTCTTCAATATTAATCCCAAAAAGATCAACATTATTATAGGCAAGATTCTCTCTTTGAACAACAGTATCTTGCCAACGATCATAAGCTTCCTTAACACTAGCTATCACAACAAACTCATCCATAAACGCTTGATTACAAAAACCATGAAGGCTTGTAAAAGACTCTCCGCCTAAAGCATCAATAACTCGTCTACGAATATCTTGAAACCCTAGTTTAGCAGAATTTGCTCCAGCTTTTGAAATAGTTACAGTTTGTTTAAAGATATTAAACTCTGTAAACCAGTTATAGATAACTGTAGATCCATCAGCATCAAGAACAATTCCAGATAAAGCTTTCGCCATATGGAATTCCCAAGTAGCCGCATGGTCCTGTTTTAGTTGCTCTAGCCTATCGGCAACTATCTCACCAATTGCTTCTGTACGATTATCCGAATTGAATGCTCGTACATCTGCAATATCATCTGCCATAATAAAATCATTCTTAGGCAAATGTGGTACTTGAAAAATTCTAGCTTGTCGAACACGCTCTGTAGCAAACTCTTCCATAGTTCCTCTAGGAGCAGTAGGAACTAAAGTAAGTTTACCGTGCCTTTCCTCAATCTTAACTTGATTATGAAATACACCTTCGGTCTTAAACAAACCCATTCCGTCAATACGACCAGGAACGTATGGAAGCTTGTCGATACCTTCAGTCAAGGATACCATCCCGAAAGCATCACTACTAAATACATCAAGAACAGAACCCATAATACAACTCCATTTTTAAACTGAAAGGTTAAAGTTAAATTAAGTTACTTGTTCACTACCAAGAGCAGACTTACCAGGACGCTGTAGAATATTTTCAGCACCCAATGGTACAATAAGATCAGCAAGAGTCATTGTATTTCCATCAGCATCAAGAAGTGCCATACCTGATTGCCAAACTACAGCAGGACCACGAGCAAGAATCACATACTTTCTAGTCGTAGTTACACCAGCCGCTAAACCATCAAGATGGCCTTTCTCAGCAATGATAGCATTAACATCTGCTTCATCAGAACCAACAAGACCTACCTCAACAAACTCAGCAGTAGTGCCATCATATACAACAGGTCGACCACCAATATCAATATCAGTATAGTCAACAGCACCAGCATTAGTAAGAGTTGCTTCATCAAAGCAAAATTCATTGCTTTCAAAATGCTTAATAACATCTCCAGCAATCTTAGTTTTAGACAACATAGCCATAATTGTAAGTCCTTTTGGTTAGGTACGACTATTAGCATATAGCTAACAATCTATGATGTGCGAAGTTAACTAGCTGCTTTTACTTTAGCAGCGATAGCTTTATGAAGTGGATTCTTCTCTGGGTCGTTAAGATCTTCCCTAGATAGTTTCAGAATATACTCTTCGTTGTTTTGAGTACCTGTCTGCTCACCTCCATGAAGAGGAGTTTTCTCGCCTAGCTTTTCATTCTCAGCCCACCATACAAAATCATCTGGTGAAATCTCAGAAGAAAGAGCAAGAACAACAGAATCATTTGAACAATACTTTTCTGTTGCAGACTTAGCTTGAGCAGCAGTAATGTAGCCATCTCTAAGAAGTCCATCAATTTTGTTCTGACGATTTTCAGTTCCCATAGTAACAAGACTAGCAGCTATAACAGGAACATCTTTCTTCTTAGGAATCAGCTTCTCTAGATCAGTAATCTTACCCTCTAGGATAGACTGTGAATCTTTAAGAGAAGTAAATGACAAAGCAATACTATCAGCAATTGCTTTGTCTTCTTTCTCATCTTTAATATCAATACCCAAAGACGAAGCCAAACTAGATAGTGTAATGATATCTGCCATTTTAGTTTCCTTTTTAAAACATTCCTTAGTAAAAACAGGAGTAGCTTTTAAACTTGCAGCAATTGCAGTAATCCTATCCATACCTGGAAGTACAGGATACTCTGTCCATGCTACATGGGTAATAGGTAAATGATGGTGAGTCTTTTTAACAGGAGTAATCATCTCCCTTTCAACATAAATAGAAGTCTGAGAGTCTTTAAGCTCACCATAAGACTCTTTGTCTTTAAACTTAACTTTGGCAAAAAGACCAACACGGCCTTTAGAGTCTTCTTTCTTAGTATACTCTAATGCTGTAGACTTACGAGGAACATCTATATTATGTTCAAAAGGCATAGGTACTTCTACACCTTCACCTATTAATGATGCTTGCACATCTACCCAATGATCAATTGCAGTTTCAGTTATTTCAAATTCAATGTTACCAGCATCTTTATAAAATTGGCCAACATAAGCAATTTGTTTCTCATACGTAAGATCATCTCCGTCATTAGATAGCGATAACTTATCACAGTCATCAGGAATAATTAGCCAATTCAACATAGCAATCCTCTACCTTCTATATACCATTTTTCAAAGGAAAACAGCAAACCAAATTTATAATTTAGCTAGAAGACTTAATGTGCTCCTCTACATAGTCATTTAACAAAGATGCTGCTATCTGTGTTTTCAAACGATTCACAGCAGCAGACCTAACCCATCCTCTTACTATGTTAATAACTTCCGCAGGGGTACTACCAGAAAACAAAGCTTCTACTACAACTGCATCAAGTGTAATACCTTCAACCTCACTCATAGATTTAAATGTTATACTCAAATTATGTCCAGGCATAATTATACCTCCCCTTATTTTAAGTAGAAACGATAAACTTTTTAAGCAGAAATAACAGGCGTAGTAATCCGTTGCGTAGCTTTAGCTCTATCAAATCTATATCTTCGAGACATCAAGCCATCAATAGTTTCCTCTACTCGTTTTCTATGCCATTGTACTTTATTCCTATCTGAATCTGCATTAGTCGGTCCCCTACATTCATACAGTACAACACCTGCCAATCTAGCAGACAAATCTACAAGAACTCTTTCATAAGGAACTAGAGTAAAGGGTATCTTATAAGCCCCAGCACGCAACCTACAATTAATCTCATTATCAGCTAAACCAATCATAGTAGAAATTCTAGCACCTATTAAAGAAGATTCTCTGTCTCCATCTAAATC
>SDBT01011153.1_pt1 | contig 14483 bp, 13 predicted proteins | sample 2277101 | NCBI WGS metagenome assembly SDBT01 (sample SAMN10404973, study PRJNA504765) | marine sediment metagenome | isolation source: marine sediment core GS10_PC15, 103 cmbsf | place: Arctic Ocean: Southern Knipovich Ridge | collected 2010
TCTTCTGCGGTGCCGCCATACTTGTGGGACCTTCAATTATCATATATTTGCCTATACCGGTGATAGGCGGTTTGATTGTCTTTTTAGGGATTTCTCTTCTTGCTGAATGGGTATACGATGCGTGGTTTAAGTTACAAAAAGCTGATTATTTCCTGGTAATTTTCATTCTTATTGTTATTGCATTCTTTGGCTATCTTACGGGGGTTGGTATTGGAATCATTATTGCCGGAATACTTTTCGTGATAAATTACAGCCGCACAAATGTTGTCAAACACGAACTTACCGGATCAATATGTAAAAGCAAGGTGGAGCGTGCGGCACGGCATCAAGAGCTACTGAAAGAAAAGGGAGAACAAGTGTATATACTTATTCTCCAGGGTTATATATTTTTCGGCACTGCCGACAGCCTCTTTAATCAAATTAGACAACGGCTCGATTCCACCAAAAAACAGCAGGTACACTTTATGGTACTTGATTTTCGATTGGTCAGCAACATTGACTCTTCAGCGGTGAACAGTTTTTTGAAATTTAAACAATTGTTCCGGACAAAGCAGGTAAATCTTGTCTTTGCAAATCTTAATTCAAGCATCAGGCAACAACTGCAACACATTGACTATTTTGGGAAGGACGATATCGTATGTTGTGATTTCCCGGACCTTGACCATGCGCTTGAGTGGTGCGAAGACAGTATTCTTGATATGGAAGAAACTGTAGATATGGATCATATATCGTTATCACAGCAGCTCGAGGAGTCATTTTCCAATAAGGAGGCAGTCCCTCGTTTTATGAATTACCTTGAGTATCTAAAGGTACCCGCGGGATACTACCTGTTCCGACAAGGGGAAATCTCGGAAAATCTTTATTTAATTGAATCAGGTAAAATTTCTATTTTGCTTGAGATCGGTGACGGCAGAAATATTAGATTGCAGACAATGAGCGGAGGTACTGTCTTGGGTGAAATGGGGCTCTATACAAAAAAGCCTCGCTCTGCCACAGCAGTTGCTGAAGAACCAACCAGCCTTTATTGTCTTTCACATGAGTCCTTCAATAAAATGCAGACTGAAGACCCTGAAGTTGCTCTTTCTTTTCATCAATTTGTTGTGTGCTTACTTGCTGAGCGCCTTGTATTTGCAAACGAAGAAGTAAAGGCACTTATGACTTGAATACAGAGAAATTCAAATTGAAGAATTGATCAGGGAATTTTCATCTTTTGTTTATGCTTGACGCCAAAGTTTCTTTTATGTTAGGTTTTTTATAGAAAAATGTCCCGCTTCTCAATATCCGGCATCGACTCTATGAGACCTTTGGAAAAGGATCACCTATGTTTTCTTCCCTTAAATCAAAGATAATTTTTTTTATTGCTATAATCATGGCAATAACCGCTGCTGCCGTTATGTATTTTACACACAGGGATGTTGAACTTGCCATGCTTCGAAAGGAGGAAGTCCTGGCTAAAAACGTTCTTCGTATGGTGGAGCTTAATATAAAGGGTGGTTACAAAAAACTCCTTACCAACAGGCTTAATACGATATTACGTCATAAAACGCAGTTGAAAGATTTGACTGCTATTGCTTCTTCCATTATAGGGGAGTTTGCCGCTCTTTTTAAAAGCGGGCGGTTAACCGAAGAGGAAGCACAGAAAAAAGCACTAGACTGGTTAAGGTCAGTTAAATTAAAAAATGAGAGCAACTGGTTTGTTATTGACCGAAATTCAACAATTATTGCACATCCTGACTCTACAATAGAGGGAATGTCTATCACTTCTACTCGTGATATGAAAGGAAGACTCATCACCGATGTCATATCAAAAAACTTCAATAAGTATGGCGGAGATTTCGCTGTTTTTCAATGGAATTACGGCGGAAAAAAACAAAAAAGCAAGAAACTTGTTTATTTTATTTCATTTCCGGAATGGAACTGGAGCATCGGAGGGGTGATAGATATTAGTGAAGTGGAAGCAGAGGCAAAACGGGAACTGGATAAAATTATTAAAGTGCTAAGTAAAACTTTCTCCAGAATAAAAATTGCCGAAACCGGGTTTGCTTTTCTTTTTGATGGTAATGGCGAAATGCTTATCCTTGCGGACAAGGAAATGAACCATGTTTACAAATCAGCACGTAATCTTTTAACCGGAAATGCCCTGCTAAGTGATCTTATGAACGCTTCGAAGAGGGAAAATAATTCCGTCCGTTACATTACTCCCAACTTCAGAGATACCGATGAAATGATTGCCTATATCAGTTATTTCAAGGCACTGGACTGGTATATAGTCGTTACGGTTTCTGTAAGAGAGATCGGTCTTCCAGCTAAAGCCCTTGTAACCAGACAAAGTTATATCATAGGGATAATTTTTTTGGGTAGTCTGATTATTGCATCCATTCTTGTTAATAAAATTTCCAAACCACTTAATATGCTATCAGCATACGTCAAGGAATTTTCATCGCATGATTTCACCGCTGATGATGATAAAGAGCATCCTATTGACAGCCTTCCGGCCAGATACAAAGATGAAGTCGGCAGATTGGCGGAGTCATTTGTTTTTATGAGGACCGAACTTAAAAAAAATATTCTCTCACTTATGGAAACAACAGCTGCCAAAGAGTGTATCGAAAGTGAGCTGAACGTGGCCAGGGAGATTCAAATGGGGATTTTGCCAAAAACGTTTCCCGCGTTTCAAGAGTATAATGAATTTGATCTATATGCAATGCTTGAACCGGCTAAAGAGGTGGGCGGAGACCTTTATGACTTCTTTTTAATCGATGATGACCATCTTTGCTTTACTCTGGGCGATGTTTCAGATAAAGGTGTCCCGGCTGCTCTGTTCATGGTCATCACCAGAACCCTGATAAAAACAACGGCAAAAAAAGGACTGTCTCCAGCAGGCATAATGAACGAGATCAACAATATAATAAGTGCAGACAATCCCCGTTCAATGTTTGTCACCCTTTTAATCGGCATATTAAATATCCGCACAGGAGAAATTTGTTATGCCAATGGTGGGCACAATCCACCAGTTGTTATAAGCCGCAAAAAGGACGTATGTTACAAAAAAGAGTTGAGCGGAACGGTTGTCGGAGCGATAGAAGGCCTCTCTTATAGAGAGTTATCATTAACATTGCGTCCCGGCGATGCTATTTTCCTGTACACCGATGGTGTTACTGAAGCTATGAATTCCGAAAAGAACCTTTTTTCCGATGAAAGACTTCTGGAGGAAATCGAGCCCCTCCGGGAAAGGCCTGTTGAAACCGTTATTCATGGGATTACCTTAAAAGTTAAAGAGTTTGCCGGTTCTGCACCGCAATCAGATGATATCGCCATGATGATGATCAGATACAACGGCAATACCATGTAGCTTCGTCAGGAGGTTGTGAAATCGCTTCTATTTCTGAGCACATTATTTAACGTTAGCTTTGAATCTTTGGGATAAGAGACAGAAAATTAATAATAATTTAATATGTGGAGATCGCTATGGACATAAATATTTCGGAAAAACAGGATGCTTTTATTGTGTCGGTAAGGGGCAGGTTGGATGCGGTAACTGCACCGGAGCTGGAAAAAACAATTTCCAAATATACTGATAGTGATAAAGGTAAAATCATACTCGATTTTAATGAACTTGAGTATATCAGCAGTGCAGGCCTTAGGGTAGTACTGGTTACCGCTAAAAAAATGAAGGCAAAACAGGGTGAACTGCTTGTGTCGGGACTGAAGGATACAGTCAAAGACGTATTTGAACTTTCTGGATTTTACATGATTATCAAGATTTTTGATACAGCGGAAGCTGCTCTAGAGCAGATGTGATTAATGAATATACTATCTCAAATAAGACTGCCTGCCAAACGTGAAAATCTGGAAAAATTTTCGGAGCATGTATTACAGTGTGCTGAAAAACAGGGAATCGATCAGAAACGACTAATGCAAATTAACCTATCCCTGGAGGAAGTCCTGGTTAATATATGTGATTATTCATACCGGGACAATGAAGGGGATATTGAAGTTATTTGCGGCCTTGATAATGACACTCGATTTGTTATTGAAATTACAGACTCCGGGATTCCTTTTGATATAGATTCGTTTGATGAACCTGATCTGAATGCTGATATATCTGAACGTAAGGTCGGTGGTCTTGGAATATACTTAATTAAAAAAATGATGGATGATATACAGTATCGATTTGAAGATAATAAAAATATTCTAAAACTTATCGTCTACATAAACAGTAAAGACAGCTGGTTACCATAGGCGATTTAATAGATATATTCACACCTCTCAAGTAATCGAGACCTTTGAAAAATGCTTCCCGCTGTAGCGGGAGGCAAAAGGGGGCGTTTTGCAAAGGTCTCGTAATCCTTACCCTGAGCTATCCATTTCTATACCGTAGCTTATTTGCCAAACTCATTCTCTATTTTTTGAAGATATTTTTGATGCCGCTTTTTAGCTACCTGCACAGCAAGCTCCTGATTCGTCGTAAGACATGCCCTGCAGATCACAAATCCCTCCACTGTATTAAAATCACCCTGCATAATTTTTTTCCCACAGCTCTCACACCGTTTTACCGGTTTTGAATCGGCCGTAGCAGGTTCACTCTTCTGCGCAGGTTTTATATCTTCTTTTTCCGGCTGACGAGCTTCTGCTTTTACATCCACATCCATTTGTTCCGGCAGCGCATAAAAGCAGTCAGGGCAAAACGGGTTGCCGTCAACCTCCTTGCTTGCTACCGCATGTATCTGCCTGCCGCAGGCATGGCAGTTTACTGATTTACTCATACGGACGCTAACTCTGCCCAAAGGTTGTGTATCAGTTACCGGTTTTTCCTTTTGTGGATCATCCATATCTTCTCCGGGTTTATCTTTGGATATAACAGGTTCCGGAGACCGGAAGACCAATTCGGCGTGACATTTGCTACAGAAATTCCAGATCCCGACTTTTTTCACCTGGCCGTTATCAAGTTCCCTGTTACATACCTGGCATACAGGCTTTTTCTCATCAATGGAAATTTTATCAACATCATCAGATTCGAATTGAGGGGCAGGTTCAACTTCTGACTTTTTTTCGGATTTATCCATAAGTTTTCCGAAACATTCCAAGCAGAACATCCAGTCGGCAACCTTTCTGTATTCTTCTCCTGTAATATCTTTTCCGCAGTCTTTACATTTCATAAAAAGTACTTTCTCCTTATTTTAAATTTCAAATACTTTCGTTAAAAGCATCAATCTGTTTTATAGTTGTTTCTTTCAATGTTTGTATCTGTGCTTTGATATTTTCCACGAGCTTATCAACCGCCTCTTCAATTTTGGCACGAAAAGCATCGATCTGTTCCATTGCCTGTGCTTTTAATTTTTCAATCTGCTCGATTGCCGCCGCAATGATCTCTTCAATTTTCTGATTGATTTCATTTATTTTGTCATTAATTGTGGCCTGAATCTTATCGAGCTGCTCAATAAGCTGCTTCTGTAAATCCTCCATCTTCTGCATCGCCTGGGAACTTATATTCTCCACCTGGTCTGATATCTGTTTTCCGATCTTTTCCATCTGCTGGCTGACCTTGGTAACTGTTGTCGAAATCTGTTTTGTCATCTGCTTTATTACATTTTCAATGGTAGATACCGTGGGATTAACCAGCATTTTGGGCAGATTTTCAACCGGAATTTTATCCAGCATGTCCAGGGCTTTTTCAAGGGTTGAATTGAGAAAATCCACAAACTGCGTCAGCTTTTCCTGAAGTTTGGCAAGCTCTGTCTGCAACGTCTCAAAACTTGTCAGAATCATATCCTTAAACTCTGAAATTTTTTTCTTAATGGATTCGATCGTGGTCTCGGCGGTTTTAATAGCTGATTCAACCTGGCTGCGGAAAGCTTCAACTCTTTCACTTGTTTTGTCAACAAGAGAATCGAGTGCAACAATGGCCTGGTCCACACGCTGCTGTATCTGCTTTTCAGCAGTTTCAACTTTTCCAAGCATGGTATTCACCGTGCCGCGAAAGGAATCTCCCTTGCCTTTAACTTCATTTTTAAGCTGAACCAAAGGTTTGCCGATGGTCTCTCGGACCGTGGTTCCCGGCTCAATAACCGATGCTTTTTCAACTTCAATTTTATCCAGGGTGACTTCGATTCTGTCTGTTACGTCCCGGATGGAACTTTCGATTTCAATTTTCAATCCATTCAGCTTGGTTGTCAATATACCCATAATACGGTCTCCTCTGTATGACTTTTAAGGTATTGGTTCCATCGTAACATTCTAGCCTTTTAAAACAAACTTGTATAAAAATGCCTCAGAGGTGATCAAATTTAAAATCGCATCCTTTCCTTGAGATCCTTTTTAGCAGATTTTGATGCGCCTTTTAACTTGCCGGATGTTTCAGATAGTTTTCGCATGGCAGATTTAACGCCCGCGCTGATTTCTTCCACCTTTCCCGAAATTTCAGAATCCATGGCTTCAAGTTGCGCTTTTGTATCAGCCAGTGCCCCGTCAATTTTACCGGTGACTTCGGATTTTGTTGATTCAAAGCTATCCGTAATGCCGGAAATCGCAGATTCTTTTTCCATGGCAAGCTGCGCTCCTGCCGCAGCCACCTTGGGGGTCAGATCAAAAGTATCCTCGACCTTTTCTCTTGATTCGTCTTCTTTTGTCTCAAGTATGATCCCGCCGTCTTCCATTTGGATCAGCTCTGTATCTGTTCCCCACACTCTTTCAATACTAAATAGGGGTTTATTATCCTTATACACATACTTAATCGAAGTTTCACTTGACGCGCTTTTCCCGAAAAGAATATGATTTCCCTGGGAATCCATTGAAAGCCTGGTCCCTTCCCCCCAGTCAAGAAAATCTGTTATTTCGGCACTATCATAGTATACATCCAGAAGTACTCTGGAATTTGTAAAAGCAGGAAAAAAGAAATGTCCGGTAGTAATATCAGGTGTAAAAGGTACCATAACAGGACTGTTCCAGAGGGGAATAAAAACGGAATAATAATCCTGGGAAGTTTTCGGATTTGAAAAAACCTGGTATGTCTTGTGCGTGAGTTTCCCGGATAGACTGACGATTTTGCCTTCAACACGGATGGGATAATAGGGTGTTTTGAAATGGGGCAGTATAACTGCAGGATTATCTTTATATTCCATCCGGGTTGTCATTTCCATATCGTATATAGTAAAATCAGTATTAAGATCATGATCCGCTCCTTGCTCCTTTGCGTTTGCTGTCAGCCGGATTTCATGAATCCTGTATGTTTTTTTTTGCAAAAAGGTTTTGTCGCTCCATTCTCCTGTTTCAAACTTCACCATGGATCCGATTCTAAATGTTTTTGCAGGAAACTGCTTCAGACTGATTTCAATTTCATGTTGCCGGTAATAGAGTTTCGAAGCTTCCAGATTTTTCCGTTTATCCAGTTCTTTAACAATTTCGGTGCGCAGAATAATATCTTTAGATGTCCCTGAAACTGCCTGGTCCTGGGTAACTTCAATCTTCTTGGGCGACTCTGAATAGGCATTAAGGATTCTGATATTTTGCCGGCAGGTTTCGGGCATGTGAATGCAAAGATCATCTATTTCCTCGGGATGAAAAGAGATGCTGGATTTCTCGGTGGTTTTACGGTTTGACAGTTTGAGGGACTGAGTCTTGTAATTATATGCGCAAACACCATTATAGCATTTTACATACCACATGAGAAAATCATAAAAACTTGCTTCATTAAGGTCGTGTCCCAACCCAAGGCAGGTCATTGCCTGCCTCCTTTCAAGCGCATCCCACTCCATCTCGAGAGAGATGCCTTCCACAGCGTTGGCTTTGAGTATGTCAGCCATTTTTTTCTTGATATATAACTCCGTCGGAAAATGCTGTTTCCACAGAACCTGTGGAGCATCCTTAAAAAAGATTTCATAATGACGCTGTAAAACCGGATTCCCGGATACATCTTTATAGGTGATTTCGCGAACAGATTTTTTTGTCACAATGCCTACTATAACTAGAGGCTCAGGCTCAGGTGACGGCAGATTGTGTACACCCTGAATTGAAAGTCGCACCTCCATCAGATCAGGTCTTATAAATTTGGGAAAAAGTGCATCCCTTGCCGAAGCTGAAGAGATCCAGAAATCCAACTTTCCGTCGAAGCCGTATGAGTAAAGGTTTAACTGGTAATTTTTAATATTACCGCCTGGAATACCGAAAATATCGCTGTTGATCGTTAAATTGAGCTTTAATCTGAGTGATTCTGAAAACATGAAGATCTTTACATCCTTACTGTAAACGGCCGCAATCTGCGTTTTTGGTTTTTGTCAAACATCCCGCAATTGCCCCTGAAAAATTCGTATCCGTCGAGCTTGCGCTTTTCCGCCTTTCATTTTGTCGTATCCCAGATAGCTTTCGGATTCGAGTTTCATCCATCTTTTTTGAGATTGAATGACAAGAATAATTTCCACGTCTACTTCAGCCGAACGTAAAATAGGAAAAACCTGATCGTCGAGCCGGCTTTTAATCTCTTTTGGCCACGGTGTTTCGGTATCTGTAAACTCTTCATCGCTGAAAAGTGTAATATGCATTCCGTATACGGTTGCTTCTGTCTTTTTACCAAAAACAGCATCAGAACCCATAATGGTTTTCCCAATTATAAGGGCTGAAGCCTTTAAACCGCGCTGCATCACCATTTTTTTGACCTGAATTTTTAACTCAGGAAAGACCAACTGGAAAATCCAAAACAGCGTACTGCAGGATTTCAGATCCATCATCAGTAAATATTGTCGTTTTGTGGTCTCCCAGTCTGAAAAATATTTTGTGTTTTTTTCAGGGTATATGTTGAAGATATAATTCCAGATAAGAAAATGATCAAAATATCCGATAAAATCGGTAAAGGTAATGCTATCAATATCTTTTGTATCAACATTTTTCTGAAAATAGCTTGGTAGAGTACTTTGCGCGCTTAAAAGGCCCATATTAATGGTGATGACCACCTGGCGGTCGGGTCTATAAAGAAATTCAATCCCCTGTATAAGACTGGATTGAGAGCACGTACTCATATGACTTTTAAAATGTATTTCTTCCAATAGAAATCCGTGATAAATTAAAAGCTTGAGAAGGGAAATGAGATCAAATTCATGAATTTTTTTAGATATTTTTGCTTCAAGATCCTTAATCGATGAGATATTGCTGTCTGTGGTAACAGATATATTTTCCATCACTTCCTGTTTCCAAGCTCAAAAGCTTCCACCAGGTCTTCGATTTGATTCAATGCTTCACCAATGGCGGTATTGAGAAACGCTTCCTCATTTTCTACAATTTCGGTATCTTTTGTTTTTGGAAAACGTTGCAGGAGCAACTCCTTCAGTTCACCCATAATCAGGTCTATAACCTCGCCCTGGTCTTTGGAAAAACGTTGGCTGATAATGTCCGATAGACGATCAAATACCGACATCACGTTCTGATAATCAGGCTGAATAATATCAGTTCCGTGCTGTTTTTCTGAAATATCACCTGCCTGTGCCCAGGACTTGCGAAGCTGTTTTACTGAAAATATTTCTTCAATCCGATTTGATTTAGTCATTCTTTCCAAAAGAAGGCGGCGAAGGCGATTTATAATATATTAGGGGTTGCTCATAACTCTTTTTATAAGACATCTGAACCTGTGTTTCAGATTCCGGCTTTAAAAAATTTGAGATATTATAAAAGAAAAAATAAAATACGCAGATAATCGCTAATGCAACCGGATAATACCAGATCCTTGAACCAATATATTTAAACCGGCCGGTTTCCTCAATATCCGTCTGTATGTTTTCAGGCATGCTTGTGGAAATTTTTTTCCGGAGCTTTTTTAAATACTCGCTGATTTTTAGCGGATTATCATTATATCTTCCTTTGAATCCATGGTTTAAGCAGAAATAATAAACCTCATAAATAAAAGGAAGTGTCTGTGGCTTTCGTAAAATTTCTTCCAGTGTTTCGTAAAATATCTCTCCTGCATCATCAATTTGAAAAAGCTCCTTTTGCAGAGGAGGCCAGCTTATCTGGTTAACATCAAGAAACCGGGTCTGAACAAGCTCATCAAAAAAAGCGACAATCGGAAAAAGAACAAAATAAGAGTCCCTTTCCGTAAACTCTTCTGAAAACTGTGCCCGTAAAAAATCAAGTTGTGTTCGGATATCAGTTCGAACCTTTACAATCTCATCCCTTTTTTCTTCCACCGGGCCATCTTCAAAAGAGGGGGTGGAAGTTTCTGTATCCGACTCTAACTGCCCGCAGAGTTTTTCTATTTGTTCAAATACCGAATGAATTGATGCCCATTGCTTATTTTTCATACGCCTCCTTTGCGGACCGACGACTTTTAATTCGTTTATGATACTTCCATTTTAACCTCGATCTTTGCCTCTGAAATCCAGGCATCTAGAATCCTACCCACATGTATGGAAAATGTTTCAACGAGTGGTAAAATAGTGGGGTTTATCTCCTTGAATTTTAAAAAATATACAAATTTTAACATGCTAGGAGCTGTGCTTTTTTGAAGGTAAGCTTCCTCTACCCTTATGTCAGTCAATAAATCGACAACGCCTTTAAATTTTCCCTGGTGCACACTTCCCAGAATCCGGAGTATGCTTGTTACATCATCAATGTTGAGGATGGATTTGCTTTTAAGGGTAAGAAGGTGCATAAAACCTTCTATCTCTTCCTGAAACGAATTTTCTGCATGCGGGATAATATCACCTATTAGATTCCAATTAAGACCGATAATGCCTTTGTTATAGGGATCGAGCCGTATTTTTTGGCGCAAAATTTCAGGCAGCCAGGGCTGTAGCCAGAGTGCATCAACTGTAAATGTTTTGGGTTCCTCAAAAGCACGTGGAAAATGCAGGTTAACCCAGTGCTGCTTTATTCCCTCTCTGCTAATGTCCTGTTCAATCTCATATGATCCCTGACCACCGGATAGAATGCCCGCCCTGACCGGCACCATTCCTTCCTTTTCGCTCCTGAAAACTCCCATTACGGAATGGAATGCAAATCTTTTGTCCGACTCAATATGACGAATCGGGTATCGTTCTTTGGTTCCGTCACATATGAAAGGCTGAGACAGGGAACGTTGAAGATTGATAATCGGAGTTGCAAAAAGATGAAATACTTCTCGATTTAATCTGAGATTTTTGGGCCATTTTGAATCAATATCCATTAACAATGTAAATTGTGTCCACTCTCTGGGTGGCGTTGAAACTTTTATGTTTAAAAAAAGCTCCTGCTGTGGAAAATGGAAAAAAAGCCTTTCCTTCTGCAGAGGATGGGGTATTGCCTCATCAGCTTTATCATACGACATTCCGAATGATACATCACACGGTTTGCCGCGGGTGGATGCGGTGATTTTTTCATCAAAAACAACGGATACTTTTTTAAGATGCTTTTTCAGATAATAAAACACACGCATTGAAGCGTGATAATCGTTTAAATGATCGATATTAAATCTGAGTTGCCCTATTTCTTCGCTGATGGTGATGGATGATCTAATTCTGAGAAAAAATTTGTATCCTTTATTGGGAAGCAACATCATATTCATTCCGGTGAGTGAAATCGGTAAAATTTTCAAATCACAAAGTGTACGAAAGATCGCCGGACCCTCTGATTCGGATGAAACAGCTATCTCAGAATCTTTGGGGAAAAAAACGCTTTCGACAAACTGTCCGGTTGGTATAATCTGAAGAATACCCATGGCAGGCAGCGGTGCAAGCAGGTATGGGAAAAACTGTTGAAAGATCCGATGACGCGCAGACACAATATTGCGAATACCGGCCATATGTGTCCGCGCGGAAAAAAAGGCCATTGCTTCTATAAGTCTTCTTACATCAGGATCATCACTATCCAGTGGAGTAGACGGATGGGCGGCAGCATATGTCATACGGAAATTTTCAAGACTGTGCATTTCTTCCAAAAAAGCTTTATAAATGCTCTCATCAAACTCCATTAACCCACCTTTGTCAAAGTCCCTTTAACGTTAGCCATTTGTCCCTTTAAATTGACGATCCCTGTCGCTTCTAAGTCCAGTATCCCTTTGGAAGATATTTTCACCTGAAGCCCGTCCATTTCCGCTTTTGTGGTACCTGACAGCTTCAGATCCATACCTTTCACTTCTGTTTTGCCGGTTGCACTTATCGATGTGCTGGCTCCTTTTAATTCCGCTTTACTATTCGCTGAAATAGATACATTACTACCTGAAATTTTGGTATCTGACGTTGCCTGGCCAGTCAGCTTCCCACTGGAATCTAAAGTCATGTCTTTTTGACTTATAATATCAATTTTTTCATCACTTTCATACTTGGAATTTTTTTTGGACTTGCATGTGATTGTTTCGGCATTTAACGTAAAATCTTTACAATCTATTAAAATACCGTCCGGTTTCTGGGTAATTGTGCTTGTTTCCTTGTCACCCTTACAGGTAATTGTAATGGTTTTGCCGTCTAAAACGGCGGTCTGCGTAATCTTTCCATCCTTGTTTTCAACGGTAAAAGTGAGCCCGCTTTCTTTATTGAGTTTTACGCGACAGACCAGTGCACCCATGTAAAAATTAAACCGCCTTCAAAGTAATTTGCTACATTTTTTTATGCGTAATCCCACGCATTCTCTATTTGGAAATTGTTAAAAACAGAATCAAATACCATATGTAGAGATTGAGCGTTTTTTCTGACCACACAGTCAATATTAAATGCAATGTGAAAAGGATTATCATCTTCAGACCTTGTTATATTGACAATCTCAACCCTTGGCTCATATTTTTCAATATTTTCTTTGACCTCATTAATCACAGCATTCGCAATATCATCTTGCGAAGTGTATTCATTAAGGTCACGAATACCAAAATCAGCAAGAAAAGAACCGTATCCTCTTTTTGTATTGAGAATATTATTCAGGTTATCAACAATGCTGATCAATTCCGGATTTTCCGGTAAAGGAGTCGATTTTGATGTAAATTTGTTAAAAAACGGCATCTATCTTCCTCCAATGGGCTATTTTTTCTTTTTGCGGAAATTCTTAGTATGGGGGAACGTTCCCTGATTCTTTCGGATATAGAATGTTCATTTACATGTAACTATCGCCAGTATATGTAAAATTCCATGTCCTTGAACTGATTGTGATGATAAAAAGCCACAGACAATTCACGAAGGGCGTAATCCCATTCTTCTCCTTCTATTATGAGAAAAAAATCCACTTCAGGTCCAAAAGCATGTTGAAAAGGAGTCCGGTCTGTTTTTCTAATGGGAATACCCTGGAGTGCCATTCTATGTGCCAGAGACAGCCTGGAAAAACTTGCAAGTTTTAAATTTTCCACTGCAATCTTTATATTAACATGGCTTTTCTGAACCAGAAAATAAACTTGTTTTGCTTCCCTGATTTCCTTGGGCAATTCAATACGGTGTACCCCGTCCTTGAACTCAAAAGGAAGATAGGGTGATCTGGCCTTAGCTGTCTGCATCTGTTCTCTCAGCGGCTTAATAATCTGGTTGAAACACGTTGTAAGCTTATCATGATTGTAAGGAGATGTTATATGTTCGGGAACCGTATTTTTATAAAAGCATACTTCAGCATAAAGATTTTGCAATACTTCATAAACATAATACGGATGAACATGAACCTGGGAATCAAGGTTGGCCAGAAAACGTTGAGTCCTGTAAACACTCTTAAGGCATTGCCTTACACTGAACAGACTTTCTCCACTCAAATAACTTACAGCATCCAGCGTAAGGTTGTATTGGAAAATTTCCAGGACCTGGGAAAGCTCATCCAGTTCTTTTTTTAGAAAAGGTGAAGTGCCTGTTTGTAGCAATGGCGGTATATAACCGGCCGAGGCCTGCCAGATGCCTTCAGGGTTTTTGTCGAATTCAGCAAGTTTCATAGTCATAAATGCATCCGGATGATTTTGTTCCGAGGAAAGGACGATCTGGTAAACAACACGGGGAATGGCCTTTTTTTCCGACGCTTCCCACTCTTCTTCAATATCTTCGTCGGAAACCGTATCATGTAATACATGGCAGTAAACCGCTACTTCAATCGTACCAGGAATGTTCAGATTAAAGGGGGATAAAACCGCATTTCCCGGTATATCAAGTAGAAGCCCAGAAGGCATGACCAGTGTCATTGTCTGAATGGAAAAGACTCCCTCGTCAAGAAGGGTTTCATTCCATTTCAGTTTTGCAACGCCATATGCAGGAAGTCCGTTCATGCGGAACCGCTCAATCGAATCTGTTATAAGCGCTTCTTCCTGGGCAAAAAAGTGATCCGGAAGAAGTTCCTGCCCCATTTTCCATCGAACACGAGCTATCTTATCAGTCATATCTATCGTATCTGTTTAATAATCGTTAAGTTCAGTTTCATCAAAAGGAAAAGGGCGGACAAAGAAAATTCGTATTCTCCTTTTGTTCGCCCGGTTATTATAGCATTTTTTTAAACTGCACCACATGGAACAGCAGAATAGTAGCTTAAATTATAAAGGATTTTTCCTTATGCTCCTATCTTGACTC
>SDBT01011154.1_pt1 | contig 14483 bp, 13 predicted proteins | sample 2277101 | NCBI WGS metagenome assembly SDBT01 (sample SAMN10404973, study PRJNA504765) | marine sediment metagenome | isolation source: marine sediment core GS10_PC15, 103 cmbsf | place: Arctic Ocean: Southern Knipovich Ridge | collected 2010
CAATTTCTTTGGGGGGCTGGTCAAATATCAATATCCGCGGCAGGTCTTCTGGAATTGAATTTGTTTTGAAGCTACCATGGTCTACAGAAGAGTATGAAAGAAATCCATATGACCCGCTGTATAATCTAAGTCTATACTTCAGTAGATTGGATTTGGCAGCTCCTCCAATCGAAGTGGGTCGATTATCAGACTCGTCAGAAACTCCATTCATTCTTGTTGAATATGTTGATGGAACAACCTATTCTTCGATTACAGATGCAAGTGAGGATGAACTGCTTTCTTTGAAAGAATCGCATCGTTTACTGAAAAAGCAAAAGCCTCCTGGTATACTAAAATATGAATCTCCTTCGGATTACCTGATAGCAAATCATGAACAAGTTGAAAATCATAGTTGGCTTCCTAGAGCTTCTAAACAAACGCGAACTCTTATCGATCAATATGACTCACTTCTACCTCAAGTAAAATCCCTGAACGAGGTTATTGGGTACTGGTCAAGAGAAACAATGCATGGAGACCTCTGGGCACCTAACATTGTTTTTCATCCTGAGCAAAAGATTTTCTTTCTTGATCTTGAAGCATGTGCTATTGGTGATTCACGGTATGATTTAGCTTACCTTCTTGAAGCTCATGTAGATAGAAGTACAGAAAATATCCCAACTCTCATTGAGGATGAAGATATTGACTTTGTTAATTCTCTCAGATCCCTCGCATTAGCATATGTGATTGATTGGTCGCTTTCTAGACTCCTTTCAATGGAGTCCGGCATTGTTGAACAGAACTTGAGCACACAAGAAATACACACTATGATTCTCGGGTATGCCCGTGAGAAAATTGGTCGATTGAAGTTTCTTCTACACTAATTAATGAAACTCTCAGGGTCTTGTAACCAGATTTTTTCATCTGCAGAAGCAATGACATATTGATATCCCTGTTCCGTGAGGAAAAGCTGTCGTTTTGCACCAAAGTCCATATCACGAGTATCCTTTGTCACAAGTGAATAGAATCGAGCAATACTACCGTCGGTCTTCGGTCGAAGGATTCTCCCAAGACGCTGAGCCTCTTCTTGACGTGAACCAAATGTCCCTGAAACCTGAATTGCTACATTCGCATCTGGAAGATCTAGGGCAAAGTTGGCTACTTTAGATACAATCAGTATTTTTTCCCTTCCTTCACGGAAAGCTGTATAGAGTTCCTGTCTCACATCATTGTGGGTCTTCCCTGTAATGAGTGGAGCATCAACTTCCTCTGCAATAAGTGACAACTGGTCGAGGTACATTCCAATAACAAGAATATTGTCGTTTTTGTGGTGGGCAATGATTTCTTTGATGATCTTGATTTTGTCGATATTCTCAGCTGCAATTCTGTATTTCTTTCTGTCAGGAGCTACTGCGTAAGTTCTACGCATATCATCTGGAAGATCCAATCTTATCTCATAACAGATTGCAGTTGCAATCCATCCCTGATCTTCAAGAAGTTTCCAAGGCATATCAAAGCGTTTTGGTCCAATCAGACTGAAAACATCCTCTTCCTTGCCATCTTCTCTTATCAGAGTTGCAGTTAGCCCAAGTCTTCTGGTTGCTTGGATTACAGCAGTGGCTCTGAAGACCGGTGCTGGGAGTATGTGGACTTCATCGTAGATAATGAGCCCCCAGTTCCTTGCTTCAAAAATCTTGAAATGCTTGAATTCAGCAGACCTAGATTTCCTCCAAGTGAGTATCTGATATGTTGCTATTGTTACAGGGCGAACATCCTTTGTGCTTCCTGTGTACTCACCAATATCCTCTGGTGTCAGAGTAGTCTTGTCAAGCAGTTCTTGTATCCATTGTCTTACAGCGATTACGTTTGGCGCTAATATCAAAGTGGATGTCTGGAGTCTATGCATCGCTCCAATTCCAACCATGGTCTTTCCGGCACCACAAGGTAGTACGATTACACCTGAACCTCCAGTTTTACTACCTCCTGCATGGAAGATAGCTACTGAATCCTCTTGATATGCTCTCAGATGCCATGGTTTACCCTCAAGAGTTATGGGTCTCATTTCAAAGGGAAGATGGTCTCCTTCTGTATATCCTGCAATATCTTCTACAGGATGTCCAATCTCAATTAGGGCATGTTTGATGAAGCCTCTCTGCGATTCATCAACTCTGAATGTCACCTCATCTACACGGTCGATGATGAATTCTGTGATCTTCTTGTTTGCCCAGAGTTCTTCTGCAAGGTCTTCATCCTCACATATGAGAAGCAGGTCTAGGTCTTCTTTGTAGAGGGAGATCTGTCCATATCTTGACATATAGTCAACAATCTCTCTTGAGATATTACCTGGAATTGGATACTTTGCAAACTCTTCAAGTGCAGCAATGACCTCTTTTGGAGTCATTCCCATGGCAGCTGCATTCCAGAGACTTAGTGGTGTCACTCTGTATGTGTGAACATATTCTGGAGATTTGACAAGCTCTGCAAAACGTGCCAGTGAGTCTCTAGCATCTTCATAGAGCGGATTGTCAACCTCTAGAAGAACTGACTTGTCAGACTGAACGATTAGGGGATTGCTTGCATTTACCATGGTCTTTCGACTTCCAAATTGCTCGATTTGTTACTTGAAGTAATTACTACTTTGAACGGAAATCGTAGGACGGCCGATTTTTTTTGAAATAAATCCTTCCCTTACGGCCCTTATGGCCTAATGTGTCAGTATAACCTATTCTTACATTTTGTGGTGAGTGAATCTCAACAGTAAGATACTTCTATGTTCCACCCTTCTCCTGCCAGGGTCACCACTTCTCACATTCATATGGAACGTGAAATTAGCAAGAGCTTTGTCAACATTCATTGGGATAGGATCCCTCCTGAAGTCCTGGCTTCCTTCTCCTGTTTGAACGCTGGCACATCACTTCCAGCAACAGAGAGTATTTCCACAGTTCTTACCACGGCGGGGTCATTATCACTCTTGCCAGTTCCATCACTGAAACTAGTAAGGTCCGATTGGACAAAGTGAACAGCCGCGGACTCCCCAGAACCTGATGATGGCCCTTTCTTGGAGAGTAAGGACTTCCCTCTGGAAGAAGGCTTCTTCTTTTGGGCTTTAAGTCGCAGACATTGAGCCTTGTCTAAAGCTCTAATCCACATACCTAGTCCTTTCATAATATTCCATATTGATGGGGGTATATGAGCTCATACATTTTCTATTGGTTGAGAGGGAGTATTAGACTATCGTAGATTGAGGATTGACATCAAGATCATTATACATGTTTTCTTACAGTCTTTAATAGAAATCACTTCTGATTTTGATAGATTTCAAATGTGTTAGTATCTCTACGTATATTAACCGCGTAAAGTGGTTGACTGAATTGCGAGGAATAAAATTGACTGTTAATGAAGAACCCATCAAACAGGATAGTCTGTATAGAAATCCTCGGGTTCTGGTCCTCGCTTTTGATGCGATGTTGATTATGCTGGGATTCGGAATAGTTGCTCCTTCAATGGCTTTCTATTTAATTGCTCTAGAGGGAGGTCTCACACAACCGCCTGGTCCTGGATATATTGTTCCTGCTGAAGTAGTAGCCAGTTTCTCACTTATTCTTGGAGTAATGATGGCTTCTTTCATGGGGACACGTACCCTTCTAGCCCGATTCTGGGGAGCATACTCCGACCGTCATGGACGGAAGCCTATCATCCTAATTGGTCTCATTGGTTATTTCATACTTCTGATTCTCTTCGGATTAGCTCAGAACTGGGTTCACATGCTTCTAGTGCGAGCTCTACAAGGTGTGGTATCAGCAATGGTGTGGCCTACTGCAGAGGCTGCGCTCATGGATATCGTCGGACCTGATCGTAGAGGTGAAGGACTCGGACTCTACATGATGGTTTCTGGTCTTGGATTCATTCTTGGACCTGGTGTAGGAGGAATGCTCTACAATTTCTGCAGGGACACCTTACTACTTCCAGTTCCTGAAGTATTTCGGGTACCCTATTATGTAGGGGCATTGATTATTCTTCCTGCAATCATTCTTACTGCGATTATCTTGAAAGAAACCTCTCCAGGGAAACTAGAGGAACTCAAAGAAAAGGAACAAGTTTCTTTGCCTGAAGAAGCGCCAATAACTGACGTACATCACGAACCATCTGAATCCGAGATGACACCAAAAGTTCGTCGAATGATTCATGCTATCTATCTGATGTCAATGTTCAATGGTATTGCTATGGGACTTGGTATGCCAATATTCCAACTCTTCTTGATGAGTAAAATCACGACTGATATCGGCCTCATCGGGCTGGTAATATCTGGAGCTGGAGCAGTTGGTATGCTATTCTCAATTCCAGCTGGGCGATATGCTGATCGAAAAGGCCGAAAGGGGTTGGCAGTTTGGGGCGCAGTTGGCTCACGAATAAGTCTTGGATTACTTCCGCTTACCACAAATCTAGCTCAGACAAGTGCTGTTTGGGTTGGACAAAGTGCTGCAATGGCCTCATCTCAACCTGCTATGCGAGCAATCCAAGCTGATGTTGTTCCGTGGAAATTGAGAGGGAAAATGTTTGGAACCATTCAAGCATTCTTCAACGCTGGAGCAACTATAGGTCCAATAGTAGGAGGCGCACTGTTTGCGTACTTCTCATTGATAGTTATTCCAATTGGACCGTTCATTCTTGAGGGTCTCGTAGTTCCATTTTGGCTTGCATCTGTGTTAGGATTGATAGGAGCGTATCTTCTCTGGAAATATGTGGAAGAAACTCACCCAGTCAAGATAATCAAAGCTGAAGAAGATGAACCAGTCGTAGATGCGACCTAGAATGCTCTGAAACTCGCTGAAACCGTAACGCCTATATACTTCTCCTGAGCGCGAGAATTTGATTTAATGGAGGTGCGAATGTATCTATGATCGGATTAGTGTTTATTACAGTGGATGCCAGCACCTACGTTGAGGATGTCTAATCTTCATCCGTTGCTTTTTTGTGTCCTCATGCAACTATCACGCATCGTGCGTGAAGTCTCATTTAGGCACAACGTTTGTGGTTGGTTTCTGCTTTTCTGGAATTTTTATGCTATGAAAATAAGATGCGTGATTACTCGTCAATGAGAGTGTAACAAAAGTTGCATAAAAACAAGCAAAGCAATCAAACAGGTTCAACAAAACAGAACCCAAACGCAAAGGAAGACTCCAGTCGAAAAAGTGACAGGTCCCAGATTAAGAAAACCACGAAACTTACTGTGGAGCAGATTTTGGAGATGTATTCTCCATGTCATTCTGCAAGTTCGAGTTTCTCTCGGAGTGAGGTGGTCTAGAGTGGCTGGCATAGTGGAAAAACTGAACCCAAACAAGGCTTCTGCTGTATCCTTCAAGAGGGATGGTCAACGAGGATCAAAACGTGGCCGGACAGTACCTATCAGTGAGGTCACTCTGGGTGAGGTTAAAGAAGACGCAGTCAGATTTGGACTTGCTACAGATGTTGCTTATCAAATGAATGCAGGAAAAGAAGCATCAATCTTTGTTGCATATCATAAGAATCATCCAATTATCCTGAAGGCTTTCCGACTCTGGCAGACATCTCAGGTAAAGAAATCAAAGGGTTATTTTGCCCCAGGTAGAATGCAGGTTCTTGCTGCGAAGGAATTCGATGTTCTCTTAGGATGCTTCAAAGCAGGAATGCACGTTCCAACTCCAATTGGACGAGTAGGATACTACCTGACCCAGAGATTTCTTGGAGATGGATTAGAACCAGCACCACAATTGCGGAATGTCAAATTAGAGGATCCTGAAACCGTACTTGATCAGATTCTTGATGACTATCTTATCATGTATCGGGATGTCAATTACGTTCATGGGGACCTCAGTGCATACAACATACTCTGGTGGAAGAACAGACCTGTGTTTATTGATATGCCTCAAGCATACCATGTTGGCCCATGGTCTGATATGAAACGAGTAGTGATGTTACTACGCCGTGACATTGTCAATGTCTTGAGTTACTTCAAGAAGTATGGAATCTCAAAAGACCCTGATTATATCGTCAAGGTGTTTCTCTCGGAGTTTGTACCTCATAATTTGAGAAACTACGATGAAGATATTGCTGTGGCCATTGATGGAGGGAGCTGAATGAGTCGAGTTGATAAATTCAATCCCCTATCAAAGGGAAGTGCTATCGATCAAAAGAGGGATACGCTTCGTGGAGGAACGAGTGGAAAGGCTGTAATTGAGGAACCCCGATTCGAAGAAATTCGGAATGATGCGATAACCTACGGACTTGCCACAGATGTTCTCTACCCAATGAGCGCAGGAAAAGAAGCTTCGATATTCTTGGCACTTTGGAATACCCATCCAATTATTCTCAAAGCATACCGGCTCTGGTCAACACCTCACAAGTTGTCGATGACGAAAGGTCACATTCGTGAGGCGAGTGGAAAGAAGACGCGATGGATTCTAGGTCTCTTAGAGGATATTGCTGTAAAGGAATTCGATATCCTCGATACATGTTTTAGAGCCGGGGTTCGAGTTCCAACTCCAATCTCGCGGGTCGCCAATTATCTTACAATGCGGTTCATTGGGGATGGAGAAACCCCTGCTCCCCAGTTAAGGGAAGTCGAGCTTGAAGATCCTGAGGCTGTCATGAATGAGATATTTGACCAGTACTTGCTCATGTATCGTGACGCAAACTATGTCCATGGAGACTTGAGCGCATACAACATCCTCTGGTGGAAAGATCAACCATGGATAATCGATGTTCCTCAGGGCGAGGTCGTTAACAAGTGGAGTAATATGAACAAGGTAGAGCTCATTCTTCGCCGCGATATTCAGAATGTGCTCAAGTACTTTGAGAGCTATGGTCTTGAAAGAGACCCTGAGCATATTCTCAATGTATTCCTTGAAGCCTACATTCCAAGTAATCTGCGGAATTATCGAGAGTTACGGAAGGAAGGATTGGAGCTCTTGTAGAACCTGAGAGTTGGAAAAAACCTGAGTACCACACTATCTACTCTGAATGGTTAATAAAAAAGACATAGTGAGCCCCAATCTATGAGGCTCAATGCGGACGGTTGCTTGAAGTACTTAAACTACCTTTCGCAGGACTACTCTAGATACTCCAGGAATCTTCTTCAGACTTTCTTCCAGCTCGTTCAAAGTAACTACGAGTTGGTCCGGAATGAAGTAGCATTCGTAATAGCAGCGTTCGCCGCGAAGGCAGACGCCTGTCGTGAATATTATGTCGCTGAGTTTGGCGTCGTTGAATGCGAAGTTTAACTGCTTCAAGAAGTTTCGAGATAAATCACTTATCTCAATTCGAAGTAGGTAAATATCTTCACTGGCAACAGGGAACAATTTCACAACTTTATCCTTGTGATGCAACACTGTAAGTGCCGCCTTCTCCCCAATGTCAGCCACAAATTCAGCCGGGAATTCCACAGGTTTCCCAGCGTCTAACCGTAAGATTATTGCAGATGTTGCTCCTTCTTTATCCAATACCAATTTACAACACGTCCTTAATGGTCTGTACTTCGGAAATTGTGTATTCAGTCTATATTAAGTTATTCTGTTGTAAGGGCATTCTAACTAGGAATCCGTTTGCAACGATTTCTCACAAATATTACTCAATAATACGTAAAAATTCTGTATTAGCGAGTCCCCACAGAAGTCGCAATGTATAATTGGACGTGAGTTCATTTCTAACAAGAGGAGAGAGCACAGAGTGAATCCCCGTCTATCGCAGCTTCTGGGTCTTATACTAATTGTAATCTGTGTTGCAATGACTCTGATTGTCTATCAGAGTACGATGATTGTTGAAGATGAAGATCTAATGGTCCTCATTGCATCTGGAATGGTAGCATGGGGAATTTTTGCACTGCCAGAGTTGGTTATTGGACTCTGGTTGATAGCAAATGGGACCCGTGAAGCACGCATCGGTGATGTTTCTGGTGAACTTATTCCTCTTGTTCAGAAAGAAGGGAGAATCGGTGTGGCAGCTGCAGCAAGAGAACTTGGTATTGATCCACAGGACGTTGCCGATGCAGCAGAGAAGCTCTCACGACGTCGTCTACCATTGGTGTATCTTGACCGTAGTTCTTCTGAGATTGTTAGCCCCAGTGCAGTTTCTCTTGAGGAGAGTCTTCTTCATTTGATGTATGCTCAGAGGAGAATGACCTTCGACCAGATTGGAAAAGTGACAAATGCTACTGACAAACAGATAATTGAAGCTGTAAGTAAGCTATCCAAAGATGGTAAATTCAGAGGTACTATTGACAAGAACTCTCGAGTGCTTTATACTCAGGAAGCCGTTTCACAACTACCTAAGGCTGTGACAGTCTGTCCAAACTGCAGTGGAAAGCTAGAGGCGCCAATTCTTCCTGGAGAAGAAGAAACCTGTCCGTACTGTGGACATGCGATTGTCAACAGGGTGAAGTGATCGGTCGCTCTCTACGAATCTTCCATTGGTCTATGATTTCATTATCTCTCACAACATTGTAACAGTCGTGCAGATTAGCTGTTAGGCAAGAGTGATTTGGAAGTATCCTCAAGATTTCGTCAACCTTGTGTCCTTGTGCAGTTGCTGAATCAAAGAATTTCACTTTACCATGTTCTTGGGAGAGCGAAGAGATTTGAAGAAAGGTGTCTAACTCGTGGTTATCATAGTTAGAGTATATCTTTCCAAAACTTGTTTCCGATTCAAGATGCGTGGGTCCTAGATCTTTCGAGAGTGCAGTAGCACCGGCATCAATGACAAGATACTCGTCATACTTTCCAATTACTCTGGAAACCACAGTCAATACACAATCAGAAACTTGGCAAGTACCTAGGGCAACCTGAGTAAAATCGTAAAACACGTAATTACCAGGGCGTACCTCGGTTATTCCTTCCATTATGCTATCAGTTAATGATATTGTGGGGGTTGATCCAATACTCACAACTTCTGGTTTTGTTTCCAAACTCTTTGCAAATGTGACCATTTCTAACTGCTCTTGTATAGCAGCTTCTTTGATCTGCTTGACAGACATTGCATCATAGGAGTGCCCTGCGTGTGTAAGAATTCCTTTGAAGTCGAGATTACTCGATCTTTCAATTTTGGAAGCGAGTTTGATTGATGCTGGGTCTCTCGGATTTACTCCAGTTCTATGATAACCACAATGAACTTTCAGGAGGACCTCTGGTGACATTCCATTTTTCTTTGAGTTTGTTTCTAAATGTGATACCATCTCGTGACTGTCTACTAATAGCCGAAGATTGATTTCTGATGCAATTTCTAATGCGGCTTTGATTTTATTCGATGAAATTGGAACTGCATATGTAATATCATGAAATCCTGCATCTGCGAAGATTGTAGCCTCATCTAATGTTGAAACGGTTATCCCTGATGCTCCATGTTCGAGCTGCAACTTCCCAATCTCAATACATTTGTGTGTCTTAATGTGTGGGTGTAGATTAACTCCATTACTTTCAGTTTTAGCTGCCATCTTCTTGATATTGTTCTTTAACCTCTCAAGGTCAATTAGGAGTGAAGGCGTCATAAGATTTGATAGTTGTTTCTTTGGCATTGCAGACACTTCTTCCTTGGTTTGACCATCCCCACTCAAATACCCTCGTGCAGAGCGAGCGAAATCATTTTGTGTTAGACTACATCCCTTTTAATCGGTTTTCAAAATGGGTACAATCTCTAAAATTCTTCTAGATATGTTTGAGCATGAGAGTGCACAAGCTCGGTTTGTTTTAGCTGCCGCAAAAGACATTGACCTTTCATTTACACCAAAGGATGAAATGCGCCCTCTCATTGACTTGACAAATCACTTGACACAGATACCGATTATTGATTTCAAATTCTTTACCAAAGAATTCGAATCATTTGAACAAGTAAGAGTAATGGAAAAAGATCTTCGTCAAGATACAATCGAAAAAATGCTGACAGCTTATGATCAAGGAATTGAGAGTATTAAGGAACACATCTCACAGCTCTCTGATGAAGCGGTTCTTGAGAATAATATGAAAGCATTCTATCAGGATGGTCCAGATAAGAACTGGGCTCACTATCTTCCGGAAATCACTACCCATCTTGCAATGCACAAAATGCAGCTGTGGATGTACCTGAAGTTTGCAGGCGCTCCTGTAAGCATGTGGACATACTATGGTGTCCCTCAGAGTGAATAGGCAGAATTACGTTATTCCGTGCTGACTCCCACGGATTCGACGTCGAAGATTGTGACGAACTATGTCAATCTTCTCTTTCACTTTACTCCCCTGCGGCCAGAACTCTTTGATTTCATCGAAACCATGTACGTCCCAATAGAGTGGACAAGCACCATAACAATAATCAAACTTGTCACATTTCTTGCAGCCTTCGGGAGCAAAGTCTTTGGCCCTCCAAAATTTACTTGCTCTATTGTACCACACCTTCTCAAATCCTTCATGGAGTAGATTTCCAACTGGTTCACTGAAGCTTGAGCAAGGTATTAGTCCTCCCTCCGCATCAACCGAGAGAAGTCCATCACAACACGCACAGCTCTTCGCTCCGAGACCGTGGGCGATTGGATTGAATAAACAGACTGGTGTAGGAGCATACCAGACGAACTGGATGCCTTTCTTACTTGCTCTCCTCTTGACTCGTTTTACTATCTCTTCAATCTCTGAGTACTTTATTTGAAGCTCATCTCTTAGTTTGGCTGCAGTACCGGTGTAGATTACCATATTCATACTGAAGTAGGAGAGTTCCAATTCATCAGTCAGAAAATCCACAAGATCTTCAAGGCGGTCGACATTTGGTCGACAGATAGTTGTATTGCAGTGAGTATAGATGTCAGTTTCCCTGAGATTCTTCACACCTTGGACCATCTGATCGAAAGCTCCAGGTGCTCCGACAATATAGTCATGGGTTTCTGAGTCTGGTCCCTCGATTGATACCTGTGCACTGTTCAATCCTGCGTCAACCAATTTCTGAACAAAATCCTTGTTTCCACAACGACGACCATTTGTGATGAGATTGACTCTAAGACCTTTTTCCCGACCATAGGCAATCAGTTCGAACAAGTCTTCTCGAAGCGTTGGCTCACCGCCCGTGAAAGAGAGACTTGGAACCTTTGCATCATCAATAATTATGTCGATGACACGTTTGACTTCCTCTGTTGTCATCTCTCCTGTGTCTCTATAGGGTGAATAAGCGTAACAGAATCTGCATGCGTTATTGCATCGGTAAGTCAAAGCAATCTCACTTAGAACAGGAAACTTGATTTCCTCACTTCCAAACGGTACTATCTTCGCAGTTCTGTAAGTGTAGATGTTCTGATTTCCTGTGACCATATTTCTAAGATCATCGACAAAAGCCGCAAGGTCGTTGAGAACAATCTGTTGCGCTGCACCTACACTTACAAAATGGTCAATTATTGTTTGTACGTCCTGTCCCTCGAAAAGTAGCTTCAGCATCGACATCGCGGTTTTATTGAGATGCATTACTTTGTTGGGTCGCAGAATCAGAAGGTTATCTTCAGGTCTGGGAAAGAAATAGTCCTTAACATCATCAATGAAAGACGGGATCCAAGCTAGCTCCTCGATTTTGTAATTGTACAGGGGAATAGACTTGGACTCGGGCATTATCCTCCTTGCTGGTTTATAGGCATCTAAAGCATTCGGATATGTAGAGTGAATCCTGCACCTTCATCTGAAAGGCTTAAGAGTCTCCATGATTGAGATAGAACTAACATCGTAGTGGAGTGTGTTCGATGAGCACGAATGAGATAATATTACCATATGGCAAAATCAGCAAGAAGAAGCTGGTCATGCATTTTAGCGCCTATGACATAGACTTACCAATCATTGCTGCGGGAATCCGAGAGAGAATGGATGTCTTCCGTGAGCTTGGTGTTGCTTTTGCTGGCTTTGGAACTGAGATTCCTGAGAATATGTCAGAACAGTCACCCGCACAAGTGAAGTGTTTCTTCGAGTATGTTGGTGAGGGTGGAGATGCGAAAGTAATTCTAAAACGGGTTTACCACCTTGTCTGGGGCGGAATGATAATGGAGTTTCCAGACATCGAAGAATGGGCTACTGCAAAGGCTGATCTCTCATCCCTGACACTCGCACAAGCTGAGGTCATCAGGGCAAGAAAAGATGACTGATACTCGTGGGTCAAGCACTAGTTGGTCATATCCGTCAAGTATGCTAAGAACATAGTGAGGGGAAATATTGAGATTTAAGATTGGGATCATCCTTCTTTCTGTGATACTTGTCATAAGCGTGGTTCCAAACGCGTCCACATATGATGCAGATAGTGTTCCTGCATCAATACCAAACTTGGATAGTGTGTTTGTAGATGTGGTTGTTTTGCTAAATGGAAGGATTAACGTCACATACTATATGACCTTCACAGCAACGAGTGATGGTTTAGGTGGTTTTGATTTACTAGGGATTCAAGAATCTACGATTTATGATTCAAATCGAGCATACGCTGATTGGGGTGGTAATCGATACAATTTGATAGTTTCCTCAAAATCCGGAGGTTATGGTCTTGATTGGACTCCTAGAACTCCTGACGGAGAACAGGTTCTTGTTGTATTTGGCTATTTCAGCACTAATAGAATAATTGAGAAGACGACCTCTGAAACCTATGGGGAGCTAGGTGTGCTGAATTGGGCTCCTGTTCAATGGTCTATGCCTGTTGATTATGAGGCTGTCCAGGTCTTCTATCCTATTGTTCTTGATCCTGCTTGGTATAATCCAACAACTCATGGTGTGAATGAAACGGGTGCAGAAGCTGTTGGATATATTGAGGACTCAAATCAAGGTCTGTGGAGTGATTCTTCCCGATACGATTTTGATGTAATCAATCTCCTAGCCTATCCATATGATGCTGGAGCTAGCTCTCGTAACTTCACGGTGAGTATGGAACATTCATTCCTCCAAACTGAAGATCATTTTCGAGTATTCCATTACACAAATTGGAGCTACTATGAACCGTTCCTCATATCTGGAGCTCTAGGTTACGATGTTGTATCATTTGTGAATGCTAAAGCAGAAACTCAATTTGATTTGGAATTAGTAGTTTACAATTGGGGTGATCTTGATCTTGAAGGAGTCACTGTCACCATGTCAGTTCCAGAGAACCTAACTCTTGCTGGAGGTATTCCCTCGACCTATATTGGAGCATTGGCAGGAGGTGAAGTTTGGTACCTCACATATTCCTTTGCTCCTGATAACTTACCTGAGATACTTACAATTGGATTCCTAATCTCTGCAGATAATCTCAACGAATCCGATTGGAGTACATTCACTGTAGACATCTACGTGGAAGAGTATATTCCCCCGCTGATTGACCCAAGTCTCCTGTTTTTTGCTTTTGCAGGATTCATAGCTATCGGTGTTGTCTATTATGGTTACAATAAAGTCACACATTCATATGGTGCTAGATGGGATGCTGACGAAACTACAACTCAGTATGAATCCCCAGAAATATCGATTCAAACCTTCGGTACAGAAGGAACTGTTGCAGAATTGGATCCAGTAGAATCTGCATTCTTTGTCAATACTACGCGTCAGAAATTAGTAGCAATGATTCTTATGTCCTGTGTCAAAAAGGGTGCAATCAGAGTTATTTCAACAGATTCTCTGAAAATCTCAGTCACTGGATTACAGTTTGATGAGCTTACCTATTATGAACAGATGTTCGTTGATGCAATTGTGGATGAGGAGCTTGACTCTAGCAAGATAGATGAGATGCTTGAGGAGCTTGCAGACAAAGTCCAAGCCAAAGCCTGGGATGCTGACTTTGAAGCGACTAAGACCCATCATGATGAGATGGTAGATGGTGCATGGGAGGACCTAGAGAGTCATCCATCATATGATGGACGAATGGACTACTACTTCAATCGACGATATCACGATGATTGGGCTTGGTACTGGTTGTACATGCATCATAGACATGATAGTGACATCAGAAGAGTATTCAGAAGTCCTGGTGTAGGGTTTGCTCCACACGTACCTGATTGGTTTGTTGGTCTTTCTGAAGCTACAGGAAATGCGATATCCGGTGTTGGAAGAGTAGTTGGAGATGTTGCTGCTACGACCGGACAGATCATGACCAACGTTACCAACACAATAGGAAGTGTTGTGCAGAACGTTGGAAAGATTATCACGGATCCTCTGAAACCGCTCATTGAGGGAACAAGCAGATGTGTTTCACACGATGCCTGTCATAGTGCCTGTGTTTCACATGATGCCTGTCACAGTGCGTGCCATAGTGCGTGCCACAGTGCCTGCGTTTGCCATAGTGCATGTCACAGCGCATGTCATAGTGCCTGCGTATCTGGAGGCTTTAGGTAATCAGTGGAAAACCAGAGCAATTGTTATGGTTCGATGATGGGCAAGTTCTAAAGGTATGATGAATCATTTTTGTTTTGGTTACAATGGACGTTTCAGAACGATTTGTTAGGTTATGTGGTGAAGCATCAAATTTCACTAAGGCTAGAACTGGAGTAAGTTTTGTAGATGCCTATATTGGTCCTGAAACTTTGGCTC
>SDBT01011155.1_pt1 | contig 14482 bp, 10 predicted proteins | sample 2277101 | NCBI WGS metagenome assembly SDBT01 (sample SAMN10404973, study PRJNA504765) | marine sediment metagenome | isolation source: marine sediment core GS10_PC15, 103 cmbsf | place: Arctic Ocean: Southern Knipovich Ridge | collected 2010
AGTGTGTCTCTATTTGAGAAAGTCCCTATTTATCAATTACTTACGGATGATTCATTACAAACTTTAGATAACGATTCTCGTAAACAGTTGAAATTGTTTGAGTTATAATAGGACACTAGTGAAAATGAATATATTATATATTCTCCTTATAAGAGAATATTTATTAGAACAAATAAAAATGCTGTTAGGGATCAGGCTTTTGTCAATAGCCTAAAAAGAGCGGGATATTTTAATTTTCCTTCAATCCCCAACGAATATAGAAATGGGAAAAAAGTTGTGATGAATATTACAAAATCATGTAATCTTGCCTGTAAATATTGTTGGGCAGATTCTCGAACCAATTCAAGTGTAAATATACCAAATGAAAGAGCAGTCGAGATTGTGAAGACCATCTTAAAGTCACACAGAATTGAACGGATTCATTTTATGGGTGGAGAACCTACATTAAATTTTAAAGCTATTGAGGATGTAGTCTCGTATTTTATCAACTCATCCACAAATGTTATGCCTGTGTTTTATATCACAACAAATGGTGTAATTCCAAAGGAAAAACTGTCTTGGTTAATTGACAAAAGATTTGCCTTTTCTATCTCATGGGATGGATTAGAACATGCTCATGATAGTCAACGTTCATTAAAAAATAAAAAACCTAGTGAAGAAGTAGTAAGAAGATCAATTTTAAGGGTATCAGGAGATAAATCTCTGTTATTAAGAGTTCGAATGACTATTTCAAGCTTAAATTTGCCTTATCTTTATGATTCCGTAGAGTGGCTCGCAAAAAATGGGATAAAATTCATTCATATTGAACCTATGTCTCAAAATGGAAGAAATTCTAAATTTGTGCAGCAGTATTCTCCAGACCCTGAAAAATTCATTAATGAATTCTTTCGTGTTGTAGAACTTGCTGAGAAACGAGGAATATGGTTAATGAATTCAACTTTAGCGAATCTATATACTCCTAGGGATTATTATTGTGCCTCTTTAAGAGAACAAAGCTTCAATATTAATACTGATGGATCAGTTTCACATTGTTATAAAGTGCAAGATAAAAATGATATTTTATCTGATTGCTTTATCGTAGGTAATTGTAGTGATAGCGGGAGAGAAGTATTTATAGACAAAATGAAGTCTTACAATTTAGCCAATTTAAATATTTCAGATTTTCCAATGTTAAAAAATCATTATTTAAGGTTTATTCACTCTGGTGGATGTCCGTATAGAAATATCTTGATTAAGAACTCATTTTGCAATACAAATCTCAGCTTTATCAAATTTAACAATTCATTATTAAGAAAAGCAATACTTCATATTTATGAAAATGCACTTAAAAAAAAGAGAACTGCCTTAGAAGGATACATCTATTTTTACGCAGAGTTGAATCGTGTAAATAAAAAGTTCGAAAAAGTAAAGGAAAACGAAAAAGCAATGCCTGAAATTAATAAAAAACAAAGAGATATACATCCATTTGATATAATTTCAATTCCATTTAATCATCTGGACAGGTTTGGAGGAATCGATGCATGCGATATTTGCATTTAGGGGGGCATTATGCCAAATCCATTAATTTCTAATTCAGAAAATGGAATTAGTAAAATAATAAGGAATAATTTGAAGGATCTTGAAAATCCAGATTGTCTATTTTTTGCTTCTTGGACAACCAAAGATCTTGAGGGCAGAATCACAAATGTATGGAAGAAAGATGGAGAAAATGACGAGAAAAAAATTCGACTTGTAAAGATTTGGTCATTTATCTTCCCTGAAACCAGAGAAGAATATTTGATAGAAAAAATATGGGATTGGATGTATGTGAAAAAAAAATCAGAATATTCTTTGTATATTCATTTTTGTGATGAGTGTGATGATGAAAATCAAGAAAACAAAATTCATATCAAAAGCAATTTTATAACTAGACTAAAAGGAGAGGAACTTAGAAATAAAATTAAAGAGAAATTTAGTGATAATCCATTAATAAAAGATGATTTTGGACCTGATCTGAAAATAGCCAGGACTCTAAAATATAACAAAGAATTTAATCAAATTCAGATACGTGGAATTAATGAGGGATTTTCTACATGGATTTCACCTGATGATGGAGAGAAATATCAAAATACAAAAAAATCGTTAAATATTCTTTTTGAAAAATTATGCGAAACTGAGAATGGACAACCAGCTAGCAATCCTTTAATAGCAAGATCCTATTTAACAATGTGGCAAAATATTTCTGTGATTTTTCCAAATTTTAAACATGTTTTTTTCCAATTCTATATACCGAATAATGAGGATAATATTGAAAAAAAACAGAGATTTGTTTTAGCACTATTTTTCAAAAAAAAGCATGCGCCAACGGATCAAATTGAAATGCATTCTAGAAAAATTATTAAGAAAATTATTCAAAAAAAAGATAAGTCACAAAAGAAAAGAGGAAGTCCACTTTCAAGCAAAGAAAATGATTGTGATTCTGCATGGGATGAAGTTCTTGAAAATAAGAAATACAAGCAAACATGGAAAACTGCGATTGGCGATAACAACGAGGGGGAAAAAACAAATAAATTAAAGAACGTAATGAGATTAGCAGGAAGACTTGCTTTAGTTACTCACGAAGGACGACCATGCAAATTTGCTTATATAGCTGGGACTGAACTTATTTGGCCTGCAGTAGAAGAAATTATCAGTTTGAGATTTTATTGCCAACAAGATGTATTTAGCGCTCGCCTCTTTTCTAATTTGTGTGAAGCAAACTATTCTATTTTTCAGATTGAGGATGTAGTCGGATTTTATAATACAGAGCTACAATCTTTAAGCAAAATAATAAGGCTACGATCTCCTACAAAAGAAGAAATGAGGAAACTTGAAGATCCAATTTGCGATTTAGATGATTTATTTCGTTGGTCAATTACTGAAATATTTAAAAAGACAAAAGAAGAATGTTTCATTATATCAACTCAAGGCAATGGAAAAGTATCAATATATGGATTGAATCCAAATGAAAAACAAGCAGATAATCAAGCAGATTCGCTACTAATTTGGGATGTTAGGAAGGGAGAATTGGAAGAACCAATACCTAAAGAAAAAATTGAAGATATTAAAAAGGTTATTGAAAGCATCGGTATAGATGAGAAAAGTAATCAGTACAAAAAACTCGTTAATACAATTAGAAAAATATCAGCTATTCCCGGAGATGGAGCATGTTTGATAATTTCGGAAAGTAATACAAAAATAAAAAAATATTTAACGTCGATGGAATTATTACTTCCAACCTGGCTTGATACTTTAAGCCTTGATGATCCTCAATATATGCTAAGAGCCTCATTTGTAATGGATGGTGCATGTTTGGTTAATAAATCAAAGATATTACCAAGACAAACGATATATCCTCATTATAAAGGAAAAACTTGGGGACTTGTGGATATAATCAATGATAGTAGATTTGTTGGAAAAAAAGATTACATTACTAAAATGCAATCTGGAAAAGGATCAAAAACACATGCATCTGCAAATATTTCAACTCATCCTCAATTCAGTAAGGATCCTAAAATTGCTGTAATTTCAATTTCTGCAGATGGTCCAATAAAAATTTGGCCACAAGAATTCTTGGATAAAAAAAGATAATGTTAACACAACTTACAATTAATGGAATTATTGCAGGCTTTATTTATTCTTTAGTTGCATTAAGTTTCTCTATTATTTATCGTACAGTCAAATTCTTCCATTTCGCTCATGGAGTAGTTTATGCTGCTGGAGCTTATTTAGCATACACAATATTTATTCTACTTGATATTAATATGGTGATAAGTTTTTTTTTAGCAATAATTCTTGCAGGATTACTTGGAATTTGTATTAATCAATTTATCTATTTTCCACTCAGAAAAAATGATGCACCCAATCTAATATATCTCATTGTTTCGTTTGGTGTGTTTATTTTTATCCAAAATCTAATTCAGCTCATTTTCGGAGCCCAAGTCCTTACTTTAAGAACCGGACCTATAAAAGAGGGCCATCCTTTTCTAGGAGCAGTAATAACAGATATCCAAATCCTAATAATTTTTATGAGCCTTGCTTTATTTTTTCTTTGCTGGCTTTTTATCCAAAAAACAAAACTTGGTAAAGCCATAAGAGCTGTGGCAGACGATCCCACAGGAGCAAGAGTTGTAGGGATAAACTCTGAAAAAGTGATTATGGCTGTTTTTGCAATCGGTTCTGTCTTAGCTGGAGCTGCAGGAATCCTTATTTCTCTTGAAACGAATTTAGAGCCAACTATGGGTTTTAATGCGATTCTGAAGGGAATTATTGCTTCTATTGTTGGAGGGATTGGGAGTATTCCTGGAGCATTATTTGGAGGGCTTTTCTTAGGTCTTGCTGAAAACATAGGAATATGGAAGATTCAAGCGGCCTGGAAAGATACCATTGCCTTTACCATATTAATCATCTTTCTACTTATAAAACCTTCAGGAATTATGGGCCGCAAAACAGAGAAAGAAAAACCTTAAATTTATGGAATACTTACTTCACATTTTAGTAATAGCAGGCATTTATACAATTCTTACACTAAGCCTTAACTTGATTGTAGGCTACACTGGTTTAGCCTCGCTTGGTCATATAGCTTTTGCATGTATTGGGGCATACGCATCAAGCCTTTTAGCTTTAAGTCTTGGGATTTCTCCATGGATCGGGCTTATTGTCGGAGCGTTTTTAGCAAGTATTCTCGGAGCCATTATTGGATATCCTTCTTTAAGATTAAAGGGGGATTATCTTGCGTTGGCAACTCTTGGATTAGGAATCATTGTTTATTCAATAGCAAAGAATTGGATTTCTTTAACAAGGGGGCCAATGGGTCTTCCGGGGATACCACGATTTTCTTTGTTTGGATGGGAGATATCAGCTACCTGGAGCTATCTTGTTTTAGTATTCATTTTTGTCTTCATTGTATATTTTGCGATTAGAAACATTACTAATTCACCATTTGGAAGAATTCTTAAAGGAATAAGAGAAGATGAGATTGCTGTCATGGCAATGGGAAAAAACGTTAATAAGTACAAGCTGATCGTGTTTGTTGTTGGAGCATTCTTTGCAGGAATTGCAGGAAGCCTTTACGCTCATTATATTACTTTTATTGATCCCTCCAGCTTTACTGTAATGGAGTCTATTGTCGTTTTATTGATGGTAGTTTTTGGAGGAATGGCTAGCCTGAGAGGGTCTTTTGCTGGAGCAGCAATTCTAGTAATATTTCCTGAACTTTTAAGATTTCTAGGCATGCCAAGTTCCGTCGCAGCTCCTTTAAGACAGATGATCTATGGGCTGTTACTTATTATCATTATGATCTGGAGACCTCAAGGTTTATTAGGAAGATATAGATTTAAATAATATGTCTATTTTAAAGCTCCATAATCTAGCCAAAGAATTCGATGGAATAAAAGCTGTGGACGATCTCTCATTTGAGATTGTAGATAATTTTATAACCGCTCTAATTGGGCCCAATGGATCTGGCAAGACAACAGTTTTCAATCTAATCACTGGATACTTAAAACCTGATAAAGGAACAGTCTTGTTTAATGGAAAAGTAATTACATCTTTATCTCCACATAAAATATCTCAGCTTTCTATCGGAAGAACATTCCAGAATATACGACTCTTTCCTCAGATATCTGTATTGGATAACGTGATGCTAGGTTTAAAATATGAAAAAGGTGATTATTTTTCAGCTGCCCTGTTTCAAACTAAAAGAATGAAAAAAGAAGAAGATGAGAATAGAAAGAAAGCTTGTGAAATACTTGAATTTGTTGGATTATTTGAAAAGAGAGACAAGCTGGCCGAGAATCTCTCTCATGGTCAGCGGAGGCTACTTGAGCTAGCCAGAATCTTGGCGTTTGATCCGGAATTATTCCTTTTAGATGAACCTACAGCAGGTTTATTCCCTAAAACCAAGAGAATCATGCTCGATTTGATAGTAAAACTTAAGGAAAAAGGGAAGACAATTCTTTTTATAGAGCATGATATTGACTCTGTTATGGATGTGTCTGATATAGTAATAGTCTTAAATTACGGGAAAAAGATTGCTGAAGGAAAACCTGAGGAGATAAGACAAAATGAAGAAGTCTTAAAAGCGTATTTAGGAAAAAAAGTTCATGAATAGAATCCTGGAAGCAGAAAATCTTTTTGTATCTTATGGTACAGTTAAAGCACTTAGAGGTGTCTCTTTTTTTGTTAATCCAGGAGAGATTGTTATTCTTCTTGGGCCAAACGGAGCAGGGAAATCCACTGCGCTGAAGGCTGTTTGTGGCCTAGTTTCAACTAATAAAGGGGAAATCAAGTATCAAGGTATAGATATAAAGGGATTAACTCCTGATAAATTAGTAAAAAAAGGTCTTTGTCTTGTTCCAGAAGGGAGAAGAATTTTTGCTTCCATGACAGTTCAAGAAAACCTAGAAATGGGAGCATTTACAATTGGTAGAAAAAACAAAGCGGAAATAGAGGAAAGAACTAAAAAAGTATTTGATTTATTTCCTATTCTTAAAGAGAGAAAAAAACAAAAAGCAGGCACTCTTTCCACTGGTGAACAACAGATGTTGGCTATTGGCAGAGCATTGATGCTTAAGCCTTCACTACTGTTATTGGATGAACCCTCTCTTGGTCTTTCACCGAATTACGTAGAAAAAATATTCGAAAAATTAGTAGAAATAAACAAGAATGGCACAAGCCTTTTGATTGTAGAGCAGAATGTGAGAAAGGCTCTTGAGATATGCCATAGAGGGTATATTTTAGAACTCGGATCCGTTGCGTTAGAAGGGAAGAAAGAAGACCTGTTGAAAAGCGAAAACATATTGAAAATTTTAGGTTGATTTGTTTAATCAAAATAGTTTTCTGAATGTCCTATTTTAAGGAAGTGAGAATTAGCAAATCTTCCATTTGATCTTGAATCCAAAAAACTCGCAATTGAGAATTTTTCTATCTCCAATTCGTCTAATATAAATGGAGGATTATAATCTTTTGTGTATATTATCTAAGGATTGGATCTCTTAGACCTAGATTCAAGTCTTCGCGTTTCTCCCATATAAAAGGAGGTTTTATCATGCATAAATTAGTAGCTTTCCATTCCTTCCTAGTACAAGAATTCATCAAAGAAAAAGTGATCTCCAAATCTAAAGGAATTGTTTTTATGAATAAGGAATTTTCTTTAGAGAGGATGAAGCAATATTGATTAGGCTTGCTTGCTATTTGCCTCAAGGTTTTAAAATTAGAATAGTTATCTTTTCAGGATTTTTCACTAATGGATTTTAAGCAATATACCTTTTTATTAAGCTCTTATTTATTGCTAAAATGAATTATTTTAATGAAGGAGAATTAGTATGCCTGTTACGTACCAATCTGTAAAAATTTTCCTTTCTTGTCCGAGTGATGTTTCCAAAGAAAAAGAGTTGGCATTAAAGACCATTCATAAGATTAGCACCGTATGTAAAGAAACACTAGGTATTGCCCTTGAGCCGGTTGACTGGAATGACTTTCTCCCAAAGACACCCCAGTTGCCTGATAAGAGAATACAAAATATTCTCAATTCTGAGATTCCGAAATGTCAAATATTTCTACTCATTTTATGGAAAAGATATGGTTCTTCTGAACCTGGCTACCGAAAATCTAACACTGAACGTGAAGTCAAAGTTGCACTTGATGTATTAAAAAAAGAAAAGAAGCTCATGTTTCTTTCTTACTTTCATCGTCTTGATCCTGAGCGTGATAAAGGCCCTCAAAGAAAAAGCGTTGAGAACTTTCGAATGAAGTTGGAAGAAAAAGGTGTATGGTTCAAACAGTATTCTACACCCAACGATTTCTATGATTTAATTATTCACGACCTTTACCGTACTATCTTTAGAATACGACTCTCAACTAATAAGCACAAATATTTAAGTCGATTTTGGATATTTGGGCAACCAGATCGGCCAACTACCCCACTTCTTGGAATATTCTATCCCTCAATCAATAGAACTTTTATGGGACCTTCCGAAGATAAGAACACATGGTTGAATCGTTTAGAACCTAACATAGTATTTGAAGATTTTAAAGCTTTACAAAAAATTGAAAAAACTCTTCGAGTAATTGGATTCCGTGAATTTAAAATTTATAACAATGCAAATATTCCGCCCGATATGTCGTTTATGAACAGATTTTGGATTTGCCTACCTCGGAATAAGCGAGGGCTTGAACAAGCAAATCGCTATACTGATGTTTCGCGTTTCACTATGATAAGAGGGAAAAATAGAGCTGACTCATTCATAAAGTGGAAAACCTCAACGCATTCAAATAGTTACATCCTTGTACGATCTCCACTTGCCAAGTATCTCCGTGAACAAAGAGTAAATTTAAATATAACTGGTGAATGGGGCCGAGAGATGGATCAGATAATTGCCAAAGATTATGCTATACTTGCACGCTTTAAAGACACTTTTTCGAATACTGAAATGACCGAAGGAGCACTAAAGGACTATTTCCTCGCTGGAATTAGAGGATTAGGGACCTGGGGTGCAGCATGGTTTATAGATCGAAGGTACAGCGCATTCAAAGATATTAAAGAAACTGAAGATTTTCAGTTTCTGCTTGAAATTGAATACCGTAACGGAAAAATTAACAATGTCATAGATGTATCACACCAATCTCAAGCCTATTTTGATAAAGAAAATAGAATAAACACTGTCAGACGTAATATTCAGAATTTTGTTAACATCTAGTGTATTCTTTAGCCTAAAAAGAGGATTTATCTGTAGGCAATTATATTGAGGTTGACATAAAGGATTAAAAGAGAATTGACCAGAATTCTATGATTAATAGGAACAACCTGGAACGAAGTGCAAATTTCTTAGAAGGATATTTTCAAAAAGGGGGTTTATAATGCTCAGACTTGGGATTTATTTTCATGTTTTCTTTGGAATGATCTTCCTGTTTTTATTTCCTCCCATTGGTCTTCTGTTCCTCGCCGTTGCATTTCTACTCATATTTATTGTCATTGGTTCTAGAAAAGCTGATATTCAAGACAATTGGTCGATTTTAATTAAAAATGCGCATGGCAAAAGAGATTCTGTCATTCAGATGACTAAAAAATTCATACAAGAAACTAATGCACCTTCCGTTGTTATGAGTGATGAAAAAGTAGGTCCCTCTTTGGCGCTTACATCCTTTGGAGAGACAAGGGATTTTTTAATAGTAACCAATAGAGTAAATCCCAAGCTTAGTAATTTTAAAGTCTTTGTCAACGCCAACGATTACGGAGAGCACCTTTTTGTGGACTGGAATTTGACATACAGGCCGGATTTACTGCAGGCGCTTGCTTTGCTTCTGCCGGGAGCGAAAACGGGCATGAGCATAGAAGATCTTAATCTTTTTAATAAGCAGGATTTAAGAGCTTATGTAACCGATGTACATAATCGCCTAAATGAGGCTGTCGAAAAATTAATGTTGGAAATGAATCAAGATCCGTCTAAAATAGATAGAAAATCAAGAGGATTTTTGGGAATTTCATAGGATAAAATACCTATATCTTAGTGAAGCTTAAGATTTATAATGTTATTATATGATTTGTGTGATGATGGTGAAATCTCCTTATTAAAATTAAAGTCGTTGGAACATAGGAGGATTCATGGTGAACAAATATCAAAAATTGTTGTTAAAGGGACTTGTCAGGATTGATATTTATCAATCTTCTATTCTTAAAGAGGGAAAATCTCAGGAAGAGATAGATAAAACACACGATGCTTATATAAGTCAACTTCACAAGACCTTTAAAATGTTCAATGCTTATTTCTGGCGAGAAATGGGCGATGGAGGGATTTATATTTTCCCGACTCCTATTGATGCCGTTGATGCTTGTCTTCGATTCTTAGATAATCTGGTTAGTATTAATGCGGATAAAAATATTCTAGGATGCCCCATTTTTACTCGCATTGGTATCCATGAGACTCATGATAATTTAGAAAGCGTTCCAGACAATAAACGACCGACTTATGGACATCAATCATTAGATCTTCTTGGAAAACTTGAAAAATATTGTCCTATTGGAAAAATAGCGATATCGAAGAAAGTATACGAAAAACTTGGACCAATAAGACGAGATATTTTTAGACCTGCACTATCTGATTATCTTCGAAAGAAAGGTGCATTTATTCTCAGACGTCGTCCCATAATGCCCCAAGAAGAACCTTTATTTAATGGGTTGTCCGATGAACAAAAAGTATGTTTGCCACCTATTGCTTTTCCTACTTGGGATAAAATTGAGCCGAATAATGAAATTAATTTAAAATCTCTCGATAAAGTCTTAGCACAACCGCTTTTAGTAATTATTGGAGAAACCCAATCAACACCAAAGTCTGCAGTTTCAGCTGCTGCAACAAGTGACGCAATTGGAATAATAGAGATTATGGCTGCTTTAAAAGCAAATATCGATGTAATCGCTGGGCTTGATCAATGGGAAGACACGGCTGATCTAGCCTCTGAACGAAATATAATTTTAGTAGGATCTGGTGTAGTCAATATTTATGCTTTTGCTTTTAATGATCTAATTAGGCCAGTTCATTTTTCTAAAAATAATGGAAAAGTATTTGACCAGATAATTGCTACTTCCAATAGGGGGGAGGAAAATTTTGGTTCGCATGCTTTACCTCCAAAGGATTGTGGATTGATCGCAGTATCTAGAAATCCTTTAAACTTGGATAAAACGTTACTTTGGATAGCTGGTATCACAGGAATAGGGACTCAATCGGCTGCAAGATTTGTGCTGGACTTGATAAGTGACCCAAAAGCTGCTCTTAGAGAGGTGACTGCTGAAAGTTTTGCCAATCCAATTGCTTGTATCGTCGGGCCGAAAATCTCAGGAGGACCTTGGGAAGTCATAGATTACTACAGGCGTTGGAGAATTAAAGATTATCAAATAATTTGGATGGTAGATAGAGATGATAAATTGATATATTTTAAAAAGGTAATTTAAATAATCACGGAATATGTAACATTTAGCTTTCGAACAAATGTCAGATACACTAGACCTAGGTTGGTACTGGTCAGAAAACAAAGAAGAACACCAGCTCGCAAAGATTGAAGAGAAAGATAGAGCAACGCATTTCTATGTCGTGGGGGCGACTGGAACAGGAAAAACAAAATTTCTTGAATATTTAGTCAAGCAGGATATTGAAAAGAAAAACGGTTTTGGCGTAATCGATCCTCATGGTGATCTTATAGAAGATATAAAAGACTTGTTATTATTCTACTACAGTCCAGATGATTCTGAGATATCAGAGAAGGTCGTTTTAATAGATCCTACAGATCCAAAATATACTGTCACTTTTAATCCTTTAGAGAAACTACAAAATGTCTCTATTCCCGAACAAGCCAATGGGCTAGTAAGTTCCTTCAAAAAAATCTGGTCAGATTCCTGGGGTGTGAGGATGGAAGATCTTATGCGTAACTCTTTAATCTCTCTTGGGGAGGCAGAGCTAACGTTAACAGAGCTTCCGTTTTTTTTGACAAAGAGAGCATTTAGAAAATCTGTTTTAGAAAAGGTCAGCCATACTATAGCCAAGAATTATTTTCAGCGATTTGACTCAATGACAGACAGAGGACAAGTAAGCTGGATAGAACCTGTGATGAATAAAGTAAATGCCTTCTTTTCAGACGAAAGAATCCGGCTAATGTTTTCTTCAAAGAGGAGTTCATTTAATATCCGAGAAATAATGGATCAAAGGAAGATACTTCTTATTAAACTGGATAAAGGAAAACTATTAGATTCAGCAGATCTTCTTGGCTCTCTACTTATGGCGAAAATTCAAATGGCTGCTTTTTCCAGATCAGATATTCCAAAGAAAAAGCGAGTTCCCTTCTACCTCTATATAGATGAGTTCCAGAATTTTGCGAGTGAATCATTCGCTGTAATCTTATCAGAAGCTAGAAAATACGGGCTTTCTCTTATAATGGCCCATCAAACCTTGGCTCAGATCCCTACAGAGCTTAGGAGCTTGATTCTAGGAAATGCCGGGATTCAAGTTTGTTTTAGACTAAATAGACAAGACTCCAATCTTTTAGCCAAAGAGTCATTTGAATATTCTGGATATGAAGTTAAGTCTGTTAGTAGTTTTAGTCCAAAATTTTGGAGCCTTGGCGAAGAATGGGAACTTTATATTTCAAAGCTTCAGAGTCTTCCTCCTAGGTATTGCTATGTAAAGCATAAAATTGAGGGGGGAGTAGTCCAGCTTCAGACTGTAGATATAGAAATGACAGAAGATATGTTGAATATGGATGAGGATCGGTATCAGGAATTTATAAAAGGAGTCCCATTCGGAAGAAAGTATCTTAGAGAGAGAAGTGCTTTGACGGCTCTTGAAGACAAGAGACAAGAGTCTTTTAAAAAGGAAACCGAGGAGAAAAAAGTCGATCAGAAAACAGCACAGACTGAGATTAAACCGCAGGAGAAGACGCAAAAAAAGATCGTAAAGGATAAACCAGAATTTACTACAGAACAGATAGAGTTTTTAGAATGTGTGTCTAACAATCCAGAAATGTTTGTTACTCAGATATACAAAACGCTTAAGCTTAGTGGCTATAAGGGAGATAGAATTAAAGAAAAGCTCCTTGAAAAAGAGTTGATCGTCCAAGAGAAAACAAAAAAAGGGAAAAAAGGCCGACTTGCTAAAGTTCTAGTCCTTACTGAAAAAGGAACTTCTATTCTTAAAAAGCTACTACCAGCTGGAAAAGGTGGGGAGCTTCATAAACAGCTTCAAGCGATGATCAAAGATCAGGCAGAAGTCTTCGGGTGGAAATCCAATATTGAGGAAAGAATTCCTCATTCACTTGATAGCGTGGATGTAGGTTTAAAAAAGGATGATGTAAAGGTCGCTATTGAGGTTTCCTCAACCACACTTCCAGATCAGGAGCTACAGAACATAAGGAAGTGCCTTAATGCTGGGTATGATTATGTAATATCTGTAAGCCCTGATGAAAAAAACCTCTTATCTATAAAAAAAGAGGCTCGAAAAGTATTCACCTTAAGAGACAGAGAAAGAATACGATTTTCTGCACCTTCTCAGGTTAAAGAATACTTAAAAAGTATTATCTCGACTGGTATTGTTTCTGAAAAAGGTATTGTTTCTGACCAATTTAAGAAACAGAAAGAATTAATGGGAATGAATGAGGCTTCAGAATTCTTAGGGATAAAGAAACCCACTCTTTATAATTGGATTGTTCAAAGGAAGATTCCTTTTATAAAAGTAGGGAGATTGACTAAGTTTAAAAGGTCAGAACTTGAGACTTGGCTTAAGAGAAGGACACAAGATGAGGAAGAACTTGATATATAACACATCATATAATCCAGTATACCGAGTTTTCTTTTTGACACGGGGACTCTCCTATGCTATAAACCGCTTAAGAGGGGAGATTAAAATAAAATTCTTTTAAAGAAAGAAATGCCTGAGATAGATGGATATCAGTTAGGTAGGCTTCTGGGAAGAGGAACATTTGGAGAAACCTATGAAGCTTTTAGGAATGAACAGAAATTTGCTTTGAAATTAATCAGAGAAGATGCATTTCAACAAGGATATGATGAACGAAGGTTTCGACGCGAAATTCGTTCTCTCCAAAGAACACAAGGTCCCTATATTGTTGAGTTGAAAGACGCAGGATTAGGGCAATTAGGAAATAGTCCTCGATACTATATTGTGTTTGAATATCTCGAAGGTCAGGATCTCGCAAGGGCTTTTTCAAGTGCTGGAAGTAGATTTGAAGAAAATTATACTAAAGATTTTCTAATCCAAATTGTTAAGGGACTCGAATCAATCCATCAACACAATATTGTACATAGAGATTTAAAGCCTGCTAACGTATTTATCACTCGGGAAGGACAAATAAAGCTTCTTGATTTTGGTCTTGTGAAAATGCTTGATTATACAACATTAACAACGATGCCAGGTCAAGCAATCGGAACTCCACAGTATATCGCACCAGAAATTTTACGAGGGGATGATGTTGATCATCGAGCAGACTTTTATTCCTTGGGAGTAATGATTTTCTATTTTGTAACCAATGGTCATTATCCTTTTGAGGCTCAAACACCGCTCGAATTATATGTTAGAGTTGTTAATAATCCGCCAACTCCTCCCACGCGGTACAATCGTACGATTTCCTCTGAATTTGAAAATTTGATTTTAGTTTTATTATCAAAGCAACCTTATGAACGGACATTCGACTATTCAGAATTAATTGGAGCCATTCAAACTACTCCAATATCAATTCCTCCCCGTAGACCGCGTGCCTCTCGTCAAAGACAGACCACCTATCCAAAAAAGAGTTATTTCCGTCTTCTTCATACTGAGAAAGCTGTTTTAGAGAGATTTATTGATCAGCGACAATTAAAAATGATGTCAGCGACAATTAAAATTGAGGTTTTATCAAGGGCTGTTTTAAACTGTCCGGGTCAAGGAGGCCTGGATGGTAACAGATCAACAAGTGAGGAAATTAA
>SDBT01011156.1_pt1 | contig 14480 bp, 9 predicted proteins | sample 2277101 | NCBI WGS metagenome assembly SDBT01 (sample SAMN10404973, study PRJNA504765) | marine sediment metagenome | isolation source: marine sediment core GS10_PC15, 103 cmbsf | place: Arctic Ocean: Southern Knipovich Ridge | collected 2010
GAGACCACGCTTGTTCTGGATCGCGGTGATCGCTGCCGTCAGCGTCGTCTTGCCGTGGTCCACGTGGCCGATCGTCCCCACGTTCACGTGAGGCTTCGTTCGCTCGAATTTCTCCTTGGCCATCAGATCACTCTCTTTGTTTCTACCGGCTCACGTCAGGACGCCGGCGGTCTGATCAATGATCTCTTTCTGAATTCTGGCGGGCATCTGTTCGTATCGCCCGAACTGCAACGTGAAAATGGCACGCCCCTGGGTCATCGACCGCAGCGCCGTGGCGTACCCGAACATCTCTGACAGCGGAACTTCGCTGTCGATCACCTGGGCATCTGCCCGATTTCTGAGACTTTTCACCTTACCGCGCCTGGCGGTCAGATCGCCGATGACATCCCCCATGTATTCCTCGGGTGTCACAATTTCGACCTCCATGATCGGTTCCAGGAGAACGGGGCCCGCCTTCCGGGCAGCGCTTTTCAGTCCCTGGGACGCGGCGATCTTGAAGGCCATCTCGCTCGAATCGACCTCGTGGTACGATCCGTGCAGAAGGGTTACTTCGATGTTCTCAAGCTGGTAGCCGGCCAGCACGCCGTTGCGCATGGCTTCCTTTACACCCTGCTGTATCGAGGGGATGTACTCCCGCGGTATCACCCCACCCACAATCTTGCTCTCAAAGACGAGCCCGCTGCCCGACACACCCGGTCCGACCCGCATGACGATGTGGGCGTACTGCCCCCTGCCACCGGTCTGCCGTACGAAGCGTATCTCCTCCTCGACCTCCTTCGTGATCGACTCCCGGTAGGCAACCTGGGGGCGCCCCACGTTGGTGGCAACCTTGAATTCCCTCCGGAGCCGGTCAACCAGTATCTCCAGGTGGAGCTCACCCATTCCGTGGATGAGCATCTGGCCGGTCTCGGCGTCGGTACGCACCTGGAAGGTCGGATCCTCCTCGGCAAGCTTGGCGAGGCTCGTTGACAGTTTCTCTTCATCGGCATTCGATTTCGGTTCGATCACCACCGAGATCACCGGCTTCGGGAAATTCATGGTTTCCAGCACGATCGGATGGGCCTCGTCACAGAGGGTATCACCCGTACCGGTACTCTTGAGTCCAACCGCGGCGGCGATCTCCCCGGTATAGACTTCATCCAGTTCCTCACGCTTGTTGGCGTGCATCTGGAGGATACGTCCGACGCGCTCCTTACGGTGCGATCGGGGGTTATAGACGTACGATCCTGCCTTCATGGTGCCCGAGTAGACCCGAAAGTAGGTCAGTCTGCCCACGTATGGATCGGTCACGATCTTGAACGCAAGCGCGCTGAACGGCTCCTCATCGTCAGGGCTCCGCTCAATCTTTTCATGTTCCCTGGTGGGCACCACACCCGTCACCGGGGGTATGTCTTTCGGCGACGGCAGGTAGTCGATGACCGCGTCGAGCAGCTTCTGCACCCCCTTGTTCTTGTACGATGAGCCACAGAAGACAGGCACCATGTTGCCGTCAAGAGTAGCCTGCCGGATGGCAGCCTTGATCTCGTCCTCCTCGATCGGCTGTTCATCGAGGAACTTCTCAAGCAGTGTGTCGTTGTACCCGGCCACACACTCGAGGATCTCCTGCCGGTAGCTGTTGGCCTGCTCCCGATGGCTGTCGGGAATCTCCGCCACCTCAACCTTCACGCCCTGACTGGCCTCGTCGTAGAAGTAGGCTTTGTCACGGATAAGGTCGATGATGCCGGTGAACATTTCACCTGCTCCGACGGGGAGCTGAACCGGCAGGATCGGCGCTCCGAGCCGCTCCTTCATCTCTCCCAGGACCCGCAGGAAGTCGGCACCCATGCGGTCCATCTTGTTCACATACGCGATACGCGGGACGCTGTACCGGTTGGCCTGCCGCCATACCGTCTCCGACTGCGGCTCAACCCCACCGACAGCGCAGAAAACCGCAATGGCACCATCGAGCACGCGGAGCGATCGTTCCACTTCAACAGTGAAGTCGACGTGCCCCGGGGTGTCGATGATATTGATCCGGTGATCATCCCAGTAGGTGGTGGTCGCAGCCGAAGTAATGGTTATCCCCCGCTCCTTCTCCTGCTCCATCCAGTCCATCGTCGCGGCACCCTCGTCCACCTCACCGATACGGTGTACGCGTCCTGTGTAGAACAGGATGCGTTCGGTGGTCGTGGTCTTACCGGCATCGATATGGGCCATGATGCCGATATTCCTGACCATCTCTAGGGGTACGCTACGCGGCACTTACCGTTCCTCCGGACCAGTCCCTGGTAATGAGACACACCTCCGTCAGGCGTGTCCGTAGTTCCTCATTCACTGTATTCGGGCAAAGTTGGATGCAGGCGGCAGGAGGGATCAGAGCGAAATAAGACGGTTACCAGCGATAATGTGCGAAGGCTTTGTTGGCTTCCGCCATTCGGTGCGTATCGTCTTTCTTCTTGATCGTTGCACCCTCGCCACGCGCGGCGGCGAGGAATTCAGCGGCGAGCCGCTGTGCCATTGTATGCTCTGGTCGTTCCTTCGAGTTGGAAATGAGCCACCTGAATGCAAGTGCGGTTGAGCGGTTCCTGCTTATCTCAACCGGCACCTGGTACGTAGCTCCTCCAACCCGCCTTGACTTCACCTCAACCTGGGGCTTGACGTTGTTGACCGCCTTCTCAAAGGTGGCCAGCCCTTCACCCCCGGTAACGCTTTCGATGCGCTCGATCGCTTCGTAGAAGATCCGCTCTGCGAGCGACTTCTTCCCCTTGCGCATCAGGTTGTTGATAAATCGGGTGACCAGCGTGGATCCATGGACCGGATCCGGCTTGACTTCCCGCTTCTCTGCTCGTTTGCGACGAGGCATTCGGTCCCCCCTACCTGGGCCGCTTGGTGCCGTACTTGGAACGTCTCTGCATCCTGCCATCCACTCCACTCGTATCCAGGGTTCCCCGGATGATGTGGTAACGGACACCGGGGAGGTCCTTCACACGGCCTCCTCGGATCAGGACGATGGAGTGTTCCTGCAGATTGTGTCCCTCACCCGGAATGTAGGCTGTCACCTCATGCCGGTTTGTGAGACGGACACGCGCCACCTTACGGAGGGCTGAGTTCGGCTTCTTGGGTGTCGTGGTGTACACACGCGTACACACCCCCCGCCTCTGCGGTGAACCCTGCAGAGCGGGCGCTGTACCCTTCTTCCGGACTTTCTTTCGGCCCTTCCGGACCAGCTGGTTTGTGGTGGGCAAAACAGTCTCTCCACGTCAATTCATCCCGCTATTGGGACAGACTAGAAAGTTAGGCCAGAACTTTCATATGTCAACGGCCAAAACACCCGAAATTCGCCTATTTTCAGGTAGTTATGGCCTTTTCTGTTTCAATGACACCTGATGCGACATCTGCTTCGTGCTGAGCCTCGATTTCGGACTGGATCGCTTCACTCAAAGCATCCAGTTCCGGATCGTACACTTCCAGATTCCGGTAGGATCGCACACCCGTTCCCGCGGGAATGAGCTGACCGACGATAACGTTCTCCTTCAATCCCATGAGTCTGTCGGTCTTCCCCCGTATCGCAGCATCGGTGAGCACTCGGGTGGTCTCCTGGAAAGAAGCCGCCGAGATCCACGATTCCGTTGTAATCGAGGCATTGGTGATACCGAGCAGGACCGGTTCGAACATCGCCGGGTTGCCTCCTGCCTCTACGGTCTTGCTGTTCTCATCCTGGAAGTGGAACCGATCAACGATCTCGCTCTCGAGCAGCGCTGTGTCTCCCGGATCTATGACGCGCACCTTCTGGAGCATCTGGCGGACGATCACCTGGATGTGCTTGTCATTGATCGCCACACCCTGGAGGCGGTAGACCTCCTGGATCTCGTTCACCAGGTACTCCTGCACCTTGCCTACACCCATGATGCCGAGGATGTCGTGAGGGTTCACGCTTCCTTCGGAGAGCCGCTCACTGGCCTCCACGTAGTCACCCTCATGCACCAGGATGTGCTTTCCGTACGGGATCTTGTAGGTGCGGGTCTCGTTCTCCCCTTCGATGTGGATCTCTCTTGCTCCACGCACCGTCCCGCCGAACTTCACCACACCATCGATCTCGGTGACGATGGCCTGCTCTTTCGGCTTGCGCGCCTCGAAGAGTTCCGCGACACGGGGTAGGCCACCCGTGATATCCCTCGTCTTCGAGATCTCGCGGGGAATCTTCACCATCACGGCACCGGCCGTTACCTTCTGGCCGTCCTTGACCTGAAGGAGTGAGCCGGTCGGGAGGATGTAGCTGTCCCGCAACTTCCCCTTCTCATCCAGGATGTTGATCTGCGGGGTCAGGCTCTTGTCGCGATGCTCGATGATGACCTGTTCCTTCGAACCGGTCTGCTCATCCAGCTTCTCACGAACGGTCATCTCGTCCAGGATATCCTTGAACGAAACCTTCCCGGCGAACTCGGTGAGGATCACCGTGGAATACGGATCCCACTCGTACAGTTTCTCGCTACGCTCCACCTCCTGAGCGTCTTCGACCAGGATGGAGGCACCGTACGGTACGTTGTATTTCGACAGGATGTGGTCCCGGTCGTCCTTGATAAGGATCTTCCCCGTCCGGTTCAGAGCCACCGTCCGATTACCGTCATCGAGTTTCTGCTCAACCAGCTGGACGCCCTTGAACTCGATGCGGCCCGGTTGCTTGGCGACGATCTCCGACTGCTCAGTGATACGGCTGGCGGTTCCACCGATATGGAAGGTCCTCAAGGTGAGCTGTGTGCCCGGCTCACCGATACTCTGTGCCGCCATGACACCCACGGCCTCACCGATGTTCACCATGAGGCCGGTGGCCAGATTCCGCCCGTAACACTTCTGGCAGATCCCCCGGCGTGATTCACAAGTCAGCACCGACCGGATCAGGATACTCTCGATACCGGCGTCTTCGATCCGCTCGGCCACCGACTCGGTGATCTCCTCACCGGCACCGAGGATCAGGTCGTCAGAACTCTCTTCACGGATATCTTCCATAACCACCCGGCCGAGGATCCGGTCACTCATCGGCTCGATGATCTCCTCACCCTCTTTCAGATCACTGGTCCAGATGCCCTTTATGGTCCCGCAGTTCTCCTCGGTGATGATCCCATCCTGCGCAACATCGACCAGCCGCCTGGTCAGGTAACCGGCGTCGGCTGTCTTCAGGGCCGTGTCCGCAAGACCCTTGCGGGCACCGTGGGTCGAGATGAAGTACTCGAGCACGCTCAGACCTTCCAGGAAGTTCGCGGTGATGGGGTTCTCGATGATCTCTCCCACCTGACCGGTGATCTTCTTCTGAGGTTTGGCCATGAGACCACGCATTCCGGCAAGCTGGCGGATCTGCTCCTTCGATCCACGGGCACCGGAGTCGGCCATCATATAGACCGGGTTAAATCCGTTCCGGTCGGCGGCCATCCACTTGAACATCGCTTCCGAGACGTCCGAGGTGGTGTGTGTCCAGATGTCAATGATCATGTTGTAGCGTTCGGAATCGGTAATGATCCCGCGGCTGTACATTTTCTTTACCCGATCCACTTCTTTCCAGGCCGCCTCAACCATCTTGGTCTTCTCGGGCGGGATCGTGATGTCATCCACTCCGACCGTCGTGCCGGACAGGGTAGCGTATTTGAAGCCGATATCTTTCAGACGGTCGAGGTACTCGACCGTGCCGCGGTTACCGATCAGGCGATGCACCCGGCTCACGAGCGCTTCCACCGCCTTCTTGTTGAGTGTCTCGTTCACGAAGGCGATGCCCTCGGGGACGATCTCGTTGAAGAGGATGCGGCCGACCGTCGTCTCGACGATCTGGCCGTCGGTGCGCAGCTTGACCTTGCCGTGGAGATCAACCGTATCGAAGTGGTAGGCCATGATCGCTTCTTCGATACTGGCGAAGGGGGTCTTCTTGCCGCGTGCCTCCGGATCAACCTTGGTCATGTAATAGATGCCGAGCACCATGTCCTGCGTCGGGATGGTGATCGGACGACCATTAGCGGGCGAGAGGATGTTATGGGTCGCCAGCATCATCATCCTCGCCTCGAGGTTCGCCTCGAAGGAAAGGGGCACATGGACGGCCATCTGGTCGCCGTCGAAGTCGGCGTTGAACGCTACACAGACCAGCGGATGCAGGCGGATGGCCTTGCCCTCCACCAGCACCGGCTGGAACGCCTGGATGCCCAGGCGGTGCAGCGTCGGGGCGCGGTTCAGCATGACAGGATGGTCCTTGATGATCTCCTCAAGGATGTCCCAGACCTCCGGGCGCTCCCGCTCCACGAGTTTCTTGGCGCCCTTGATGGTCTGCACCAGCCCCCGCTCTTCCAGCTTGCGAATGATGAACGGCTTGTAGAGCTCAAGGGCCATTGTCTTGGGCAGTCCGCACTGGTGCATTTTCAATTCGGGTCCAACCACGATCACCGAACGGCCGGAATAATCGACCCGCTTCCCAAGCAGGTTCTGCCGGAAACGCCCCTGCTTCCCCTTGAGGAGGTCGCTCAGGGACTTCAGCGCCCGGCTTCCGGTACCACGAACGGCGCGACTGCGGCGACCGTTGTCGAGCAGCGCGTCCACAGCTTCCTGGAGCATCCTCTTCTCGTTCCGGAGGATGACCTCGGGAGCCTTGATATCGACGAGCTTCTTCAGCCGGTTGTTCCGGTTAATGACCCGACGATAGAGATCGTTCAGATCGCTCGTTGCGAACCGGCCGCCTTCCAGCGGCACCAGCGGCCGCAGATCAGGCGGGATCACCGGCAGCACATCGAGGATCATCCAGGATGCTTTATTCTCTGAGTGGCGGAACGCCTCCACCACCTTGAGCCGCTTCAGCGCCTGTTTCTTACGCTGCTGGCTCGTTTCGATTCGTGCCTGCGTCCTCAGCTCAGCACTCAGCTCGTCAACATCGATCTCTTCGAGCATCCGCTTGACGGCGGGCGCGCCCATATCGGCGACGCAGGTGCTACCCTCTTCCTTCAGGTTCCGGTAGTCCTCCTCGGCAAGGAGCTGTCCTGTCTCAAGCTCTGTGTCACCCGGGTCGAGCACCAGATACGATTCGTAGTACAGCACCCGTTCGAGGTCCCGAACCGTAAGGTTCAGGAGATACCCTATAGTCGAAGGCAGGCTCTTGAAATACCAGATGTGGGAAACGGGGACCGCGAGTTCAATGTGCCCCATCCGCTCCCTGCGTACACGGGACTGCGTGACTTCCACACCACATCGATCACAGATCACCCCGCGGTAACGGATCCTCTTGTATTTCCCGCAGTGACACTCCCAGTCCTTCACCGGACCGAAAATGCGTTCGCAGAAGAGACCGTCCTTCTCGGGTTTGAACGACCGGTAGTTGATGGTCTCCGGCTTCATGATTTCGCCGTGTGACCAGCCCCGGATTTTTTCAGGACTCGCCAGCTGGATGGTCAGTGCACTGAACCGGGGCGAGTGTGTTTTTGCACCTGTGAAGAGCTGAACCATCAGTTCACCTCCTCGTCGCTATCAACATGGATAATAACCTCCAGGCCAAGGCTGTTCAGTTCCTTGACCAGCACGTTGAATGACTCGGGAACACCCGGTTCAGGCGGGTTCTCCCCCTTCACGATTGACTCATATATGCGTGACCGTCCGGCGACGTCGTCGCTCTTGAAGGTAAGGATCTCCTGTAGGGTGTAGGCCGCTCCATAGGCTTCAAGAGCCCATACCTCCATCTCACCGAACCGCTGGCCACCGAACTGGGCCTTTCCGCCCAGGGGCTGCTGCGTTACGAGACTGTATGGACCGATCGACCGGGCATGGATCTTGTCGTCCACCAGATGGGAGAGCTTCATCATGTAGAGGTACCCTACCGTGACCTCCTGCTTGATCTCCTCACCGGTACAGCCGTCCCAGAGCTTGGTCTTACCGCTTGTCGGCAGGCCCTCTTTCTTGAGCCAGTCGCGGATCTCATCCAGTTTTGCGCCTGCGAAGACCGGTGTGGCCACATGCTTGCCCGCGGCGGCGGCGGCCCAGCCGAGGTTCACCTCGAGTATCTGGCCGATGTTCATCCGGCTCGGAACACCGAGGGGGTTGAGGATCATATCGATCGGCGTGCCATCCTCCATGTAGGGCATATCCTCGTTTGGAACGATCTTGCTGACCACGCCCTTGTTTCCGTGGCGCCCGGCCATCTTGTCACCCACGGCCAGTTTGCGCCGGCGCGCGATGTAGACCTTGACCAGCTGATTCACTCCGGGGGGAAGTTCATCCCCGCGCTGGATCTTGTCGATTTCCAGTGTTTCCCGCTCATCCAGTTCCTGGAGCATCTGGGAGCAGAGAATGACAGCCTCGCGGATCCGCTTGTTGGTCTTCGGATCATCTGTCCACTGATCATCAACGGCATATATCTCATTGTGATCGAAGACGAATCCGCTCAGAACATCCTTCGTCCACTTGCCCTTCTGCACCTTCACCCGGTTGGTACCTACCGTGCGGATGTCACCGACTCTGGTATTGAGGAGCAGCTCCGCGACGAAGACTTCGCGATCCTTCTGCAGCATGGAACGACGGCGTTCAAACCGATCCTGTGCCTGATCGACCCTCTTGACATCCTCTTTCTTCGTCTTGTCATCCCGCTCCTTGCGGGAGAAGACTTTGGTATCAATGACGATCCCGTTCATCCCGGGAGGAGCCTTCAGGCTGGCGTCCTTCACATCACCGGCCTTCTCGCCGAAGATCGCCCTCAGGAGCCGTTCTTCCGGAGAGAGCTCGGTCTCACCTTTCGGAGTTACCTTTCCGACCAGAACATCCCCGGCCTCTACCAGAGCTCCGAGGCGAACGATCCCGAGTTCGTCGAGGTTCCGGATGGCGCCCTCACCGACGTTGGGGATCTCGGGGGTTATCTCTTCAGGGCCACGTCTGGTGTCCCGGACCTGGATCTCATACTCCTCGATATGGATCGAGGTGTAGACATCTTCGCGTACGAGCCGATTTGAAACGACGATCGCGTCCTCGAAGTTGTATCCCTGCCACGGCATGAACGCGACGAGCACGTTCTTTCCGAGCGCCAGCTCCCCGCCTTCGGTCGCCATGCCGTCAGCGATCACATCACCAGCCTTGATCCTGTCACCTGCCCGGACGATCGGCTTCTGGTTGATGCAGGTGTTCTGGTTCGTCCGCTTGAACTTGACCAGCCGGTACTCGTCGATCTCCGAAACGTTGAAATCCCTGGCCTTCGATGAAGAGCGCTTGATGAGGATCACATCGGCGGTGACCTTGGTTACCGTGCCTGCTTCTCTGGCAATCACGACCGCCCCTGAGTCGCGGGCAGCCCTCGACTCCATGCCGGTGCCCACCAGCGGTGCATCGGGCTGAAGGAGCGGAACGGCCTGTCGCTGCATATTGGATCCCATCAGGGCACGGTTCGCGTCATCATGCTCAAGGAACGGGATCAGTCCCGCCGCCACACTCACCAGCTGCGTCGGGGAAACGTCCATGTACTGGACATCCTCCGGCTTCACGAGCGGGTAGTCGTCACGAACCCTGGCCTTGATGAACTCGTTCACGAAGCGGCCGTACCGGTCGAGCGGCGCGTTCGCCTGGGCCACGATGAACGGATCCTCCTGATCGGCGGTGAGGAACTCGATCGAATCGGTCACCTTGCCGTTCTCGACCTTCCGGTACGGTGTCTCTATGAAACCGAACGGATTGATCCGGGCGTAGGTGGCAAGTGAAGAGATCAGACCGATGTTGGGACCCTCAGGGGTCTCGACCGGACAGATCCGTCCGTAGTGAGTGTGGTGAACGTCACGTACTTCGAATCCCGCACGCTCCCTCGTGAGACCACCAGGTCCCAGTGCCGAGAGTCGGCGCTTGTGGGTGAGTTCGGCCAGGGGATTGGTCTGATCCATGAACTGGCTGAGCTGACTCGATCCGAAGAACGCGTTGATGACGGCGGAAACCGTCCGGGCATTCACCAGTTCCTGGGGGGTCAGCGATTCGGTGTCCCGAAGGCTCATCCGTTCCTTGATAGTCCGGGCCATACGGGAGAGACCCACGCTGAACTGATTCGAGAGGAGTTCACCTACGGTCCGTGCCCGCCGGTTGCCCAGATGGTCGATATCGTCGACTTTGCCCTGGGCGTTTCTCAGTCTGAGGAGCTCGGCGATGATGGCGATGAAATCGGTCTTGTCCAGGACACGCTGATCAATGGGGATATCGAGCTTCAGACGGTTGTTCATCCGGTACCGGCCGACCTCACCCAGATCGTATCGCTTCGGATTGAAGAAAAGCCGCTCCAGAAGCTGCCGCGCCGTGTCGACGTTTGGAGGATCGCCCGGCCTCAGGAGCCCGTAGATCCGGTACAGCGCTTCCTCGGTGTTACTGGTCGGATCCTTGGCGAGCGCGTTCTCGATGACCGGGGCTCCCCGACGGCTGTCATGAGAGACGATGACCGAAACCTTCTTGATCTTGTGATCAACCAGGAAGAGAAGCGCATCCTCATCGATTGACTCTCCGGCTTCCTTCATGATCTCACCGGTATCGGTATCAACTGCCGGTTCCGCCAGCGTACGGCCGACCGCCTTCTCATCGACTTTGATCTTCTCGTTCTTATAGAAGAGGCTCAGGATCTCTTCATTTGAACTGAACCCGATCGCCCGGAGCAGGACCGTTACCGGCTGCTTCCGCCTGCGGTCGATGTGGACGTACATGACATCGGACACATCGTGAGAGAACTCGATCCATGATCCGCGGAACGGAATGATGCGCGCCGAATAGAGTCGCTTTCCGTTCGGGTGGATCGTCTCGTCGAAGAACACACCGGGTGAACGATGAAGCTGGGTTACGATAACCCGCTCGGCGCCGTTCACGATAAAGGTCCCCCGGTCGGTGATCAGGGGAAGCTCACCAAGATAGGTGCTCTGCTCGATGATGTCCTTGACCCTCTTCTCATCACTGCCGGAGTCACGGATAATGAGTCGGAGTCGCGCCTTGAGGCTGGCCGCATACGTCATGTTCCTGTCTTTGCACTCATCGACAGAGTATTTGGGCTGCCCGATTGCGTAATCGATGAACTCCAGCGTGAAGTTCCCGTGCACGTCGGTGACCGGGAAGATCTCCTGGAATACCCCCTGCAGGCCCTGGTTCACCCGCTTCGACGGGGCAACCCCGGCCTGCAGGAACGACTCATATGATTGGAGCTGTACGGCAAGCAGGTTCGGCAGATCCACGGGTGCGGACAGTTTGCCGAAACTGTACCGATCGATGGTACCGGTCCTTATTGTCAAGGCAGATCACTCCTTTGACTAATACAAGAACAGCACATCCCGCTCAGACAACCTCTGCGAGGCGCATGAGAGGCGTACTGCTCGATGTGCAGATAATCAATCACGTGCGGAATGCTACTTGACCTCTACCTTCCCGCCGACCTCTTCAATCTGCTTCTTCACCAACTCCGCTTCGTCCTTCGGCACGCCTTCCTTGATCGGATTGGGTGCTCCATCCACCAGATCCTTCGCTTCCTTCAGCCCCAGACTTGTGAGCGTGCGAACGACCTTGATGACCTGGATCTTGTTGGCGCCGATATCGGTGAGTACAGCGTCGAACTCGGTCTGCTCATCATCAGCCGCGGCACCGGGAGCACCTGCACCGGCCATCATTGCCATGGGAGCGGCCTGAGCCGATACACCAAACTTCTCTTCGAGTGCGGACACGAGATCCGCAAGCTCCATCACAGACAGCACTTCGATCGACTCGACGATGCCTTCCAGCTTGTCAGCCATTGTTTCTCCTTCGAATCCCTTCCATTGCGTGGAGGGCACTGCGTGTAAAAGGGTGATTCTTACTCAGCCGTCTCATCCGAATCGGCTTCATGACCAGTTTCCACTGCTTCAGTGTCCTCGGCGGGAACTTCAGCGACCGGCTCATCGGCGCCTGGTTCCCCTTCCTCGGGCACTTCACTCTTCACCTCATCAACAGTATTCTCACCGCCCGCGGCCTCTGTATCCCCCGGGGGGAGTGAGGTCTCTTCCCGCTCCGGCTCCGGCTCCGGTCCCGGCTCCGCGATCTCTTCCGACTCGCGTTTCTTCCTGAGATCTTCAAGCACCTGGACGATACTGCGGGGAACGCCGCTGAGCACGTTCATCAGCCCCTGAAGCGGACTGCTGAGCACGAAGAGCAGTTTGCCTATCAGATCTTCCCTGCTCGGGAGTGAGGCGAGTTTCTCAAACGTGCGTTTCTCGATTACTTCTCCCTCAAAGAGACCACCCTTGAAGACCAGGAAATCTCCCTGGCGCCGGTGGTCGTCCCGGAACGACTTGATGACCCTGGCCGGCGCTATCGGATCCGCCAGACCGACGGCCATGGCAGTGGGACCCACCAGATCGGCCACCCAGTCGGGAAGATCTGCGTTGTTGGCCGCCCGGATGAGCAGGTTGTTCTTCACGATCGTGAACTGCACGTCCGCTTCTTTGAACCTTCCCCGGAGATCGTTCATCATCTCAACGTCGATCCCCCGGAAATCTGTGAGGAAGACACTGGCAGAATCCTTCAGCACTCCTTCGATTCGCTCTACCTCGGCGACCTTTTCCGGACGCGGGGGACGCTGCAGGTCCTGCAGATCTTCAGTATGTGAGCGTTCAGCCTCGACGACATTCATCGTGTTTCCATCTCCGCGGGAGAGTTTATAGCAGCAGGGCCTGGGCGGATGCCCGGTCAACCCTCACACCAGGACTCATGGTCGTGGAGAGGGTCAGGCTCCGCACATAGGTGCCCTTTGCAGCGGCCGGTTTCGCCTGGATAATCGAACGATAGAACGCCGAGAAATTGTCCAGGATTGTCTCAGCCGTGAAACTGCTTTTGCCGAGCGGGGCGTGCACGATACCCGCCTTGTCCACCCGGAACTCGATTTTTCCTGCTTTGGCTTCGTTGACCGCCTTGGTGATATCCATCGTGACGGTGCCCGACTTGGGATTCGGCATCAGGCCCCGGGGGCCGAGAACCTTACCCAGCTTTCCGACAATCCCCATCATGTCGGGGGTGGTAATGCAGACATCGAAATCGAACCAGCCGCCGTTGATCTTCTCCACGACCTCTTCAGCGCCCACGGTATCCGCCCCGGCCTCCTCGGCCTCGGTGGCCTTCGGGCCCCTGGCGAGTACAAGCACGTTCACCGACTTACCCAGACCGTGGGGCAGCACGACGGTTCCCCTCACGACCTGGTCGGCGTGACGCGGATCCACGTTGAGTCGCGCCGTTACCTCGACGGTCTCATCGAATGACGCGCTCGGCAGCTGGAGCAGCTTCTCGATCGCCTCGGTAATGGAGTATTCCATCCCCGGTTCGATCTGGGCGGTGGCCTCACTGTATCTCTTCGACGGCTTTGCCATCACTTTTCTCCTTCTCCGGAGACACTCTCGGCCACCTCACCTTCGGGAGCGCCTTCGTCCCCCTCAGCTGCGGCAGGGGCTGCCGCTTCTATCGCGATGCTCCGTGAGGCTTCGATCTCTTCGGCCGAGGAGACCTCTCCGGTCTCTCCCTCAACCAGTACGCCCATGCTGCGGGCCGCGCCACGGATCATTGTCTTCGCTGCCTCGAGATCGGTCGCGTTCAGGTCGGGCATCTTGATCTTCGCGATCTCTTCAATGTCCTTCTCCAGGATCCGTCCCACCTTCACCCTGTTCGGTTCACCTGACCCCTTCTCCAGCTTGATTGCCTTCTTGATGAGGACCGCGGCGGGCGGGGTCTTGGTAATGAAGGAGAACGTTCGGTCCTGGTAGATGGTGATCACCGCGGGGATGATCGTTCCGTGTTCCTTCTTAGTCCGCTCATTGAAAACCTTGCAGAATTCCATGATGTTGATCTGCGCGGGCCCCAGAGCGGTACCGACCGGGGGCGCTGGTGTCGCCTGTCCCCCGGGGATCTGGAGTTTGATTATCTGAATGATTTTCTTTGCCACGAGCCTACCCTTTCAAGGCCACATCCACATGGTGCGGGTCGTCCTCAGGATGCATCAGTGTCGCTATTCGATCGCCTCCACCTGGAGGAAGTCGAGTTCCACCGGTGTGGACCGACCGAAGATGCTGACCATCACCCTGACCTTGCTCTTGTCCAGAAAAACCTGCTGGACCACCCCGTTGAAATCCTTGAAGGGTCCGTCTATCACCTTCACGGACTCCCCCTCGGTGTAGGGGATATCCAGCTTTTCACGATCCTTGCTCCGGTCCACCTGTCCGAGCACCCGGTGGACTTCACTCTCCGTGATCGCCTCCGGCCGGCCACCCGCGCCAACGAACGCGGTGACACCGGGGGTCGAGGTGACCAGGTACTGGGTCTCGTCAGTCAGTTCCATCTCGACCAGCAGATATGAGGGGAGGAACTTGCGCGTCTTCTTGCGACGCTTCCCCTCCCTCATTTCCACGACCTCCTCAGTGGGAATGAGAACCTGGCCGAAGAGGTCCTTTAACTCGGAATACTCTACGGTATTCTCGAGATGGGCCTTGGCCTTTTTCTCATGCCCGCTGTACGTGTGG
>SDBT01011157.1_pt1 | contig 14479 bp, 10 predicted proteins | sample 2277101 | NCBI WGS metagenome assembly SDBT01 (sample SAMN10404973, study PRJNA504765) | marine sediment metagenome | isolation source: marine sediment core GS10_PC15, 103 cmbsf | place: Arctic Ocean: Southern Knipovich Ridge | collected 2010
CTAATATCCCAAGCTTGAAATCGAGGTCCTTGGTTTCAACTGCAATGTGATTCTTGGCTCCACCAAACATCTTACGAAAATCACATACCTCTTCTGAGTCGTCAATACATTCCACAACAGAAAACACCTTTAGATCAGGTCTTAAATCAGAGAGATAAGAGCGAATAAAACCATCTTTTATGCCCGGAGCCAACCATTCAACCTTTTTGATCGTATGAAGATTGCCGGCAATCACAAAGATATTGCTATCCTGATCTTCTTCAAAGATTGAGTTCAGTGTCTTAGCCATCCACTGATCTCGTGTATTAGGGGTTTCCCACATTGAATGGGGGAGATCCAAGGCCACTGGTCTGAGGTTATAACTTCTGATGATCTCGAGCAGATGACGGTATTCAGGACAATCGATGACGTGGAAGATCTCAATATCCTCTAGGCCTTTTCCCTCCTTAATGTATCTATCGATTTTCGCTTGTTGATCCGTTGCGATCTCCAGGCCAATATGCGTTACCCCAACATAGGGCAACCGGGGGAGAAGTTGTGCAATAAAGCCAAGAATATCCGGACGATTATGGGTGGTTCCCAACAAGACCACATCATGATCTTTTACCTTATCCAGCATGAAAGGGATCGGGTCGTGGGTGATTACAGATGCAGATATCTCCAGAGAGACAAGGATGCAAATGGCTATAAAAGCGACAAGGATCTTCATCCGAATAAAAGAGAAACGTCAGGGCCTAAGCCCTGCTGAAATCTAAAGTCAAAGCCATTAAAAAAGGCAGTTCCATTTAACATCCTAATCGGGTATAATTTTCAAAACTTTAGGATTTTTGGGAAAAAAGAGGGCAGGAATTTTTTAGTGGAAAGGTAGATATGATCCAGCTTTCTCCGCAGATCCGGGAGATTTATCCTTTTCGAAGCCGTTGGATGGAGGTCCAAGGCTACCGTATGCATTACGCGGATGAGGGTGTCGAAAGAGACAGGCCCACGGTTATCCTGCTCCATGGCAACCCAACCTGGTCCTTCCTCTACAGGGAGATCATCCCACGTATCAGCCACGCTTGCCGGGCAGTGGCCCCGGATTACCTCGGATTCGGGCTCTCTGACAAGCCGCCGGACGAGCGGTGGTACACGCTCGAGAACCATATCCTGGCAATGACCGAGTTCATCAGTCGGCTCGGACTGAACAGGATCATCTTGGTTGTGCAGGACTGGGGCGGCCCGATCGGCTTGAGCTATGCTCTCAAATACCCAGCTAACGTTGCAGGTATGTTGATCATGAACACCTGGGCCTGGCCGGAGCCATCTGAGTTCCATGCCTCGGTCATGCCTTGGCGGATGTTACATGCACCATTCGTCGGGGCCCATCTTCTTCTTCGGCGTAACGCCTTGGTAGAGAGAGGGCTCTACCTCAGCACAGTCCGCAGCCGGCAACGGCTGAAGAAAGGACCGGTACTCGACGGCTACCGTCTCCCCTTTTCCTCCCAACTCACTCGGATCGCCATACTGGCCTTCCCGCGCAACATTCCGCTTAAGCCAGGGGATCTCAACTGGGACCGCATGACAAAAATAAGGGAGGGATTGCGGACCTTGCCTTTTCCGTGTCGGCTCCTCTGGGGTGAGAGGGATATTGTGTTCCCGCCGCCCAACGCCCACCTCTTCCATAAGCTGATCCCCAACTGCTCGCCGCCCCGTATGATCGCCGACGGCGGGCACTTCATCCAGGAGGATGCCCCAGGGGAGATCGCCGAGGAGATACTAGCGCTGCTGGAGCAGATCTGATAGATAAAGGGATGGAGACTAAAATGGCAATTGAATGGATACCACACGAAGAGGCTGATCAAGCCGGGACCCAAGAGAAACAAGTCCTCATAGAGCAGACCCCGGATCATTACCCGGAATTTAATGCCCTTCTCCAACGCGAACTCGAGCATGCTGGCGGCAATCTTTTTTTCCGAGGGACCTCTGGTATGGTCTACCGCGTAGGCGCGGTCAAAGAAAACCCAGAGGGATTGCGGGGAATAGAGATCTGCTTACGGTCAACAGATAAAGGAGGGCAAATAATATCTGGCGACGTTGTGGATAGAGATCTATGGATGTTCCTGGAATGGCTTGTTCAGAAAGTTGGCATGGAATGGACATTAAAGATCTTGCGCAAGACCGGTGCAATATACCGGATACCGGGTGCGCCCGAACGAGTATGAGCCCCCCAGAACCGTGGGCCGAGACCGCATAATACGATTTTTATCCATCATTCAGGGTCCCTATTCTTTTTTGCCCCCTGGGCCTTGATTCGATTATCCACCCGCCACCTCAATCCTATGGTAGTCGTCTCCTTTAAGAGAAGATCAGAAAGATCTCCCACCATCTCCGGCAGACAGATAACCGTGAGCAGGGTACCGGGTCGGTCTTTCTTCATTTGAAGTGGGGATAGAAAGACATCCAGGGCGCCCATGTCCAGAATCTTCTCGATGAGATATCCACCCATCTGGGGGTCCATGTCATCAATACTGGTTTCACCGACAGCCACCCGTTCCATGTGATAGTCCTCTAATTCATCCCGGACATCCCCGATGGCTATCCGGAGCAGATTGGGGATGGCCGGATCTGATGTCCCTGCCCCGTATCCGATCTTTTCCAAGGTCATGGTCGGCATGGGACCAAAACCAGCGGAAAGAGTGGTCAGAATGGCAGCACCCGTGGGTGTCAGGAGCTCTCCCTTGATCCCGGTAGAATAGATAGGTTTTTCCTTGATGAGTTCCATAGTGGCCGGGGCGGGGACTGGCAGTGTGCCATGCGAGCACTCCACTGTCCCTGTTCCCACATGGAGGGGTGAGCAATAAACCCTTTCGATGCCCAGGGCAGCGAACCCGATCACAGCTCCCATCACATCAATAATGGCATCCATCGCACCCACTTCATGGAAATGGACATGTTCGATGGTGGTGCGGTGAACCCTGGCCTCAGCCTCAGCCAATCGCCTGAAGATCTCTGTGCCTTTCTGTTTTATAGGTCTCTCCAGGTCGCTTTTCTCTATGATCTCCTCTACATGATGCAGATTCTGGTGATGATGACCGTGGTGATCTTCGTCCACCGTCACTATTGCCTGAGTGCCGCCCATGCCCTTCTTGGTCACCTTTTCTGCCCCGAGATCATAATTGGTGAGGTGAAGCTTCCCCAACTCCTTCTTTAAGCGTTCTACCTCCAGACCGGCATCTATGAGAGAGCCCAGGATCATGTCCCCGCTGGCCCCTGCAAAACAGTCAAAATAGGCAACCTTCATGATTTCCTCGTAATCGGATTCATCAATAAACCTTGGCCAATGATAGCCCTCGCTTCCTTCCCGCCGGCTCCTCGACCGAGTCCTCCGGGGCCTTCTTTACTGCAATCTTATTGATGAGGTTGGCCTGATAGCCTGCACCAAAGCCATTATCTATATTAACTACAGAGACCCCAGAGGCACAGCTATTTAGCATGGTCAGAAGTGCTGCTATACCTCCGAAACTGGCGCCATAACCCACACTGGTGGGGACTCCTATTACAGGACAAGCCACCAGTCCTCCTACCACGCTGGTCAGGGCCCCTTCCATACCAGCAACAACAATGGCCACATTGGCTTCAAAGAGATCTTCTCTGGCATCCAAGAGGCGGTGAATCCCGGCCACTCCCACATCGTAGATCCTGGTAACCTGATTTCCAAGCACCTCTGCGGTCACAGCAGCCTCTTCGGCAACAGGGATGTCTGAGGTACCAGCACTTACCATAGCGATATTGCCCACCCTTTCAACTGGCCTGGGCTTGACCACGACAATTCGGGCCTTATCAAAGTACTGGCATTGCCCTGTCACCTTCCGGACCCCTTCGAATACCTCACGGCTGGCCCTGGTAGCCAGGATGTTACAGTGATCTTGGGACATCTTCTTTACTATTCCCTGGATCTGCTCGATGTCCTTTCCCTGGCAAAAAATGACCTCGGGCACACCTTTTCGTATAGCGCGATGGTTGTCAATCTTGGCGTATCCCAGATCTTCGAAAGGAAGTCTTTTAAGCTCATGCATGGCAGCGTCCAGGGTCATCCGGCCGCTTTTTACCTGCTCCAGCAAGTCCCTTAAATATTTTGTCTCCATTCCCCCTCCTTTTTTAAATCCCTCCTCCTGGATGTTCAAGCTCCCAGGGTACGAACACATGGCCCCGGCAACATTAATCCCCCAGCCCTTCCCTGGAAAGAAAAGGCTCCCGGATGCCTCTTCAAGATAGCCACATTATGGGTTATGGGATATTGAGAAGAGGGAAGCGACCTGGGGGAAAATAGGGACTTTGCGGTATATATGGTCGCCTTCTCGCATAGTCGTCGGAGTCGGCGTCAGTTTTATTTTAACCTCAGTCGGCGCCTCCAAGGAGACCTCCACCTCAACACGCGCGGCGATGTGAGCCCGTTTCTTGATCTTCAATTTCCTCGTTCCATTAGGCACCTCTAAGGTGCAAGGTGTAATCCCTTCCTCTCCTGTGTCAACGGTGACCTTTGCCCCCTCAGGATCAGTGATCACCGTGAGGATAGCCTTGTCCGTCCTACAGATCCCGGTTCCCCATCCCACGAACATCAAGGCCATCAGGAATACCCAACAAAAGAGTGCACTCTTTCCCGATCGTCTAATAACAGTCATTTGATCCCCCTTTGTTGATGAAAGACCTCTCATCCTTTTTCTTTCTCGTGCATCCTCACCAATGCACCTTGGCAAGGGAAAACCCATCAGAAAAAAGGAGGGGAACAAATACTGCCCCCCTCCTCTGAAGTTATGCCTTTACCCGCTTACCACCGCGGATAGTTGGCTACCCCGTAAAGCTCATGTCGATAGAACTGATCCCAGTTGCTGACCTTTCCATACATCTCTGGTGTCCAGGGCCACATACGCGCCTTGTAAGGATGGCGGGGGAAGTCCTGCATGATCGCTTCCTCGAGAGGAACACCCACGACCTTGATCTCGTCGTATTCCATCTTCCCAAGGCCTTTTTCGGCGGCCATCCGGGTGGTCCCGATATTTCTGGGATTGTGGTTCATGACCGCAGTGGCAATGGCATCAAGTGCCACAGCGTCTGTGCTGGCCATGATCATACCAGATGCAAAGTAAGGCGCGACAGGGACCCAGGTCCCGGCATACACCGCATCAATGATATGCAACTGATTCGGAACCAGCTTCTGGGTGATGTAATTAACATCGACGATCACCTCAGCCACATGTTGGTGGGGCAGGCCAAACTTGCACATGCCGATCACCCTGGCAGAGGGGACTCCAATGCCGATGTTCTTGAGGGCCAGGGTCACACCCGCATATTCATGGGTCTTGAAGGCAGCGATAGGCACAAACAGATCGACTTCCTTCAAGATCTTGGGGATGGGATACTCCTTGGAGCCCAGTCCCAGTCCGGACATCATCTCCCAATTGTCGCAAAAATCCATGAGCTCATACTTGATTCCGTTATCATGATATCTCTTCTGAACCCACTCCAGGCCAAAATTTCGATAGGTTGCCCACGCATCCCCCAGGGCCGGGCATTCCGCGATAATGATCCTGCCTGCCCCTTTTTCAGCAGCCATCTTGGCTACTGCTAAGGCAGAACGAGGATCGGCAAAGGCACCCTGCAGGCTGTTGTCGTCGCCGAATCCCATCCATATCATAGGATAGGCGCTCAGGACGAAGTTGGGCTTGATCAGGATCGTCTGGCCACGTTTCAGGTTCAGGCCGCCAGCCTTTTCGACTGCGTCCTTAACGTACTTGTACCATACCCTTTCGCTCGCCTCAGACCAGACGACATGAGGATAATCCCCGGTGGCTTCGTGATACTCTTTGGTCTGATTGTGAGCGACATCGTCATTAAAGTGGAAGTCATCTGCTAGCAACTTCAGATCCGCCTTATCTGTGGCCTGCACAATGGAGACCACGCTTTTTCCTGCTGTTGCTACCGAGGCAAATGCCACCACAACGCCTAAAGCCACCAATACCGTTAATAACCTTTTCATTGATTCTTCCTCCTTTTTTAGGTTCCTTCTTTGGGAGACCTAATGGCCTCCGTTCCCAAACCAATCTTTCGGGCTATCCACCACCTCCTTTCTTACCAAAATTACAAGATATTCAGTTTCTGTATACCATCTTGGCCCCCTTGTCAAGATTTTTTTCTTACCCCAGATATAGTTTTTCTCTCATCTTGCCTTGCGGTTTTCACCTTAAAGGTTAAGTCCTCCAATATCATCTGCAAATCTTCAAGGGGAACCCCTCCCTCGGCCAGCACCAACACATTCTTGATCCTCTTATACCCTGCCCAGTAGGTCCCATCGGTATAGAGCCCTGAGTTAGGGTCCCGGAAATTTGCCCGCTGTGTCTGTTGCCCACCTTCGCCCTTTGGCATGTAATCCAAGTCAAAAGATACCAGGTTCAAGGCCTCTATGGCCTCTTCTTCGGACCTGAAGACCAACTTGAAGATGGGCACCCGCACCTTTCCTTTAAAGAGTGCCCCGGTGAAACAGGACTTGAGCCCATATTCATCGATCATCGGAAGGTCTTTGATGAATGGAGGCCGGCCAAAGGCAAAATGCAAGACCATCCACATAGTTATTCCAGGCTGAGTCTCATAGATCTTCCCCCGGTATTCCCCAATGTTCACCAACCTGGCCGGGATCTTAAACCGGAGTTGCCTGACTAATTGATTACGTTTCCACGCCCTGGTCTTTCCGTCTCGAAATTCGGTCATATGGATGAACTTCACCCCGTCTCTACCCTCATCGCTAAAATTGATCAGAGACTCCAGGAGGGTCTTAAACGCTTTTGTCTTCTCCATCCCCTCTACCAATCGCTGGCCTTGAAACCCCATCCTTTCATAGGCCTCGGCCACGCACATCATATTGGAATATGATAGAGCAGCGATGACATCTGGTTCACGCTGAAAACGGCTCTGAAAATCCCCGGCGAACCGGGCCCAAGGAGGACCGAACACCTCCTCCCGGTCATGCTGCGCAAACGCCAGATAACCAGCCACGATCACCCCATCGGTCAGCCCCGGAGGCAAATCAGAGACCTTGTGGGTATCCCAGCCGGAGGAGGCCATTATTTTTACATCCATCCCCAGTTCCTGAACCGCTGTTAGTATGGATGGGACATCAGAGGCCACACCATAGATCAATATGGCTTTTGCCCCGGAGGTCTTGATCTCCTTCAGGGCCGGTGAAAAATCCCTCTCACCTCGAGCATAGGATACCTCGGCCACCGGTTTAGCCTTGTACTGTCGGATCCTTTTCAATTGGGCGCTTGCCCCTGATCTCCCGTAAGCACTATCCTCATAGAGCAGGGCGATCCCTTTTCCCGGCATACTATCCCAGAGAAGGTCCACCAGGATCTTGCCCTGATCATCATCTGAAATGTTGCCCCTGAAGATCCATTTCTGCGAAGAGGAGGTCAACCCGGCATGGGTAGCTATGGTCAGCATTGGGATCTGGGCCTGATCTACGATGGGCATGACAGCCAGGGCACAATCACTGTCTGAAATGCCAAAAAGGAGATCCACCCTCTCCTGCCCGATCAGCTGAGAGGCAGCATCCTTAGCCTGCCCTGGCGAGGCACCGTCGTCCACCACGGCTACCTCTATTCTCGCCCCTTTATCCTCCCATTTTTTGTTTATTTGATGGATCGCCAGGAGCGCCCCATCCCGCAGATCCTGGCCGATCTGAGCCTGAGAACCACTCAGGGACGCGATAATGCCAACTCGAAGCACCTTCTTCCCTGCGTACGCCCCCAAAGGACCTTCTAGGAGAAAACCCAGGATCATCAAAGAGAACAAGATGACCTTGATATACATCCTCATGGCTATCTCTCCATCAATCTCTATACTTCCTTATCAGTAAGAAAGTGTTGGTTCAGGTTTATCTCCTAGTTCCCAGGGCAACCTCCAGGACCGCCTTCAAATCCTCTAAGGGTACCTCCCCTTTGGCAAAGACAATGGTTGCCCCTTTTCTCTGATAGGCCGACCATAGCCCCTCGGCATAAGAGACCCCGGAGTTGGCATCCCTCATCTCCTCGGATCTTTTTTCAAGCTTTGTCTTATCCCCCAAGGTCTGCTTGCTGGAGGCCAGATCCAGGATAGCTATCGCCCGCTCAGGTGACCTAAAGGCCATCTTCACCACAGCGATCTGGTCTTTTCCTTTAAAGAGGGCACCCGAATAGGTGTACTTCATCCCGTAAAACTCATAGTCGGACCTGAATCCACCGTATAGGCCCATCTCCCTTTTCTCTTTCATAAATCTGGGATATCCGAAGCCCATGTGGAGGACAAAGTAAGCAGCGGTATTTGGGGGCATGGGCGAGAGCTCCCCTCTATAGCCTGCCACCTCTATGGACAGGCCCTTTTCTCTCATCTTGGTGGCATCCAGGGACTTATCCTTGGTGGCCAGCTCTACTCTGCCATCCCGGTAGGTGGAAAAGTTGATATATCTCATCCCATCATGATTCTCGTCATGATAGTTGATGAGGTGATTGAAGACGGTCTGGAAGTTTTCGGTTGCCTCTAGTGCCTCTACGATTCTTGTGGTGTCGAATTTAACCCCTTCCATCGCCTTCAGCAGGCTCATCAGGTTGGAGTAAGCATATCCGGCAATCAGGTCTGGTTTCCGGCCATAACTTCCCTTGAAGGCCTTGTAGAAGGGTGTCCATGTCGGGAACATATCAGTATTCAGGTCCCCTGTCACAACCTGAAAGTGACCACTCGCAGTTGGGCTTAAGAGACCCCGGGGTGCTAAATGGATCAATGAATCAGGCACCATGTGGGTGTAGCCGGCAACGACCACACCATCCAATCCTTTGGGGATCATAGGCAAAAGATGGGTTGACGCCCAGCCTGAGGAGGCAATGACCCTTGCATCAAGCCCAGAGGTCCTGATCCACTGGATGACGTTATGTGCATCCCTTATCGTACCGTAGACGATAATGTTCTTTGCCTCTGCCTGTTTGAATATGGCCATCTGGGCACTGAAGTTTCTCTCTCCCGAGACATAGCTCTCTGTTGCCACGGGCTCCACCCCAACCCTCCTGAGCCTCTGTCTGACCACCTCCACACCTGCCTTCCCGTAAGGAGAATCTTCGTAGAAGAATGCAATCCTATCTCCTGCGAGGATGATCTTGGTATAGTCGGCAATGAGTTTTCCTAAATCATCATCAGATATGTTTCCCCTGAACACATATCTGTTAAGGGGTTGGGTTAGCTCTGGTTGAGTGGCCAGGGTGATCATGGGAATCCTTGCCTTGCTCACCACTGGAACCAAGGCCAATGCGCAGGTGCTATTGAAAGGGCCAAGTATGGCAGAGACCTTCTCCTCTTTGATCAATCTCTGGGCCTGCCTGACCGCTTCCTCAGGGTCGCTTTTGTCATCGGCCACGATCAGCTCAAAAGACTGCCCCTTCATCTCCTTTATCTGGCGGGCCTCCTCCAGGGCAAGCAGGGCACCGTCTCTCATATCAATCCCCTGCATCTCTAAGGCTAATGGACCACTGAAGGTCCCGATCAGGCCGATCTTGATGGGCCTCTTTGTTGTCGTAGCGCTGACGGCTCTAACGGGAATCACCTTCTCCATGATGTGAAAGAAATCCTCTTGTGACACGGCTCCCTTCATAAGGGCGAGGACATTCTTTCCTCTCCTGTAACCGGACCAATAGGTCCCGTCAAAGAAGAGCCCGAAGTCAGGATTTCTACAGTTCTGCGGATCTTCGACCGTGATAGGCCTCCGAGTGCCAAAAGGCAATTCTCCCATCTTCAGATTGATGCTAGATAGAGCCTGGTCCTCCGATTCAAACTTGAGCTTGAATACCCAGACCCGATCCTTCCCCCTTTGCAAAACCCCGCTTAGGGAAGAATCGATCCCATAGCCTTCAACCGCATCCGAATCCTTCAAAAACGGGGGTCGACCTATCTTCAGTCTCTTAATCTCCCGGATAGCAGAAGGTACATCCATTTGATGGAGCACCCCCTCAAAGCCGAAGGTGCTCAATTTTTCCTCTTGCCCGCCCCCTGCGATTGTGATGGAGCCCAGGGAAAAGAAAAGATAAAGGGCAACAGTTAAGGCCAATGCAACAAATCGTTTTGTAGACATCTTGAAACCTCCTTTTTAAAATAGAAATGATAATGATTACTATTATTAAATTATAAAAGGCATTGTCAATACTTTTTTTGCCGAAACTCCAAAAATTCCTATTTCCCAGAGCCTCTATAGCATGCCATAGAGAAAGCCAAGACCCATTCCACCCAAGAGCACAACGAGAAAATAGACCAGGAATATCTTTTTGCGAACCAGGGAGAAAACCGTCACCATGGGTGCTATCCGGGTAGCAGGGCCCACAAGCAAAAATGTCAACGCAGCCCCGTTATCCATGCCCATATGCAGAAACTGAGCAACAAGGGGAATTGCCCCACCCCCACACATATATAAGGGGATGCCCATAGCCGCCGCAATAAATACCGAGGTATGCCCGGCTCCCATGTATCGGACAATTGCTTCCCTTGGAACATAGGTCGCCACCAGTGCTGCCAGAACAATGGCGATCAAGAAATAGCACCCGGGATATCTTGCGGTCTTCCACATCAGGGCAAGGGCTTCACCTAGCCTGTTTTCATGCCCCACATCTTCTTCCTGGAAGGTTGAGAACTCCAAGCCCTCTTTCTGTCCGGGGTTGGCAGGAATGGCCTGTAGGGCTTCTTCCAGAATGATACCTTTTTTTGTCAGATAATCAATGGCCACACCGCATGAGATACCGAGTAGGATCGCCGATGCGAGCCTGGCAAATGCCATCGAGGGGTTTATAACCGTCCATGTCAGGATGAATATGACGGGGTCTATGAGCGGGGATGAGACGAGGAAGGTCATCATAGGGGCCTTGGGCAAGCCGGCGGCAAGCATGGCAGTGAAGATAGGGATTACTGCATATGATCCGAGAGGCGATACCGCCCCCAGCATCGAAGCAATCAGTATACCTTTAAGACCAGATTCTCGGGCAAGGGAAGATAGCCTCCTCCGTGGCATGTAGGCTGATATTAGCGAGCCTGCAACGATCCCTAAGGCGAGAAAATACCAGAGTCGTCGGAACATATTGACCGATATGGACAACACCGTGTAACCGGATGATAACCGGAAACTATCAAAAAGTGAGATCAACGTCTCCATTAAATCATTCTCCATCTTACTGGGAAGAGCAAAGGCGGGTGTACAGCGAAGCGCAGCACCTTCAGTTCCTGCCAGCATTATATATTAAAATTCTAAATGGTAAAGCAAATTTGTTTACAAAAAAATAATTGACTATCTTTCAGTGTTTTATATATTGGTTCGTTAAATGCCCTTATCTATCAACTCAAAATCTGGATGAAGAGGAACACAGCTGATTGAGGGCCCGAAGAGGTCCCTTAATAGCATCCTTAAGGAGGCCATCATGAAAAGCCAACGTTATATTCCCATGCTTATCCTCATTATTTGCTCCTTCACTTTCAGCCATCTGGCATTTGGCGCTTACCAAATGCGTGAGGAGAAGCCAAAAATATCCAAGGAAAAGATAGCGCCCTTGCCGGAAACCATCCTCGAGGTTGGTGCAATGCCTGTCCCATATCCATCTCGTCGGCAGATTATCGATGCCGATAAGGGCGCTGTCTGCCTCCGATGTCATCGCATGCCGTATCCCACCGCGCCTAAGAATGCGCAAAAACTTGGAGACATGGCCCTTTCCTCGATTCCAACGATACATCCTGGCGGCTGGCGCCTGCTGACCTCCATCCCACACCCGTTTAACAAAACGGCCGCGGGATGGAGTCCGGATGGGAAGCGTATTGTCTATTCCATCAATCTTTTCAAGGATGATTGGGACATCTGGATGATGGATGCGGATGGCAAGAATAGACGCCCCCTGATCTCCGGGTCCACCATTGATATGGCACCGGATTGGAGCCCGGATGGCACAACCATTGTTTTTCACTCGGATCGCTCGGGAAATAACGACATCTGGATGATGGGTATCACCTCTAAAAAGCTTACCCAGTTAACAACCGATCCTGGCCAGGACACCATGCCCAAGTGGTCTTCGCATGGGGAGAGGATAGTCTTCCAGTCCAATCGGAGCGGTAATGAAGAGATCTGGCTGATGGATACCTCAACAGGCGTATCCACGCAATTGACCAAAAACCAGGCCAGGGATGAGAATCCCGTGTTCAGCCCCAATGGGGAAAAGATCGTCTTTATGTCCGCTCGCACAGGTAATAACGATATCTTTGTGATGGATCCGGACGGCTCAGGCCAGAAGGCCCTGACCTACGATCCTGCTGAGGATCTGGATCCGCATTGGGGCCCGGATGGGGAGAAGATCATCTTCTCCCGCAAGGGTTCAGAAAACTGGGATCTCTGGGTGATGAATAGCGATGGGGGCGATCCAATTCGTCTGACCACCCACCCAACAGCCGAGACTTGTCCCCACTGGAGCCCAGACGGAAAATGGGTCATCTTCTCTTCTACAATAAGAGGCCACTGGGATATACTCCTGATGCAGGTGGATGCCTCCATGTTGAATCCTCCTCGCAGCCCACTAAGGCGGCTTACCGATAGCGAGGCCAGGGAGGTGGGGGCGGTCTGGAGTCCGGATGGCAAGAGGATCGCTTACAATTCCGATGCGAATGGGTATTGGAGCATCTGGGTGATGGATGCAGATGGGGGCAACAAATGTCAGCTATCAGGAAGGGATGAGGAGGCAGGTTGGCCTGTGTGGAGCCCAGATGGCAGTGAGATCCTCTACTGGGCCTTCAGGGACGGCAATCAGGATGTCTGGGTGACGGATACAAATGGCACGAACAAGAGGAGACTCACTGATGATCCAGCCCTGGATGGAGATGCGCAATGGAGTCCGGATGGGAAGAGGATTGTGTTCGTCTCAGAGCGCACAGGCAACGGCGACATCTATATGATGGATGCCAATGGGTATAGTCCCAGGCGTCTGAGTATATCGGATGCCTTTGATTGGACCCCTCACTGGAGCCCGGATGGAGAAAAGGTAGCCTATATCTCGAAGGAAACTGGAAAATTCGAGATCTGGACGGTGGACGTAAGGACCATGGAGAGGAACCACCTCTCGCCCGACACCTGTGCCAACGTGGTGCCGCAGTGGAGACCGGATGGCACCAAGATCCTCTATGGAAGATGGTGGGGCAAGTACCCCACCCAGGGTAGCTATGACCTGGCGCACATGAACCCGGATGGCAGCGGGAAGAAGGGCCTGGCCCCCTCACCGGTGAACGAGATGTCATCTCGCTGGAGTCCTGATGGTAGCCGCATCCTGTTCTGGTCCTGGCGTACCGGCAACCCCGAGGTCTTTATGGTGAATGCGGATGGAAGTGGCCTCAGGCAGCTTACCGACAACCTGGCCTGGGATGTATTCCCCTCATGGAGCCCTGATGGAAGGAAGATCGCCTTTGACTCCGACCGCATGGGCAACTTTGATATCTGGGTCATGGACGTGGCTCAATGACAGCCACGATTAAAAGACAACCGGGCGTCTGTTTATAATTCCGCAGCCTTTAATCGCGAAAATGCCTATAGATCTGATCTGTAGGCACAAGAATTGAACCTACTTTAAAGGCTACCGGTTTAATGAATATGCCGATGACCTCGCCAAGCTCATTAAATGCAGGCGCACCGCTCATACCGGGCGCACTATCAGCATCACATTTAATACGCCTTGCCTCTGAGCTCTGACTACTGTGAGCAGGTCTTAGGAAGATTTCTCCAATCGTGACAGAAAGGTCATACCTCTTTAATGGGTATGCATAATAATCCTCTCTCTTGGTTTCATTACGTTGAACCAAAGGAAAGCCCAGTATGTAAATATCTTCCAGGCCCTTTCTGTCTAGCCCCCTGTACTCGCCAAACAGAAGGGGTCTACCTAGCGCCTCACCTAGCTGAATCTGCGCTACACCTATCCCATAGTCAAAGCCGATTATCTTCGCAGATTGACCCGGTATACGTGTGTCAAAAGTGAGCCTTCTGTCTTTATCCACCAACAGGATATTGAGGGGAATGTCTGAATCCTTCAAACCCTCTCTCTTCCGGTGATTCTTTATCACATCCTCCACATTATGATAAGATGTCCACAGGGTACTTGTATCTGGATAAAGGCTGGCTTCAAAGGCCGTCCCCACCGCTATCGTTTTATATATCTCGCATTGGTCCCTGCCGGATTTAATACAGGATTCAATTTGAAAATACCTTCCAAGGTTCCCAGATGGCGTCTCAGTTGGAGGTTTTTCCGCATCTGCCTCCAAACGATGCTTCTCTTTGGATATAGAAGCCTTATATCCGACTTTTTTTAAGATCTCATGACGCTTCGATTGAAGCACTATGACCTGATAAACGGAGTTCCCATTTTCCTTAATAACCTTTGGGATATCAATATCACCTATGGCCCAAAACCCC
>SDBT01011158.1_pt1 | contig 14479 bp, 9 predicted proteins | sample 2277101 | NCBI WGS metagenome assembly SDBT01 (sample SAMN10404973, study PRJNA504765) | marine sediment metagenome | isolation source: marine sediment core GS10_PC15, 103 cmbsf | place: Arctic Ocean: Southern Knipovich Ridge | collected 2010
GAGCCGCCGGCGCTGTTGTTCTGGCCCCCGCCCACGGTGGACGCGTAGCTGCCGGCGGTGTTGCCATTGCCCCCGTCCACGGTGGAGTATTGGGCGCTGGCGGTGTTGCTCCTGCCCCCGCCCACGGTGGAGGATTCGCCGCTGGCGGTGTTCTTCTCGCCCCCGCCCACGGTAGCGTAGTTGGCGGTAGCGCTGTTGGCGTTGCCGCTGGCCCCTCCGCCGCCAATGGTGGCGCCATACTTCCCCGCAGTGACGCTGTTGCCGCTGTAGCCGCCGATGACGTTGGGGCTGGTGGTGTTTGGCAGCAGGCGCAGACCACCGCCTTCTATGGTCAGCGACACCCCACCAGTTGCCCGCACCATAAACTGGTCGTTGGCGGTGGAGGCGAAGTCGGCGTCTGTGGAGTCCGCCCAGACGAAGGCGCCATCGTGATTGGCCTTGGCCCGCTTCCCGGCGGCGAAGCTGTAGTCGCCAGTCGCTTCGTTCTCGTAGCCCCCAGGGACAGTGCCATAGCCATCCGAGGTGCCGCTGGCGGTGTTGCTATTGCCCCCGCCCACGGTGGCCCAGGCTCCGCTGGCGGTGTTCTGGTAGCCCCCGCCCACGGTGGCGTACTCGTTGCTGGCGGTGTTTAGCTCACCCCCGCCCACGGTGGCGTAGTAGTAGCTGGCGGTGTTGCTATCGCCCCCGCCCACGGTGGCGTATTGGCCGCTGGCGGTGTTGCTCTCGCCCCCGCTCACGGTGCCGTAGTTGGCGGTCACGCTGTTGACGTTGGCGCTGTACCCTCCCCCGCCGATGGTGGCGCCCTTCACCCCCGAAGTGACGCTGTTGCCGCTGTAGCCGCCGATGACGTTGGGGCTAGTGGCGTTATTCTCTAGACGCAGGGCGCGGAGGCTACCACCCACTTCGAAGTCCAAATTCGCGGAGCCCGTGATCTTATCATCTGTGCCATCTGTTCCATCTATGATGATGGAGGTTCCGCTCTTGATCGTATTATCTACCTCCAGTCCACCAGTGCCAGCGATTTTCACCGCACCAGTATCGGCAGTGATGGTCCTGCCCACACCTGGTCCGCCCTGGTCGTAGGCCTGGTCAAGGGTATTTCCTCCGCCGGCGCCGGTGTCATCGGTCTCACAGGTCACTGTGCCATCAGCGTTGATGACGCGGATGCTGCTGCCTGCCGTACAGGTGCTGCTCACCCGCCGCTGGAGGTAAGTGGTGTCGGCGTTCAGCGTGACACTTCCGCTCGCGCCCCCATCGCTCAGACCGGTGCCAGCTGTTACAGCGGTGATGTCGCCACCAGAGTCGTTATCCAGCTCGCAGGTGACCGTCCCGTCGGCGTTGATTACGCGAATGGAGTTGCCTGCCGTACAGGTGCTGCTCACCCGCCGCTGGAGGTAAGTGGTGTCGGCGTTCAGCGTCACACTTCCGCTCGCGCCCCCATCGCTCAGACCGGTGCCAGCTGTTACAGCGGTGATGTCGCCACCGCTGTCGGCATCGTCGTCACAGGCCCAGGCGGTGGTGTTCCACTTGGCCACCTGGCCATTGGTGCAAGCCTGAGGTAAGCGGTAAGTCGCTCCCAGCGCGAGAGTCACATCGCCGCTGTCTCCACCGCCGGTGAGCCCTGTTCCAGTGTAGACAGTGGTGATGTCTCCTGCGCCTCCGGCTATTGACTCGCAGGTCACCGTGCCATCCTGGTTGATGACGCGGATGGCGTTGCCGCTGGTGCAGGGACTGGCCACCCGCCGCTGGTAGTAGGAGCTGTCCTGCCCGTCTAACAGATCGGCGTTCTTGGCCTCCTCCGCCTGGATGGCATAGGGCACACTCACGATGCGCACGCGAGGGGTCAATGTCTCCCCCTCTACCACCAGCTCCAGCCAGCGGACGGTGCCATCGAAATCTGCCACGCTCAGGGCCGTGACGCTGCCCAATAGCACGTTGAACAGCCCCCCGTTCACCGTCACTGCCTGGGCCTCAAACCAAATGAGGGTCCCGTTGGCGGCGGCATCGTGGATGTTGAAGGTGATGTTGTAGACGCCGTCTGGTACGAGGTCGCCGGTGCCGGGGTCAGTCAAACGCCCCTGGTAGTTCAGCAGCAGTGGCGCGCCACTTTGGGCAGCGGGCTTCAGGGGTGGGGAGGCCCCCGCGCTCCCCGTGGCCCACAAGAGAACTGCCACGGCCATCACCGTCAATACTGTCAGTCCAAAAGTCGTGATCTTTCTCTTCGTCATGTTCTTTCCTCCTTCTTTGTTGTTTTTATCGAAATATTTCTGTGCTCTTGGGTTAGCCCATTGGCTATTCGCTCTTTGTTCACGACATAGTTCTACTCCTTATCCCGGTTTGCGGCCAGGCGGACAAAAAAACGCCAGTCTCAGGCGCTCATGGAGCACCTAAGGCTGGCGCTGCGTATAATCATCTACCAAGCGTACGAAACCACCGCCGCTTTTCAGGGCATAGGGCCGGTAGGCCAGTGGAGCATCGCTGCCTCCTTTTCCTGAGCATCACTGCTTTACACTATATAACGCAAAGAACAACGAAAAAGCGACGAAAGAGACGCGGCCCGTCAGCACGAGGTTTGAAAATTTCTAAAGTCGCTTGAGAAGCTCTCGTAAATACTAACACAAAGGGAAGAGTTTGTCAAATGACCACTTGCAAAGGTGTATCTCACTTTGGGGGCGAGACCAAGAGCCGGCCCAGTCCGTCATTGCGAGGAGCGGGTTTTGCGACGAAGCAATCCCCCGCGCACACCAGAGGAGATTGCTTCGCTTCGCTCGCAATGACAGCCTGAGTAGTTTGACAGTGTCATATTAGCCCAGAACAATGACTTGATGTTCGTAGTCAGGCACGAAACGGAGTGGAGTGCCGTCAAATGCAATACGGAACGCCACTCCGCTAACGCTTCGTCGCTGACTACGAACGAGATGTGACATTGTCAAGGTAGTCACCGCCAGCGTATCGAAATCAAGGGTGAGCGGCACTCGCCCCGATTTCGCAGTCGGACAGCCCTTCGGCGGGGCCACACGGCCATGAAGTGGCCGTGCTACAGAGCTCCCGCCCGATGAATCGGGCTCAAGAACCCCGTTTTACGGGGTGGCAGCTTCGTAGCCGTGGCACACCTGCCCTGAGCGCCGCTTCGCTAACGGCCGAAGGGTCATGCCACGGCGAAGTTGGCCAGCACACGGAGAGCATGGAACTTCCGTGACTCCGCACCTTCCGTGATTCCGTGATCCAAATCTTTAGCTTGATGCCTATGGGCGGGGATGCCCCTTAGCGGCGATTTGGGGCGCCTGCTGCTATGGCTGGCTTTGGCGCAGCAACTCCTCTGCCTGGGCCAACATGGCTTCCGCTTTGGCGGTCTGGTCGGGAGGCAGCAGGCGGAGGGCTACCTGAAGGTGCTGGATGGCCAGATCGGGGCGGTCGGTTTGCAGATAGACGGCCCCCAGGTTGAGATGGGCCAGCGGCTGATTTGGATTGCGCCCCAGGGATTCGTCTAGCAGCACGCGCTCGGCTTCCCGCAATTGCCCCTGCTCCATGAGCACCGCAGCCAGGTTGTTCCAGAAAAGGGCGTTCCCTGGTTGCAGATTGGCCGCCCTCTCGAAAGCCTGTTGCGCTTCGGCGTAACGCTGCTGGTGGAAGAGGGCCAGCCCCGCGTTGTTCCAGGCCATGCTGTTGGTGGGATCAAGGTTCACAGCCTGTTGGGCAGCCTCCAGGCCGGCCTCAGAATCGCCCTGTTCGCTGTACAGTCGCGCCAGGTTGGTGAGCGGCGTGGCGGAGAAGGGAGCGCGGCGCGCGCCCCACTCCCACAGCGTCAGGTCACTGCGCCAGAAGGGCAGAACCGTCTGAATGATGAGCACGCTGGCCGCCAGCCACAGGGGGGGCAGCAGTTGCCCCAGGACGCCGCGCACCGATGCGGGGCGGGATCTCCACGCCGCCAGGGGGCGCAGCAGTGGCACAGCCGCCAGCGCCAACAGCGTCAGCGGGAACAGCAGGAAGCGCTCGGCGATGAACGCCCCACCAGTCAGATCCAGCGGCAGTATGTTGATCACCGGCAGCAGGGAGAGGGCGCCGGCCAGGGCCAGCCATCCTGAGCGGGGAGCCCTGCGCACCAGCACCACCAGGTCAACTATCACTACCAGAACCACGACCAGCGACGCCAACGTCGCGGGGTCATTGGTGGGGATGGGCAACGCGCTGTAGTGGATGGGCGTCAGCGTGGTGAAGGGCCAGACGATCAGCAGGCCGTACTCCCCCAGGGAACGAGCCACCAGGAGCAGGTGTTGAAGCAGGCCGCCGGTGGGAATGCCGGTCAGGGGCAGCAGCAGATAACCGAGAGAGACGTAGCGAATGTACAGGTAGATGACGCCGGCAGCCAGCACCGCTTCGTAGGTGAGCAGGTCGCCCGACTGCCGCAAGTCGCGCCAGAATTGCGACAGCGGTCGCAGGCTGCGTTCTCTGGTGACCAGGTGCCAGAGCGGCAGGACGATCGCCAGGGTCACCGCCATCTCCTTGGTCAGGGCAGCCAGCAGGAAGGCCAGCCCCACCGTCAGCGCGCGCGCCACGCGGCGCTGGCGCAGGGTGACGTCGGCCACCAGTGCCAGGAGGAGAAAGGCCGTTAGTAGCAGGTCAAAGCGGCTGGAGACGAAGGTCACTCCCTCCAGCAGAGCGGGATGCAGGCCGTAGAGCAGGCCCGCGCCAACCGCCAGCCAGTCGCCCGCTGCGTCGTCGCCATCATCTGATGACCACAGGTGACGTGCCAGGACGGCCACCAGCGCGGTGTTGAGGGCATGCAGCAGGACGTTGGTCAGGTGGAAGAGGGTGGGGTTCAGGCCGCCGATGCGCAACTCCGCCACAAAAGTGAGCAGGGCCAGCGGGCGGAAATAGTTGGCCGAGATAACGAAGGGTTGGCGCAGCGCATCCATCCAGAGGGCTGGGTCGCGGTAAAGCGGGAGATCGGATAGAAACGTGATGTCGTCCCAGACCAGCCCGTTGCTCAGGGCGGGCAGGTAGACCACGGCGACGATCAGCGCCGGCGCCGCTACCAGCCAGCGATGGTCTATTTTCTTGAACCACTTGAACTTTATGCGTCGCATTTTCACAGTCAATTTGGCCAGCCCGATTTCACCAGAGGCTTACCCAGATCACACACAAAAGTGCCAGTCACCTCAGTAGTATTATACACCCATCTGCGTTTTTTGCCAGCTTCACACAGGTCAAGTCGCGTCTGGACTAAAAACGGCCAATCCTGTATAATGGTGGCAAGCCACATGAATGTTTTGAGGGGAGGATCAGTGGGTACGCTATACATAGTTGGAACGCCTATCGGCAACCTGGAGGACGTATCTCTGCGGGCCCTGCGCATTTTGGGTGAAGTGGACCTCATCGCCGCCGAAGACACCCGCCGCACCCGGAAGCTGTTGACCCACTACGAGATCAAGACGCCTCTCACCAGCTATCACGAGCACAGCAAGTTGGCCAAACTGGATGAGCTTCTCAGCACTCTGCAGCAAAAGGACGTGGCCCTGGTCTCTGAGGCAGGCATGCCCGGCCTATCTGACCCAGGCTACGAGCTCATTCAAGCAGCCATCGCACGGGACATCCCCGTGGTGCCGGTGCCCGGCCCTTCGGCACTGATCACCGCTCTGGTAGTCTCAGGGCTGCCCACCGACAGCTTTCTCTACCTGGGCTTCTTGCCCCGTCGCCAGAAGCAGCGACGGCAGCTCCTGGTCTCGGTAGCCAGGGAGAGACGCACCCTGGTGGCCTTCGAAGCGCCCCACAGGCTGCGCGCTAGCCTGGCCGACTTGAAAGACGTGCTGGGCGACCGGCGCATTGCCGTCGCTCGGGAACTGACCAAGGTGTACGAAGAGGTTTGGCGCGGGAGCGTCGGCCAGGCCCTGGCCCATTTCGAGGAGAACCCTCCCCGAGGCGAGTTCACCCTGGTCATCGAGGGGGCGAGGGAGGAACGAGTAACGTGGGATGAGGGGCAAGTGAGGGAGGCGCTGGCCGAGCTGCTGGCGGAGGGCGCGGAGAAGAAAGAGGCCGTCAAAGCAGTGGCTGATCTGGCGGGCTGGCCCAAGCGCGAGGTTTACAAGGTGGCGTTGAGGGAGTTCTGACTTTCGCTTTTGTGCCGAATGTGGTACAATTTGTGCAGCATGAAACCAGAGACTCCCGCATTCGACGTTTTCGCCCGATTCGGCCAACTGCTGCGTGAAGAGGGATACGACACCTCCGAAAAGATTGATCGGCTAGTTAACGAGATCAAGCATGAGACAACGGAAGATTGGTTGCATAGATGCCTTCGAGTGCCTCGCGCCAGCGGAGTTCCTTGCAAAACATTCGACGGAGGAGGCTGGAGATGATTGACCTCGACAACTGGGCGCTTTTCCGCGAAATAGACCCCGATGACATGCTGGGCCGCATCACCGAGCTGCCCCAGCAGTGCCGCCACGCCTGGGCAAATGTGCAGAGCCTGGAACTTCCCCCCGAATACCGTCAGGTCAACAGGATCGTAGTCCTGGGCATGGGCGGCTCGGCCATCGGCGGGGATCTGCTGCGCGCCCTGGCCGAGCCTGAGTGCGCTGTGCCCATCGTGACCAATCGCGACTACACTTTGCCGGCCTTCGTCAACGCTGAGACCCTGGTCATCGCTTCCAGCTACTCGGGCAACACCGAGGAGACCCTCTCCGCTTTTGCTCAGGCCCGCGAACGGGGAGCGAAGCTCCTGGCCATCACCACCGATGGCAAGCTGGCCCAGCGGGCACAAGAATTGGGCGTGCCTCTGTTGACCTTCCGCTACCAATCCCAGCCCCGCGCAGCTCTGGGGTACTCCCTTGTTTCTTTGATCGGGGTCATACAAAAACTGGGCTTCATCGGCGATAAAGAGGCCGACCTCGAAGAGGCCGTCGTCGTGATGGAATCGCTGCAAGAGGAGATAAGAGAGACCGTGCCGTGTTCACTTCCAAGCCCCGTAACCGAGAATCCCGCCAAGCAACTGGCGAAGCGGCTTTATGGCCACCTACCCGTGATTTATGGGTCGGGGTACTTAGCCGAGGTAGCTCACCGCTGGAAGACCCAGTTCAACGAGAATGCCAAGTCCTGGAGCTTCTTCGAGCCATTGCCGGAGCTTAATCACAACGCCGTGGTCGGCTATCAGTTCCCGGAGGAGTTGGCCGAGCGCATCCTGGTGGTGATGCTTGTTTCCTCTCTGGATCACTCACGCAACAAAGCGCGGTTCCAGGTCACTCAGGAGATCTTAGCCCAGCGCGGGATTGCTTACGAGACCATCGAAGCCCACGGCGGGAGCCCTCTGGCTCAGATGCTATCGGCCATCCACTTCGGCGACTATGTCAGCTATTACCTGGCCCTGCTCTACGAGGTTGATCCTACGCCGGTGAAAACCATCAACTATCTCAAAGAGCGCCTGGCCCAACTGTAGACTCTTGTCCCCTGTCACGCCGAAGCTGGTTTGACAAAAGGATGCAAAAGAGGTATACTATTCTCAAGGTTTGATGATGTATCACTGGGGGGATGCGATTATGATTGTGTCCGCTTTACAAATCAGTAAACACTGCGCCCCAAAACACTAAGGCTTGTTCTGCCTTGGTGTTTTGTTGTTTATTCGGTAAGCTGTCCGCTACCTATTCTGATCGCCAAAGGAGGCAAAAATGGACTCAGGTATGATCGGCAAGATCCAAAAGGCCAAGCGCTACGCCCAGGAGCTCGAGAGAATCGCTTTCAACGAGTTCCAGGTCACCTTCAAGGGAAACCACGATACGTATAAGGTGACCTACGATGAGGGGCAATGGAGTTGCGGTTGCAACTTCTTTGCCAAGCGGGGGGTGTGCAGCCACACCATGACTTTGGAGAGGATCCTGGGAGTGATGCTTGCGCCGGAGGAAGAGGCCGCGCAGGCGCTAACAGAGGCCCGCGGCATAAACGGCCCCCAGTTGATCATGCGGAAGGTAGTAGCGACTTCAGTCGCTTGAGACGACGCCATCCCGCTGACGGAGATGGCGTCATAACTACCAGTGGGGTATCGGCTCGCCCGATACCCCTTTTTGTTTCTTTTTCCAGAGTGTGGTAAAATTAGCCAGCATTAAATCAGAAACCAGGTCTTTGAAGGGTGTAGACTTTTTCGAGCTGCGGAGAAAAACCTGGTTTCTCTCAAAGTGTCCAGTATCAACAGTTAAGGGAGAAATCATGCTCAAGAGATGGCAACTTTGGCTTGGCCTGATCATCAGCGCCATCTTTATCTATATCGTCCTGAGCCGCATGGAATTGGCCCAGGTCTGGCTGGCCCTGAAGAGGGCCAGGTATTGGTGGCTCATCCCCGGCGTGGCCGTTTATTTCTTCGGCGTTTGGGCTCGTACCTGGCGCTGGCATTACCTGCTGCACCCCATGCTACCCGTGCCCCTGGCTCGCCTCTTTCCGGTGGTGTGCATAGGCTACATGGGCAACAACGTCTATCCCGCCCGCGCTGGGGAGGTCATCCGGGCCTACGTTCTCAAGAAGAAGGAAGGGGTGAGCATCAGCGCGTCCCTGGCCACCATCGTGGTGGAGCGCATTTTCGATGGGGTGGTCATGCTCCTGTTCGTCTTTTTCTCCTTGCCCTTCGTCCCCATGCAACAGTGGCTCAGACAGGTGGTGGTCCTCGCCAGCCTGTTTTTCTTCGGAGCTCTGGCCGTCTTTTTCGTCATGGCCATCTCGCCCCAGCGCTCGCAGGTAGTTCATAACTGGCTCATTGAGCGACTGTTGCCAGCGCGCTTTCGGGAGCCGGCCCGTGGGCTGCTAGATCGCTTCTTGGAGGGCCTACACTCCCTGCGCAGCGGCAAGGGCGTGTTGATGATCTTCGTCACCTCGTTGGTAATCTGGCTGGCAGAGACGGTCAAGTACTGGTTCGTGATGCACGCCTTCGATTTCAGCGTGCCTTTCTATGTGTTGATGTTGATGAACGGCGTGGTGAATCTGGCCACCACCATCCCCTCCAGCCCAGGCTACGTGGGCACTTTTGATGCCCCTGGCATCGCGGTGCTGTCAGCCTATGGCGTAAACCCTGAGGAGGCCACGGCCTACACCCTGATCCTACACGCCGCACTGTGGTTTCCCATCACGGTGCTGGGGGCATACTACATGTGGCGGGAGAGCATTTCGTGGGCGGAGTTTGGAGTGGCGGCAGAAGTGAAGACAGGAGGATAAATGAAAATCGGCATCATCGGCGGGGGGGTCGCCGGACTGACGGCGGCTTATGAATTGGCCAGGAAAGGGCATGAGGTGGCCGTCTTTGAGAAAGAAGCGGAACTGGGCGGCCAGGCCGGCACTTTCCCCATCGAAGGGACTCGCCTGGAGAGGTTCTATCACCATCTCTTCACCAGCGACCGCCACATCCTCCAGCTCATCAACGAGCTGGGTCTCTCGCCCAGGATGCGCTGGATTGACTCCCAGGTGGGCCTCTTTCACAGCGGCAAAGTCTACGATTTCGTTACCCCCCTGGACCTGCTGCGCTTCACCCCCCTGAGCCTGCCCAATCGCCTGTGGGCTGGCCTCGTCTCTGTCTACCTCCAGCGCCAGGCCGACTGGCAGAAGTACGAGAGCATCACCGCCAAAGAGTGGCTGGAAAGATACGCGGGGAGAAGCGTCTACAACGCCATCTGGGAGCCGCTGTTGCGCAGCAAGTTCGGCGATAGCTACGATGAGGTATCCATGACCTGGTTCTGGGGGAAGATGCGCCTCCGCTTCGGCTCGCGCCCCAAGGGGATGCAAAAGGAGCAACTGGGCTACATGGAGGGCAGCTTCCAACTCCTGGTAGACGGGCTAGAGAAGCAGATCAAGGAGCTGGGAGGCGAAGTTCATACCAACGCGCCCGTCGAGCGAGTCGTCGTGGAAGCGGGGAAAGCAAGCGGACTCAAGCTCAAAGCTCAAAGCTCAAAGCTCAAAGCTCCGGAGGGGCGTTCAACTCAAAACTCCAAACTCGAAACCCGAAACTTCAACGCTATCATCGCCACCGTGCCCTCCTTCGCCTTCACCGAGATGGCGCCGGATCTCCCCTCTGACTACGTCGGGAAACTGAGGCACATCAAGTACCAAAGCGCGCTCTGCCTGGTGCTGAAGATGAAGCGACCGCTCAGCCACATCTATTGGATGAACATCAGCGATCCCACCATCCCCTTCGTCGCCGCCATCGAGCACACCAACTACATGCCAGCCGAGGTTTACGGCGATAAGCACGTTTTGTACCTCTCCAACTACTTGTCTGTGGACAGCCCGCTTTTCGCTCTTTCTAAGGACGAACTCCTGCAAAAGTACCTGCCTCACGTGCAGCGCATCAACCCCGAATTCGACCTGGATTGGGTGGAGGAGAGCTGGCTTTTCCGCGACGACGCGGGTCAGCCCATCATCACCTGCCACTACTCCCAACAAGTGCCCGACCATCGAACCCCTATCCAGGGATTGTACCTGGCCAACACCTCTCAGATCTACCCCGAGGACCGGGGCATGAACTACAGCGTGCACCTGGGGCAGAAAATCGCTGGCATCGTTCAGGGGTTTAAAGTTTGAAGTTGGAAGTTTGACCATGCGCTACCTGATAATCTCCGACGTTCATTCCAACCTGGCAGCTTTCGAAGCCGTCCTGGCCGACGCTGGCTCTTTCGACAAGGTCTGGTGTCTGGGCGATATGGTGGGCTACGGTCCCGATCCAAACGAGTGCCTCGAGCGGCTGCGAGATCTACCTCACATCTGCGTGGCCGGCAATCACGATTGGGCGACGCTGGGTAAGCTGGACACCGAGGATTTCAACCTCAATGCTAAGAGAGTCTGCCTTTGGACCAGGAAGCAGCTCTCACCTTCAAACCTGGAATACCTGGAGGCCCTCCCCAAGAGCCTGGTCGAAGAGGACTTCACCCTGGTACACGGAAGCCCACGCCAGCCCATCTGGGAGTATATTCTGGATTCCTCTATCGCCCAGGCTAACTTCGAGCATTTTGATACCAGGTCTTGCTTAGTTGGACACACTCACGTCCCGATCATCTATCGTCATAGTCCAGAAAACCCCGAGCAGGCTTGCGACACGGTGATACCGTCCATCAATGATCCCCTGGTCCTGGATGAAGAGCGATTGATCATCAACCCCGGCAGTGTGGGGCAGCCTCGCGACGGCGACCCCCGCGCCAGCTACGCCATCTTTGATTCTGACCGTAAGCGGAGCAACCTCACCCTGGAATATCGGCGCATCTCGTACCCCATCGAAGTCACTCAGGCCAGGATGGTGGAGAAGAATCTGCCATCGCGGCTCATTATGCGTTTGGGATATGGGTGGTGAGGTGAGGGGAACCTTTCGACTCTTTGTAGCGTCTCACTAGCGAGAGGGAATGAGTCAACGAGTTAACGAGTTTTAGGTCAATTCACTCGTCAACTCTACCACAAAAGGAGGAAAGCAAAATGAAAAAGGTATTCTATTTAATCGTCGTCGCGGCTGTGCTAGCCGCCGTCGTGGGCTGCGCTGCGCCGACTCCTCAGGTGATCGTGAAAGAAGTGGCGGTTGAGAAGGAGGTGGTAGTCGAGAGGGCAGTCATGGCCGCCCTGGCCCCTGGCATCCCCATGGCCTCAGCCGATTTGGGGCTGGAGCCCGTCGGCGAGCGCATGATCATCTGGACGGGGGACGTCTCCCTGATCGTGAAGGACACGGAGAAGAGCCTGGAGGAGGTCGAAGCCATCGCCAAAGACCTGGGAGGCTACGTGGTCAACTCCCGTTCCTGGTACCAGGAGGAGCAACTGCGGGCTCGCCTGACCATCCGCGTGCTGGCCGGAGAATTCGACGCGGCCATGGCGAGCCTCAAGGAGTTGGCCATCAAGGTCGAGAACAGAAACGTCTCCACCCAGGACGTGACCGAGGAGTACACCGACCTCGACGCCCGGCTGCGCAACCTGGAGGCCACCGAGACGGAGCTATTGGAGCTCCTCACCGAAGTGCGCGAGCGGACGGGCAAGGCCGAGGATATTCTGGCCGTGCATCGGGAGGTCTCCAACATCAGGGGGCAAATCGAGCAGGTCAAAGGGCGGATGCAATACCTGGAGAAGATGACGGCTATGGCCACCATCAACGTCGAATTGATCCCCGACGAGTTGGCCAAGCCCATCGTCATCGCCGGCTGGCGGCCAACCGGTACCGCGGCGAATGCGTTGCGAACCCTGGTCAGAACCCTCCAGCGCATCGTAGATGCCGCCATCTGGTTGATCATCGCCGTCCTGCCTACCCTGGTAGTCATCGCCATCCCCTTCGTCATCCTCTGGGCGATCTGGCGTCGGTGGAGGAAAAAGAGGAAGGCGGCATAGGGACGGCCGGTGGTTTCCTCAATGTTCCGGGGTGATAAGCCCGATTGCCAAGACATCAGAATCGGCAATCTCGACGAATACGGGCTTCACTCCCACCTCAAACTCAACCATCCCCGTCTGAACTAAGAGAATGCTCGATTCATCACCGTCTCGGTTGGTGAGAACGGCATCGGTCGTGGAAGGGATCCTTACTGTCTTGGTGGCAGCATTCGACCACAGAATGTAAAGCGAGCGCTCCGGGCCAACGAACTTGTAAGCCTCGATGCCCTCAGGGGCATCCTGGTAGAGACCCAAACAATGCATCCCCTCGAGTTTTTCCGCGAAATGCTGGAAGGTGCTGTAGCCGTTGGTGGGTTCATGATTGGAGCTTATCAGCCACCGCTGCACCGCGCCCTCTGGTAAGTAGTGCTCCCTCGGATCATACCAAAAGATATTGTCTACCCCAGCACCAAAGCCGCGGGTGAGTTCCCGAACGATAAAATCGCGCTGATTCTCCGAGCTCCCACCTGGGTCAGTCCACTGACCCGTCTCGGTTATCCAGATCTTCTTCCAATAGACCCCATTCCTGAACATTGTGTCACGAATTTCGTTCACCTTGTGGGCCATAGTGGGAAAATCTTCGGGATTTATGGGATAGTAATGAAGACTAACGCCATCGAAATACAGCCCTGCACCATTCTGCAACGCCTCTTCGAAGAAACTCCTTTCAAATATATTATGAGTCTCCCCACATCCCCAACAATCATACGCCAGGCCACCGAAGAAGACCAAAGCGTCAGGATCCAGGATTTTGATCTTGGCGTAGAATACCCCTAGCTGCTGAGCATACTCGGCGGGATAAAGCCCCCAACACCCGATCGCCGGCCCATACACGTGGGGCACTTTCCCATCGGGCTCGTTGATGAACTCCCAGGCATCTACGACCTCAGCATACCGAGGCACAAGGACGTCGAGGAAGTTCTCCAAAGCAAGCGTGTCCGAAATGGGGCCGCAGCTCAGATCGGCTGCCCAGTCGGGAGCTCCGTAGATCACGACTATGGCGCTAATCTCTAGCTCCTCAAAGCGTTCAAACACCGGATCGTATTCGTCCCAGGTATACTCTCCCGGGGACCTCTCTATTTCAAGCCAGCCCAGGAACACGCGCACCCAATGCGCTCCCATCTCTTTGACCACAGGGAGATCGTAAGTGAGTACGTCGGCGTCTGTGGCCATAGGTCCAAAATCCACGCCCAGTTTGGCGCGTGGCGGCCCATGCTTGTGAACCAGGGGAAGATACACGGTGTAGGTAGTCGTTGCCGGCATAGCAGTATCCATCGTATCCATACATTCACCCAATGTTTGGGCGTCTGCCCTCGTCTTGGTTATCGCAACAGCAAAAGCCACAGCACAGAGCAGGAACAGCATTGACAAGCCTAGTCTAGCAGAGCGGTTCTGACGCTTCATTGTTATGCTCCTTCCCTTCATAACTGCTCATGATCGCAAGACAAACGCCAGCCGACTTGCATTCATATTCTACCACAAAATGATTACGCCTGTGCCGACAAATGTTACGAGTCTGTAACGGTTTTGTCCCCGTTTCTTCACATTGGCCCTTCACGAAGGGCTGGCTTCAGCCAATGGCAACCTTGTACCTCAAAAGAAGGCCACGAAAGCATTTTGCGACTTTCGTGGCCTTTCGCGTCCTTCGTGATTCAAACCGCCTTCTCACCCACAGGTCTCCCCCCACTGCGCCACCACCTTCATGATGTCCACGACGGTGATGACGCAATTGTCATCAATATCATAGAGGGGATCGTAGTTGGGCGTTTCGGAGTTGCTGTCGGGGTCGGGGATCTCACATGAGGTGCGCCAACGGGTGGCCACGAGCATGATGTCCTCGACGCCTATCCCTGCTGGTGGTTGAAAGTCGTAACAGATAGTTGACGCCACCGCGAACTCGACACGGGTGCCACCGGGTACGGGGAACCACCAGCTGTTGGGATCCTCGAAGGCCGGCTCGGCGAAGTAGCCAAGGCCGGCTTCGTTGAAGCTCCGCTGCTGGCTGTAGGTGTACTCCTCACTTGGTTGCAATGTCAGATTCTCGACCGCTGGGAAGTCGGCCCATTTGGGGCAGACCCAGTCTGTGCAGTCAGGCCCTCGTGCCACCACTCCCAAT
>SDBT01011159.1_pt1 | contig 14479 bp, 14 predicted proteins | sample 2277101 | NCBI WGS metagenome assembly SDBT01 (sample SAMN10404973, study PRJNA504765) | marine sediment metagenome | isolation source: marine sediment core GS10_PC15, 103 cmbsf | place: Arctic Ocean: Southern Knipovich Ridge | collected 2010
ATCTAACGCACAACCGGCGAAAAGGAAAACGGCAGCAAACAAAATCGTTAGTTTATTACCAATTATGAATCTTAGTCTATAAAAGTATGTGTGAAATCGATAGAATATTTGTCCTGCCATTTAGCTACCTATCACTTAAATTTATACTAAATTATCATTCTATAAACTTAATCCTTATTTTTAAAATATAACAAATATACTAATGTTAATAACTTCTACTGTGAATAATTTAAAAAATCCATTTTATTTAGTATTAGACCAGGGTACCTCCTCATCAAAAATATTTTTATTTGATGATCAACAAAATATTGTTTTTTCCGATCATGAAAGACACCGTCTTCATCGCCCACAAGAACATCAAGTTGAAAGTAACCCTATTGACATCCTGAACGCTTGCTCCAAGCTAATTACATCGGCAATTAGTTATGCGAAAAGTAAAAATAGTGACATTGTTAGTATGGGAATGGCGGTGCAACGCTCAACGTTTCTATTTTGGGATAAACAACATTTAAAACATTATACGCAAGCAATAAGCTGGCAAGACAGTCGTGCCCAAAAAGAATCCGAAGCTTTTACCGAACATGGTGCTAAAATTAAAGCGCTTGCCGGTGTCCCGCTTAGTGCACATTTTGGAGCACCAAAATATATTTACTTTACAAAACGCGACAGCGTCTTAAAACGCAACGCAGAAAATGACAAACTGTGGTTTGGTCCATTAAGCGCCTATCTAGCGCATTCGTTTACCGGTATTCCTACCGTAGATGAATCAATCGCCGGGCGATCACTGCTGATGAATCTTGATGAAATAGTATGGGATGAAGAGTTATGCTCACTTTTCGGTATTCCGACCGCTTGTCTACCGCCGCTCAAACCGACTGTGCATGATTTTGGCTCTGTAGAAATTGATGATGTTCAAATTACGCTAAATTGTGTGATCGGCGACCAACAAGCAGCTTTGGTCGGGCAAGGCGGGAGAACGCCCGGATCGCTTGCGATGAACTTTGGTACATCCGGATCGGTTCAATATAATACTGGGGCGGAGCCATGTCGAGTATCGGGATTATTGAGCAATGTGTTATACTCAACAACATCAACGCGAAATTATTTGTTAGAGGGGACAATAAGTGCGTGCAGTTCTTTGTTTTATTGGCTTGAGGGAGAATTAAATATTCCGCATAGTAAAATGTACTGGGATAAGCGCTGCGAAAAAACTTTTACCAAAGGTGTCTTAATTCCTGGATTTGTTGGTTTAGCAGCACCATACTGGATTGATGGATTCGAAGCAGTTTACCATAATTTAGACGGCGCTTCAAATAACGAAATAATCCGGGCAGGTATGGAAACAATCGGATTTTTAGTACACGATATTTTCAAATCAATTGCCAGTAAAACCAAACTAAAACAAAAGTTAATAACTGTAAGTGGTGGCAGCGCACGTGATCCGTTACTGCAATTCATATCTGATCTTCTGCAAATAAAAATTGGCCATACTGCTTTAAAAGACCGAACTGCTCTAGGAGTTTATAAATTGCTTAGATTATCGGATAATAAATTCATTGCAGATGAATTCGTTGAATGCGATAAAATCTTCAGTCCAAAAATGGATAGCCTGCTTCGTGAAGAAAAATTAAAGAATTGGCGGATCGCACTTAGGAAAATTTCTTGATGTTAAAGAAAGGTTCGTAACCTGTCTCTACAGCTGTTACATGAATTTCTTGATCAGTGGATCATCCAAGCTTTCTACAATCAAATCCGCACCGGCTTTTACAGTATCAGCATACCATTCTTGTCGCCGGCAAACGACTATTGATTTACATCCATTAACTTTTGCAGCAATTGCGTCTTCCGGCGTATCGCCGATTAACACTATTTCATCAAATTCATATGTTTTGCCTAATACTTTCTGGGCATGGTTTCGCGCTACGATAGGTAAATCATTGCGTATTTCACCCTCGTCGCCGAAGGCCCCGAATGAAAAATACTTCATTAGATCAAATCGGCCTAATTTAATTTGCGCGCCACGTTTTACATTCCCTGTTAATAAACCAAGCGGATAATTATTTTCTTTAACTTTGTGGACGAGTCGCAATGCATCTTCAAATACAAAGGCTTCCTTCGATCTTAAATAAGTAGATTCTAATAGTGTCAAATAATCATTAACTATATTAGTGATGACCTCAGTTATATCACCATCGGTTCCGTTTTTCTCCAAAGCATTTTTTATTATTAATCTATCGGTGAGTCCGGCAACATCGTTAATTTGTAAGTTAGGTGGTACGCCTGTAAAATTTTCTATTGCTTTATTAATCGCTTTGCGGGCGGAAGGCCCCGGAGATATAAGCGTACCGTCAATATCAAATAGATATAACATTAATCAATTACTCCTTTTGAACGTAACGAGTCAATTACTGCTTTTGTAAATGTTATGGCACCTGTTTTATTAAGATGTGTTGCATTGTAAAATAAATCATCAGTAAATATGCTCGGTTGTTTGGTGTAAAAATCAATTACCCAAACATTTTTATATTGTGCCGCTAGTTCAACTAAAAACCTGCTATGCTCTAACTCTAATTGATGCATATAATTTTCACCTACATAGCTGCGCCAAGCCGGCGCCATCGGCGATTGAATTATAGTAATCTTAACCCCCGTTTTTGAAAATTGTTCTAGCGATTTTTCAAATACAGTTTTTCTTATTCCGTTATTATTTGGCTTTCTGTACCAAAGATGCTTGGTTGTTTTAGGGTTTAAATCATTCACAAAAAACTCGTTAATATCTAAATATTCATCAATTGGTATATACCCATTATATTTTACTCGGATATCTTCTTGAGGCAGTCCAATTCCTCGCTTATCATTAATAAGGTCATCCCAAATTAATCCCATCCTGTGATACCAATTTTCTATATAATCTGACTTAAATAATAAAAGTTGTTTTACTAATCCTATTTCTGTAATTGACGCTTGAGACATAAACCAATTTTCATAGGCACCATCATTGGTCAGCAAGCTGCTAAGCCCCAATACAAATACTTTACTGCTATCCGCAAATTCATATTTTTTGTTAGCATAAACCAATGACATCACATCTCCAACGTCTTTAGCAATATTCACAGTTTCTAAATTCTGTTCCGATTTAAATAGTGCGGGAATTAGCTGCCGCTCGGCTCGTGAGTCCCCGGCAATGATTAATTCAACCGTATTTCCTTCAGGAAGAAAAGTATTTATCTTTGCTTCAAGATCAGCATCCATTATATACTTTGTAAAGTTTGGTATTGCCATAAATACAAATAGTGGAAAACAAAAAAAGAAGATTTTTATAAAAAATCTTAGCATAGGTAATTATTAAAATTGGAAATAAATAAATTCACTTGGTTCCATATATCCGAAAACTAAAATACTAATTACCAAACCATAATATACGATCCATCTGATCCAATTAGGTTTAGCATTTAACCATGTCCGTACTGATTGTTTCCTCTGTATCAGATGATGAATTCCTAATATTATTATTGCGCCGATACCAATAAACATCTCTGATATAGGCAAATCAAATCCATAATTAAAAATTCCGGGAGATATTCCAATTGCTCTTATTCTATTGAAGACCTCGCCCACCCCAGTAAATAGGTGTGTAATGATGAATATCGCCTCAGATAGATTATTAGCCCTAAAGAAAATCCACCCCAATAATACTATATGAAAAATAAACAGAACTCTCAATGTCTTGTGAAGGAACGGAACATTATCTAATTTAAACAATCGTGTAAGTTTTGGGCGAATATTGCGCGTCCAATAAGAGAATAAATAATATGAACCGTGTAATCCGCCCCATATTATAAACGTCCAATTTGCACCATGCCATAAGCCGCTAATTAAAAATACTATCATTATATTGTAATACCAGCGCCAACGTGTCCTTCGACTACCGCCGAGCGATAAATATAAATAATCTCTGAACCAGGTTGATAATGATATATGCCATCTTTGCCAAAATTCTCTGATTGATTTAGCAAAATACGGTCGACGGAAATTTTGCATCAAATTTATACCAAAAACTTGTGCTGCTCCGATGGCAATATCGGAATAACCGGAAAAATCACAGTAGATTTGAAAAGCGAAAAGGTATGTAGCAATTAAAAGCGGCAAACCGACTGCATCTGATGGATTATTATAAACTTGATTAACGATAACCGCAACCCGATCGGCAATTACCATTTTCTTAAAAAATCCCCATAGCATTAATTTCAAACCATTTGTTACACGATCGTAATCAAAATTGTACTTTTCCAGTAATTGCGGTAATAAGCGCGTTGATCGCTCAATTGGACCGGCTACTAATTGTGGGAAAAATGCTACATAAAGGGCAAATATACCAAGGTGTTTTTCCGGCTCCCGCTTCTTGCGATATACGTCAATTGTATAACTCAAAGTTTGAAATGTATAAAAAGATATTCCAACGGGAAGCAATACTTTAAATGCGCGTACATTATAAAATATATTAAAATGATCGAATACTGAACGTAGGGAATCGTTGAAAAAATTGAAATATTTAAATCCGAACAATAGTCCCAAATTGACTATCAAACTTAAAATTAAATACAATTTCCGTTTAGACTGGACGGTTTGCTTTGACATCTGAATCGCAGCGAAATAATCTACCACGGTCGAGACTAGAATGAGTAGTAAATACTCCGCTTTCCAACACATATAAAAATAGTAACTGGCAACTAAAAGTAACATCCACCGAAAACGGTGTGGTAATAGAAAGTACAGGAATACTACGGCGGGAAAGAATACAACGAATTGAGTAGAATTGAAAAGCATAGTTTACGATTATTTACTCATGTTTAATTATTGAATCGTCTTCACAAAGTATGGCAATCCTGTTTTTTATTTCATCTCTTAGTTCTTCAACAGACATATTTTTATAATAGGTTTGGTAAACCGGTTGACCGATTTTAATCGAGATGCGCCCCGGATATATATGCCAGTCATCTTTCTTTTTCGCTTTAAAAGCGCCAATTAAACCAATCGGGATAATTGTTATACCGGTATTGATTGCCAAATGAAAGACTCCTTTTTTAAAAACACCGATTTTACCTGTTCGTGTACGTGTTCCCTCAGGAGCAATTAAAAAGGAAGTTCCTTTTCGTATTTCATTTTCGGCTAATGTTAAACTATGTATTGCCTTTGTCAAATCATCCCGTACTATAGGAATTACACCCAAGCGTTTGATTAACCTACCCCAAACAGGCCATGAAAACTGGTAATTGGCACCGACTGCCGAAACATATTCTTTTACTGTACTAACAATCAGAAATTGATCTAACAAAGATTGATGATTAAATAAATATAAATATGGTCCATTTTGCGGATCAGGTAATTTACCCTCTATTTTGATAATTTGTCCTGCACCCAATAGCACAAAACGAGATAGAAATCTTGCTAAAGGATGTAATCGCTTTGGCGATATAAATAGTGCTGCAAATAAATATATTCCTACAGAAATTAAAAATGTGGTCAACGCGATTGGCCAGATAACAATCGCGATTATAGAACTGCTTACATTTTCGAGAAATTTTATCACAAAAAAATTCTGGAATTAGCTTATTTTAGTTCCGTTAGGAATATTTTTCTGTGGTTCAAGTAAAACTACAGCTTTGTCATTAGTACCAGCTCCTAACACTAATACTTCCGAAACAATTCCTGCAATTTTTTTCGGTGATAGATTTACAACAGCTACGATTTGTTTCCCCTCCAAATCATTTGGTTTGTATAAATCAGTAATTTGAGCACTTGATTTTTTTATACCTAAGTCACCAAAATCTATCTCAAGTAGATAGGCCGGCTTTTTGGCTTTATCTAATAATTCAGCTTTGAGAACAGTTCCGATTCTCAAATCAAGTTTTCCAAAATCTTTAATATCGATCATTTTTTTTCCAACACTACTGTATCTTTATATTTAGGGACAAAAGTATTCCGCTAGGCAACTACCTAAAGTAACTATTAAATAATTTGTATCAAATATGCACGTTAAATTTCCGCAAAATTATCATCAAAATCTCCTGATTTCATATATTTTAATTATTAGAAATAAAAGAACTGATAGATTGAAATATGTACTTATAAATTAGATATTTGTATGAAATGAAGCAACTTTGTAAAAATATACTTATTTTGGAAGAGAATATAATAACTGACAATGGTCTGAATACATTTTATACAGTTTCGTCCGTTTTTTCTTGCTTAATATAGCCTGACCAATCACATAGTAATGATCCATTTTATAAGGACCGAATGTGTACCACTGTCCGGGGAGTAACGTTTCATCCGCCGAATATTCCACAATTTTATCAGGACCGTTCAAGCCTGTTGTAGGTCCCCACATCGAACTGGTATTGACCAAACCATCATTCTCGAACCAAGTTGAATCGGTTTGTATTCCGTCGGCAAAATAGGTTGTTTCCTGACCAATCTTTTTAATATTTGATATTAACGACACGAAAACTTTATTATCCGGGACATAAAACCCTGTCTGTGGATCGCGAATTGAGGCGGTCGTTCCAAACGAAAAATAGTAAACATTCGGATTTGCTTTTACATAAGTATTTAATTCTTGTGCCCCACTGACGCTTAAATCCCAACTGCTTATGTTTTTGGATTCCCAGGCCGCATGGTTATCCATGCGATTATAATAATCCTGCCAGTTTTCACCCTCTTTTTGCTCCAAATCCCAATGTTGAAGATCAAAATCATAAAAATCAGAACCTATTACAGCCGCTAAACCAATGAAATTTTGAAAGAATGGTATGGTTTTCATTCTTATATCAAAATAAGTTGTACCGTTATGCGGTGCTGAAATAGTTGTGATCGACTTTATTCTGCCCGAAAGTGCTTGTCTCAATAAATCACTTTCCTCATATTGAGTTTCCAGTGAATCGACATAAAAGGAATTTATAAGCAGATAATCTAACATTCGGATTGTTTGTCCACCCATGCTATGGCCAATTAAATGAACGGGATGCTCGGCATCCCAATCGGGGTAAAGCCCGGTAAATATCTTACCAACAGGCTTTTGTATTACACCAAATTTATCAGCATGCTTTTTACCATAATCAATCTGACCACCTTTTAATTGATAATATATTTCTACTGCGCGTTCCCAATTGGAAGATACCGGTCCGATGGAGACCGTAAAAACGGTGAAGCCTTTTTCCTCAAGATATTCTCCAATATCCCAAAATCCGCCCCAATACTTGTATCCAATCATTTCTTCCGGGCCCCAGCCAAGAAAACCATGCACAAGAACAATTGGGTATTTATTTTGGGCAAACAAAAATGATATAAATAAAATTAGCGACGGAAGACCTTTTTTAATTAGTTTCATATCGATGTAAATTTAAAAAGAAATAGGTATAATTATTTATTCAATAAAGTGTTTTATATCATTTATAATTTTCAGAATTATATGAAAAAATCAAGGACATCTGAAAATGTATTAGAACGGTTAAAACCGGCAATATTTAATTGTAAACGATTATATAAATAATAATTAAGGAAATAGTAAAAAAATCTTCCATAATTACTAATGCTGTAAATATCGGAGATGCTAAAATTTTAACAATTTTTTATAGTTTGGAAAACAGCAAAGTGCAGTTTTTTATTTATTAGCTACAAACCGTTTCAATCAATTTAGCACAAACTAAATAAGGGTCCATATTAGCCGCCGGACGGCGATCTTCTAAATAGCCCTTACCATCTTTGGCAGTTGCCATCGGAATTCTTACAGAAGCACCCCTGTCACTTACGCCATATCTAAATTCGTCAATCTTGCACGTTTCATGTAAGCCGGTCATTCGCTCTTCATTATGAGCGCCATAAACTGCCATGTGTTCAGCATGCTTTTGATCCAATTTTTTACAGGCTTCTTCGATAACTTTCATGCCCCCATTTTCCCGCATAGCTTTTGTACTAAAATTAGTGTGGGCTCCGGCACCATTCCAGTCACCGGAAACCGGTTTTGGATGCAGTGTGGCACTTACTTTAAATTCTTCGCCAATGCGATATAATAGCCAGCGCGCTAACCATGTTTGATCTGCGACCTCTAACGCACCAAGCGGACCAATTTGAAATTCCCATTGGGCCGGCATTACTTCAGCATTGATCCCGGAAATTTCCAAACCTGCTCGAATACAAGCGTCCATGTGCGCTTCAACAATAGGTCTTCCAAAAACTTCATCGGCACCTACTCCACAATAATAACCACCTTGCGGTGCCGGAAAGCCATTATCGGGCCACCCGAGTGGTTTAATACCTTTAAATAATGTGTATTCCTGTTCAATACCAAACCATGGTTCTTGTTTCTTATATTTTTCAGCTAATTCTCTTAGTTGCGCACGAGTGTTAGTTACGTGTACAGTACCATCAGCATTAAATACCTCACATAAAACAATGACATTGTCGCCACCTCGAATTGAGTCCGGAATAAGTTTAACCGGTTTGAGCATACAATCACTATTTTGTCCGGTTGCCTGCATAGTACTGGAGCCATCAAATCCCCAGAGTGGTAAATCATTAATATTATTTATTTTTCCGTTAAGTATTTTTGTCTTTGAGCGTAATTTCTCAGTAGGCTTGTGGCCATCCATCCAAATATATTCTGCTTTTATTTTATTCATTATAGTTCTTTAATGAGTCAATTTTACTAAATCAATATCGGTTGTTTCTTTAAATGTTGATAATACTAACATTGTATGTGTTCTAATTACTCCCGGCCAAGATTGAATTTTACTTAACAGTTTTTCAAGTTCGGTAGAATTTTTTATTCTTATCTTCAAAAGATGGCTGCCCTCGCCAGTTACTGAGTGACATTCCAAAACAGAATTGTTTCTAGCAGCTTCATCAATTATCTCTTGATAATGATCCGAAGACGCGCTAACAACCGTTATAAATGCACACAGATCAAAGCCTAATTCTTTGGCATCAAGTTTAGTATAAAATCCTAAAATTAGTTTAGATTCAACTAACTTCTTTACTCTTTCAGCAGCTGCAGGAACAGATAATCCTACCTCAGAAGCAATTTCACTAGCACTCATACGCGCATTTTGTTGAAGCAAGTTTAGTATTTCAATATTAACTTTATCTAACACAATAGATAAATATATTAAGAAAATATTGAATAATACAAGAATTATTTAATATATAATTGAATAATACTTAACAATATTAATTATTGCTGTGTTTATAATTTAATATTAAAACCAGTGCCGTAGATCCAGCCGCCGGTACCATAAAAATAACCACCAATTCCAATTGAATATTTTTTATGCGTATAGGTGATTCCCAGCCCGCTACTGCCGAGGAAACTTTTAGTTAAGCCGTCTTCTGTTCTTTGAGTAAGATTATTGGAATTCACACCAAAAGCAAATTGCAAATCATACGGTAAAACAATAATACCGCCAAAGCGCCAATATATATTTTTATTAGCTGGATTAAATCCAATATCAATATTCAAATCTAAGGGCAGATGGGCAAGACCCTTACTTGCGCTGAAAATGATTTTTGTAGGCAGCTTCTCTTTTTGCTTGGTGTAACGTGTTAAGAACAATCCAAAGTTGGACAAACTGATTCCAATTCTTATATCATTTTTTACATAATCATATATTACTCCCGTGGAAAAAACTATCGCAGCGGCGTTATAGGCTTCTAAACTGCTAAGAAACATTCCGCCGGTAATTCCCCAATTTATATTTTGATTATTTCGCGCCCAAGCAGCGCTTACCCATGTATCACTCGCAGTATAAGTCCCGTTCTCGATCCCTTCCGCGTTTGTTGAAACGAAACTACCATAGCTTAAATGTCTTAACGCTATTCCAATATTTGAGTTATTTAACGATTTAACAAACAGCGCACTTTGAGCGTTTATCCCCGCAGGATACTTTACCAGACTGAATTGAATTTGTTTGGGCAGCATAGCAATACCGGCCGGATTGATTTTATCACTATCCGGATTCGGCACAGCTCCCACTCCACCGGCTGTTGATATCGTACTAATATGATACCACCCATCTAATCCATAGAGCGTTGTTTGTGAAAAACCGAAACCTATTATTATTAATGTAAATAAAATTATTTTTATCATAGCAACGACACAGGATCAATATCTATATTAATTTTTATAGCGCTTCCAATCTTTTTGTTCAACAAATTATTTTTTAAATATTGATGCAGTTTTCTACCGTTTGGATCTGTTTCCTTTGATGACTTAAACACTATTTGCATTCTATATTTCCCTCTTAAGCGTTCTCGATAACACCAAGCCGGACCTAGAATTTTCATACCTTTAAATTTCTTTTGAAAATTATTTCTTATCGCATTAGCCTTATCCTCAACGGTATTTTTTTTAACTCCGGTAAATTCAACTTTTGCGAGCCAGTTAAAAGGCGGATAATTCAGTTCTTTTCTTTCTCCGATCATAATATTGTAATATTTTTTTAAATCCAATCTTGCAGCATATCGGATAACAGGATTGTCCGCATTGTATGTTTGAATAACAACTTCGCCTTTTTTCTTTCTTCTCCCCGAACGCCCGGCCGCTTGATATATTAATTGAAATGATCTTTCCCCGGAACGAAAATCCGGTAGAAATAAACCGGTATCTGCGTTAATGATACCAACTAATGTAACGTTAGCAAAATCAAGTCCTTTAGCAATCATCTGTGTGCCTAATAAAATGTCAATTTTACTATCTTTAAATTTAGCTAACGTTTTAGTTAGGGCTTTGCCAGATCGCGTTGTATCCATATCCAAACGCGCAATCGTTGCTTCAGGAAATGTTTCACTAATTATATCCTCTACTTTTTGCGTGCCGGTTCCCGATAGCGCCAAGTTGCTGCTATTACAATGGTTGCACTCCTGCGGTATTTTAGTTTGTAAATATCCACAAAAATGGCATTGTAAATTTTCGCCAACGCGATGATAAGTGAGTGGTATACTGCACGTTGGACAAATAACTATTTCTCCACAATCTCGACAGCGATAGATCGGGGCGTACCCCCGACGATTTTGCAGCAATATTATTTGTTCCTTATTTTTTAATCGCTGTTCTATTTTATGCTGCAAGGAACTTGATAATATTTGCCCAATTTTGCCAGTCTCTTCCTGTTCTTTAATCATATCAACAACAGTTACTTCCGGATAGGCAGCATCATTAAATCTATCCGGTAAGTAATAATAATCCAGTTTCCCCACTATATGATTGTAATAGCTCTCAAGACTGGGAGTAGCGCTAACCAATAGCACAGCTGCATTTTGGAGCTTGCCACGCATTAAAGCGACATCTCGCGCATGATAGCGCGGGTCGGGTGCTTCTTGTTTATAGGATGTTTCCTGTTCTTCGTCCACAACAACCAAGCCTAATTTTCTTAAAGGAGCAAATATCGCGCTGCGGGCACCTACTACAACTTTATATTTCCCGCTGCAAATGTTTGTCCACGTCCAGGCTCTTGCAGATCCAGTCAATTTTGAATGCCACAAGCCTACCTTATCGCCAAAAACGGCGCGGAAACGTCCTGCTATTTGCGGTGTTAAAGCAATTTCCGGTAATAATATAATAATTGATTTACCTCGCTTTAAAGTATCTTGTGCAATTTTGATGTATACTTCTGTTTTCCCACTGCCGGTAACGCCATGCAACAACATCCCACTATATTTTTTTTCCTTAATGTACTTTTGGATTTTATTTATGGCAGCAAATTGCTTTTCCGAAAATTGGATTTCCTTATGAATTGGCTCAAATTCAAAATTGCTGGTAATAGGAATAGATGCCTCTTTAAACAATTTCACTAATCCTTTTTTTTCTAAACTTTTACATACAGTTAACGGACTTGCGGCTAATTTATTGAATTCAGTAATCGGGATTGGATTTTTGAACTCCATTAATTTATTTAGAACATTTGTCTGTGCGGGAGCGCTATTTTTTAATTTATCCGTAATTTTTTCAAACTGTTTAGCTTGCACCATCCAGCGCTCTTGTGGTTTATATTTTACAGATAAATTAGCCGGAAGTACCGTCGCTGCTTTACCAAGCGGTGTCATATAATAATTGCTTATCCATTGTATTAATTTCCATAAAGATTCATCAATAATCGGCATATCATCAACAACCGTAACAATATTTTTTATTTTACCTGAAAAAGATGCATCTTTTGTTAACCTAACGATAATACCAGCGAGGATCCGTTTGCCTATCGGAGCGCGAACCCGCACTCCAACACTTACAATTTCGGTAAATTGTTTAGGAATTCTATAAGTAAAAACCTGATATTGTGATATAGGAAAAGCAACATCAACAAACATGATACTTAAAAATAGATTGTTGATAGCGCTTGTAGCAATACAATTATTAAATAATCTGATTAAATGTTAGCCAAAAACCATTTGAGCAATTAAAATGTTAAATACTATTAATTGATAATAAATACGAACAAATCCCCCTGAAAAGGTAAGGCTTCTGCAGGGGGATTTTTAGGGGAGGGGGGGGTAATAATTTAAGCTTTAATTACATATAATTTTATCCCGGGTTGTAACTCGTCCGATATTTTTATTGGTATATTATACACACCCAACGCTTTTAATGGTTCTTCAAGTAAAATCATATGTCGATCAATATCTAAATCTTTTTCCAATAGCGCTTTATGTATATCCTGTGTTGTAACAGAACCAAACAATTTTTCTTCCTCGCCGACTTGCATTTCGATTGTTAATTCTACTTTTGCGAGGGAATCTGCCAACTCTTGATTTGCTATATTCACGCGTTCTTTTCGCGCTTTTGCGACATTTTTCTTTTCTTCAGCTACTGCCAAGTTACGCTTTGACGCTCTTAAGGCTAAGCCTCGCGGCGTCAAATAATTCCTTGCATAGCCTGGCTTAACATTTACAATATCACCTGCTTCGCCTAATCCTTCAACATCTTTTAACAATATTACATCCATATTTTATATCCTATATTTAAACGGTTCATATACCATTAACCGTCAACGCCGCGGCTTGTAAATGGCATTAAGGCAATATTACGTGCTTGTTTAATTGCCCGCACTAACTGACGGTGCATCTTGGCACTGGAACCCGTTACCCTGCGAGGAATAATTTTCCCCTGTTCTGTTATAAATCTTCTCAACAATCTTACATCTTTATAATCAATAGATGTGATACCATTCTCTTTAAAATAACAATACTTTTTCTTAGTTATAAATGTCATTATTTATCTTCCTTTTTGATTTCTTCTTCGCTTTCAGAATCTTTTACATCGACATTCTCTGCCTCCTCTGTGCTCTCTGTGCTCTCTGTGTTTTCAATATCCTCAGTATCCTCGATATCCTTAAACTCGGTTTGGGTGTCATCGCCATCCGGTATTTGAGAACTTTTATCTTCAAACGGATCCATTTCGGCTACTACGGGTTCAATGTTTTCCGCCTTGGCCGGCTCTTCATCCAATCTTACAAGTTGATGTCTAACCACTGATTTATTAAGTATCAGAAACTGCTCAAAGTCCTTTAAAAAATTAAATTGTTCCGCACTGAATTGTAGTAATAAATATATTCCATATTTATTTTTATTGATCGGATACGCCAATCGTTTTTTCCCCCATATGTTATGATTGATGATTGAAACTTTATATTTGTTAATTTCCTTACCAATCTCATCAATAATTGTATTTACCCTATTGTTTTCTAAATTTGGATTAACAATATATAATAATTCGTAATATCTCATTTATTCTCCTTCGTCTAAAGTCGCTATACCATAGCAATCAACGGCGCAATTACCAATGACACCACTGACATTAATTTTATTAATATATTTAATGATGGCCCGGATGTATCTTTAAAAGGATCCCCAACCGTGTCACCGACTACGGCAGCTTTATGTGCTTCCGAACCTTTGAAATATTTTTCCCCATTAATTTCAACACCCTCTTCAAATAATTTTTTAGCATTATCCCATGCGCCACCGGCATTTGATTGAAATATTGCCATCAAAACACCGGATACTGTAACACCGGCTAATAAGCCGCCTAATATTTCTGCTCCGAAAATGAATCCTACAGCCACCGGAGTTAATATTGCCAACAATCCGGGTAACACCATTTCTCTAATAGCCGCAGTGGTGGAAATTTCCACACATTGACTATGATCAGCTTTTGTTAATGCATTTTGGAAAACCTTTTTTTCTTCTACAGTTGCTTTGTCCATATCAGAATCATATTTTTTCATGATTTTTAATGCTGCGGCTAACTCTGGGATCTCTTTAAATTGCCGGCGTACTTCTTCAATCATTGCCATTGCTGCACGTCCAACGGCACCCAACGCAAGCGATGAAAAAAGAAACGGTAACATCGCACCAACAAAAAGCCCTGCCATTACACTGGCATTTGTTATATCGATAGTTACTACGGCAGCGCTTTCTTCAATTCCTG
>SDBT01011160.1_pt1 | contig 14478 bp, 15 predicted proteins | sample 2277101 | NCBI WGS metagenome assembly SDBT01 (sample SAMN10404973, study PRJNA504765) | marine sediment metagenome | isolation source: marine sediment core GS10_PC15, 103 cmbsf | place: Arctic Ocean: Southern Knipovich Ridge | collected 2010
CCTGACCGATAACTACGTATATAAAGTGAAGAAGCCGGTAAATCTGGGCTATCTTGACTATACCACTCTGGACAAGCGCCATTTCTATTGTCAGCGAGAGGTTGAGCTTAATCGACGGCTTTGTCCTGATGCCTACCTGGGAGTGGTACCGATAACCCAGCATAATGGTGATATTTTTATAGCAGGTCAGGGAGAGGTCATCGAGTATGCCATAAAAATGCGCCGTCTCCCCCAGAAAGCGATGATGGACGTACTGCTGACCAATAACCAGTTATCGCCAGAAATGATAAGCAGCGTGGCACAAAGGCTGGTAGAATTCCACCAAAAGGCAGCGACCAATGCCAGTATCAGTGCTTTTGGTAACCTTGATAATATCACGGTGAATACCGAGGAGAACTTCACCCAGACCGAAAAATATATCGGCACTACTATCTGCCAAGATACGTATCATCATATCAAGGCTTACACCAATAGCTTCATTAAGCAAAATGTTACTTTATTTCACAAGCGGATAGCCCAGGGCAGGATAAGGGATTGCCATGGAGACCTGCACGCTGCCCATATCTGCTTCACCAACGGCGTCTGCATCTACGATTGTATAGAATTTAATGACAGGTTCAGATACTGCGATGTCGCCTCGGAGGTTGCCTTCCTGGCTATGGACTTAGACCACTATGGGCGGGCGGACCTATCACACAGCTTCATCAACGCCTATGTCGATAGCAGCCGGGACAAAGAGCTACTAGCACTACTCGATTTCTACAAGTGCTACCGGGCTTATGTGCGGGGAAAGGTAGAAAGCTTCAAGTTTGACGACCCCCATATCTCGGAGGAGGAAAAGGCAAGGGTTTTAGCTACTGCTAAGCGGTATTTCGAGCTTGCCGCATCATATATCTGATATAGAATGGGGTAAGCTAAATCGGGTCAGGCGAACTCTTGTTTCACTGATATGGTTGTTGTATTGACATCTCGAAAGGGGGTGGGTATAAGTGACCGTAGTCACAAGTATCCAACATTTGGAGGCCGGGAATTCTCTCTGAGTTTAGGAGGGGAACCCGAACCAATTATTAAAGTTAAGTTTTCTATTGAGACCAAAACTGAAACGATTGACGTTTTTGAACTAGCTTCAAAGTGCGTTCGGAAATGGGGAGAATTTATCAAAGACAACATAAATTGACTTAATGATAATGATAAAGAAGGAGACGATAGGTTGAAAAAACCATTTGTGAAATTCATAGAAACCGAACTGGGCTCTGGTTTTTTACTTATCGCCTGTGGTCTTCCCGGCACTTGGAAAACAGAGATGACTGAGGAAGTAGCCAAGATTAAGGGCTACCCCCTCCTCCGCAGCGACCTGATTAGACTGGATGTACTGAAAAACGAGGATATTTTCGATGAAAAGGTCGCTGCCGATATGGACAAGCGAACGCTGGTCTATGACGAGATGTTCCGGCAGGCAGACGAGGCGCTGAACAAGGGTGATGGAGTGATACTCGATGCCACCTTCGTCACGCAGTCATTAAGGAGGCGTGCTGCCGCCATAGCCGCTAAACACAAACTGACATTCGTCATCCTGCAAACAGACTGCCCACAGGAGGTAGCGATTAAACGGATACTGAGACGAACTAAAGAGGACTATGTATCGAACGCGCTGACCGAACAAGCCTATCTTAATAACAAAAAGAAGTTTGAAAAGGTTGACTTGAACGATCTGAAGAGCCTGTATCCGAGCCTTAATATCATTCATTTGATAGTTGACACCCGATATGACCAGCCTAAAGATTGGTATATTATTGACATGAAAAAGAAATAGCACGGAGCAGAGTTTTGGCTGGGATATACTTGAGTTGATAGTAGCAGTTCCACCAGCTAATCGTGTTATAATTGATAGATTACTGCTGGTGAAGACAATGGGCTAAGGAGTTACTGATGACCTTACACCATCAATACGATATAAAAGACCAGACATTAGCTGAAGCCGGTAAGCTGCGTATAGAATGGGCTTCCCGAGAGATGCCCGTAGTTAAGCTCATCAGGAAAAGATTCGCTGCCGAGAAACCATTGCAGAATATCCGCATTTCAGCTTGCCTACACATTACCAGTGAAACGGCAAATCTGGCACTGACTTTAAAGGAGGGTGGCGCTAACCTCATTCTATGCGCCTCTAACCCTCTCAGCACTCAGGACGATACCGCCGCTGCCCTGGTAGACTATGGCATTCCAACTAATGCCATCAAGGGCGAGGATGAGGCAACCTACTATAAACACATCGACACTGCTTTAGATAATAAACCCCAGCTTACCGTAGATGATGGGGCTGACCTGGTTACCACCCTTCATACCAAGCGAAGCGATTTAATTGAAAATGTGCTGGGCGGCACCGAGGAAACTACCACCGGGGTTACCAGATTACGCAGTCTGGAGAGGACAGGCGGACTGAAGTATCCTATAATTGCGGTGAACGATGCCCAGACCAAGTATCTTTTTGACAATCGCTACGGTACCGGGCAAAGCACCATCGATGGCATTACCCGCGCTACCAATATCCTGTGGGCGGGTAAGAAGGTGGTGGTTTGTGGTTATGGCTGGTGCGGGCACGGCATCGCTTTAAGAGCTAAGGGGCTGGGCTCTCAAGTTATTGTCACCGAAGTAGAGCCGGTCCGTGCCCTGGAAGCAGTTATGGATGGGTTTCAGGTGATGCCCTTATTAGCCGCAGCCAAGATAGGTGATATTTTCATTACCGTTAGCGGTGATAAACATGTTATTGATAAAGCCCATTTCCAAGTAATGAAGGATGGAGCCATTTTAGCTAACAGTGGGCATTTCAATGTGGAGATTAATATTCCCGCGTTGGAAAGCCTAGCCAGTAATAGGCAACGCATACGACCTTTCGTCGATGAGTATACCCTGAATAATGGTCACCACCTATATCTGCTGGGAGAGGGAAGATTGGTTAATCTGGCTGCCGCTGAAGGACACCCCGCCAGTGTTATGGATATGAGCTTCGCCAACCAAGCCTTGTGCCTGGAATACATAGTGAAAAATAGGAGCAGACTCGAGCTTAAGGTCTATCCAGTGCCTGAAGAAATCGATAAACAGGTAGCCCGCTTAAAACTAAACTCTATGGGCATGGATATTGATAGTCTAACACCAGAGCAGAAGGATTACCTGACCAGCTGGCAGGAAGGAACCTAGAAAGGAAGAAAAATGACCAACAGTTTTACTAGCTCGCCCAAATACTTGCTCACTTCAGAATCGGTTGCTGAAGGGCACCCCGATAAGCTGTGTGACCAGATATCGGATGCCATTCTGGATGCTATTCTTAAAAATGACCCATATGGCAGAGTCGCCTGTGAGACAGCAGTAACTAATGGCCTGGTAGTGGTTATGGGCGAGATTACCACCAGTTGTTACGTTGAAATTCCTCAAGTGGTTCGGAGAGTAGTTCGTGATGTTGGTTATATTTATCCTGAATATGGTTTTGACTATCAATCCTGCGGAGTAATGGTTTCCATCAATGAACAATCCGCCGACATTGCTCTGGGAGTAGGTAAATCACTGGAAGCGAAGGTAGCCTCATCTACCGATGACCTTGATAAAATTGGTGCCGGTGACCAGGGGATGATGGTTGGCTTTGCCTGCAGTGAGACGCCCGAGCTTATGCCGCTACCTATATCTCTGGCGCACAAGCTATGCCGGCGCTTAGCTCAGGTCAGAAAGGACAATACTTTACCCTACCTTCGCCCCGATGGAAAATCACAGGTAACCGTAGAATATCATAATGGCATTCCGCGGCGGGTAGCTAACGTCGTGATTGGAGCACAACATAACCCTGATGTTAGCCACGATAAAATCAAAAACGACATTATTGAGCAAGTCATTAAGGTGATTATCCCGCCCCAGCTAATAGACGGCGAAACCAAATATTATGTCAATGCTACCGGCCGATTCGTCATTGGCGGACCGGTATCCGATACCGGTTTCACCGGTCGTAAGATTCTGGTTGATACTTACGGCGGTATTGCCCGACACGGCGGTGGTGCCTTCTCAGGCAAAGACCCGACCAAGGTTGACCGCTCGGCAGCTTATGCTGCCCGCTATATCGCCAAAAACATAGTAGCTGCCGGGCTCGCCGAACGGATAGAGCTCCAGATTTCGTATGTTATCGGCGTTGCCCATCCACTATCTGTCTCTATCGAGACCTTCGGCACGGCTAAGGTTGACCAGGAGGTCATCCTCAGCCTAATTAATAAGCACTTTGACCTCAGACCCGAAGCTATTATCCGAACTTTTGACCTGCGCCGCCCGATATACCGACAGACGGCTTGTTATGGGCACTTTGGCCGGGATGACCTCGATCTCCCCTGGGAAAAGACGGACAAAGCCGAGATTCTGAAGAAAGAGGCAACGTTGTAACTGGTAGGTAAACAACAAGTATGGAAAGTTTTCTTTTGCAACATTACGCTCAAGTTAATGAACACCTGAGAGAATCAGATCGGAAGCGAGATATTCTATTAGGGAGCTACTTAACTTTATCAATAGCTGGGCTTAGCATCTGTTTTAGCTTAGAGGTCGTGCCAGCTTGGAAAATCGGTATACTTACATTTCTCATTTGCCTTGGCTTTATTGTTGCCGTTACCGTGACAAGGTTTAGAGGTTGGCATGCGGAGTATGCCAATGTCGCGATGGCGATTCATAAATGCTTCATAGATGGACATTATAACCTTTTGAAAGCAGCGAAAGATTTGAAGCATAAAAACAAATATCCCTATTTTTCCCCGGGGGGTGTGGAATTCATGATGGCGATGTTGGTGCTCGTTTTTCTCTCTGTTAAAGCAATATTGTTGACTTACTGGGTCTTTGATCTGCTTAAACTCCATCTTAATTTGCTGCTCAACATAGGGATCATTCTAGTTATAATTCTAGTTATAATTGGGGGTGGACGTTGGCGATATAAAGTTTACTTAGTTAAAAGAGAAATGCAGTTCCCAGAAAATTCGTGGTGTATTTTGGTTGGAGAGGAAAAAGGGCATGGCATTGCCCAACAAAAGTCAAAAAGGGAAGCTTGAAGGGGCTCCACCCCTTCAGAACCTATCCCTCCCCATTTTGAGGTGAATAAAGCGCAAGAAATGGAAAGAGTAGTTTTATGCTGGAGTAGTGGCAAAGATAGCGCTATGGCTCTATATGAAATCCAAAAAAAAAGCAAAGAGTATGAGGTAGTAGCTTTACTAACCACGATAACTGAGGACTATGACCGAGTTAGTATGCACGGGGTGCCCCGGGTTTTGGTTGAGCAGCAGGCAAAATCGTTAGGTCTGCCTCTTCAAGAGGTATTTATTCCCCGTGATTGTTCCAATGAAGAATATGAAGCCAAGATGAAAGAAACCCTGCTCAAGTTCAAACAGGATGGGATTTCTCTGGTGGTTTTTGGCGATATCTTTTTACAATGGGTCAAGGAATACCGGGAAAATAATCTATCAAAGCTAGGGATGAAGGGAGTCTTCCCAATATGGGGGAGGGATACTACTGAACTCACCAGGTCATTTATCGCTCTAGGCTTCCAGGCTGTTATCACCTGTGTTGATACCAGAGTCCTTGACCGGAGATTCGCGGGCAAGATAGTCGATGAAAGCTTCCTGGTGCAACTTCCTCCCCATGTTGACCCTGGAGGTGAAAACGGGGAGTTTCATTCCTTTGTCTTTAATGGGCCAATATTCAGAGAGAGGATAGCCTACAGCCTGGGTGAAAAAGTATCAAGGTATTCATTTTGCTTCGGTAATTTATTACCAATAAAAGAACCTTATAATTAAAGGGGGTGAGGTAGATAAATAGCCCGATTAAATTTGGCACCGATGGCTGGCGCGGGATTATCGCCCAGGATTTTACCTTTGACAATGTGCGGGTTTGCTCTCAGGCAGTGGCTGACTACCTGAAACAGGCAGGGCTCGCCCAACGGGGGTTAATCGTTGGCTATGATACCCGCTTTGCCTCCGAGGACTTTGCTGCCGCCGCTGCTGAGGTAGCTGCCGCCAATGGGATAAAGGTATACCTCTGTCCCCAGGCTACCCCAACGCCGCTGATAAGCTTTGGTGTTATCACTCAAAAAACAGGCGGCGCTATCATCATCACTGCCAGCCATAATCCGGCTATCTGGAGTGGCTTTAAGTATAAGACTGAAGACGGTGCCAGCGTTCCTACCGAGATTATTGCTAAACTGGAGAGGAATATTTCCCACATCTTAGCCAGCGGCAAGGTAAACAAGATGCCACTGGCTGAAGCCATAGAGCAAAGGTTGATAGCATACCTTGACCTGACTCCAATTTATACTGACCATCTGCTTAAGCTTATTGACCTGAATGAACTACGTCAGGCCAGATTGAAGGTAATTGTTGATGCTATGTATGGGGCTGGAGCTGGGTACTTCAAGATGTTATTAGCTGGAGGGGCTATTGAAGTGGTGGAGATAAACAGCGAGCACAATCCCCTATTCCCGGGCATAAAACAGCCTGAGCCCATTGCGGCTAATTTAGCCAAGCTCTCAGCGATAGTGCAACAGCAGGGGGCTAACATAGGTCTGGCTACCGATGGCGATGCCGACCGCATTGGCATTATTGATGAGAAGGGGACGTTTCTCACGCCACTGCAGGTCTGTGCGCTGCTCTCTCTTTACCTTCTGGAGATACGCGGTGAAAAGGGAGCAATAGTAAAAACGGTAACCATGACCAGTATGCTCTATCGTCTAGGTGAAATATTCAAGGTGCCAGTTTATGAGACGCCGGTAGGATTTAAATATGTCGCCCCGATAATGATGGCGGAAAATGCCCTCATCGGTGGGGAGGAATCTGGTGGCTATGGCTTCCGCGGTCACGTGCCGGAACGAGATGGCATTCTGGCCGGGCTCTATTTCCTTGACCTGATGGTCAAGACAGGTAAGACTCCGTCGGAACTAATAGCGTACCTTTACAGCAAGGTAGGGCCTCACTACTTTAAGCGGGTGGATGCAGCATTTCCCGAAGGTAAACGCCAGGAGATAAACAATCGCCTCAAGAATAATCTCCCTCAGTCTATTGATGGCGTTAAAGTGGTAGAGTCAGACACCACCGACGGTTTCCGCTTTATCCTGGCTGATAGCACCTGGCTGCTCATCAGATTTTCCGGAACCGAGCCCGTGCTTCGCATCTATACCGAGAGTAATACCCCAGCCCGAGTAGAAAAGCTGATTGAGCTGGGTAAGGAATTAGCCGGAGTATCAGTTCGAGATGATATACCAAGGGAGTAAGTTGCTAAATAATATTAATCTAGATGACCCGCTGGTTTATCAGCAATACGACCGAGAAGGCATGCTAATCGGCCTCCACGAAATGCCACAGCTTTGTCAGCAAGCCTGGCAAATGGCACTGAAGTTTGACCTGCCTCAAAATTACTCCGAGGTCGACAAAGTGGTCATCCTGGGTATGGGCGGATCAGCTATCGGCGGTGACCTGGTAAGCAGCCTGGCCATATCGGAAGCCAAGCTACCTATCCTTATCCACCGTGACTACGGTTTGCCTGCCTTCATTGATGCCAAAACCTTGGTTATTGCCTCCAGCTACTCAGGGATGACCGAGGAAACACTGTCCGCATTTGAACAGGCGCTGGAAACTGAGGCAAAAAAGCTGCTGATTACCAGCGGCGGTAAGCTGAGAAAGATAGCAGAGGAAAGAAATATCCCTGTTTTTAGCTTTGACTATAAAGCTCAACCCCGCACGGCGCTACCGTTCAGCTTCTTACCTGTCATCTGCTTTCTACAAAAGCTCGGCTTTATCAGTGACAAGTCGGCAGATGTAGCCGAAACAGTTCAGGTCTTGCAAAAACTATCTCGAAAAATAAAAGAGGACGCCGCTTTGTCCCACAACCCGGCAAAACAACTGGCATGTAAGTTGCATGGACACCTGCCAGTGATATATGGGGCGGGCATTATCTCCGAGGCAGCGCACCGCTGGAAGACCCAGCTTAATGAGAATAGCAAGGCGTGGGCTTTTTACGAGGTTTTGCCGGAACTGAATCACAATGCTGTAGTCGGCTACCAGTTCCCCGAAGAGCTGACCGGTAGAGTAGTGGTGGTTCTGCTTCGGTCAGATTATCTACCGCAGCGCCTTCAGCTTCGCTACCAGATAACCTGCCAGCTCCTGGAACAGGCTAAAGTTGGCTACCAGATTGTAGATGGTGAAGGTAATAGCTCTTTAAGCCAGATGATGAGCCTAGTGCTGCTTGGTGACTATGTCAGCTACTATCTGGCGATGTTATATAAGATTGACCCCTCCCCGGTAAAGGCGATAGCCTTCCTGAAAGAGCAGCTTGCCAAGCATAAGGGAAGCAAATAGCCGGAAATAAGACCTGGCAGGTGTACTGATGAACTATTTTGCCTATGGCTCAAATCTAAGTAGGCAGCAGATGCTGGAGCGCTGTTCCCAGAGCAAGCCCAAGTTTCCCGCCACGCTTCATAACTACAAGCTGGTGTTCCTCGGGTGGTCCCGGCAGTGGCGGGGTGGCATGGCCAGCATCAGGCGCGCCAGCGGTGAGAAGGTTCTGGGTGCCATCTATGAAGTCTCGGAAGAATGTCTAAAACGGTTAGATAGATACGAAGGTAGCGATTCGCAACGTTTAAAGGTTATCGTCAATGATGAAGACGGTGAGCCGATAGAAGCGGTAACCTACATCAAGATGAGGCAGACAGAGGAAGCAAAGCCTTCCGCGGAGTATCTAGCCATCATCCGACAGGGCTATAGAGAATGGAGACTTGTTTGATTTTGCCTTGCAGAAAAGCTATAGATTACCTAAAAGATACTGAAACGTGTAATATTAGCCTCGCTTAGCTGGGAAAAAACCGCCGCCGCCGCAATTTTTCGCCGTATTTTCCACGTATTCCGCGAAAATAGCCAACAAAACATGGGGTTATCGGACGGCTTTTCTATCCCCAAATCTACCTTTATTCGAGCAAAAAAGTCAAACGGCAGCGGGGTTGAAAATTTGTACTCAATCGGGTCAATCAAACGTGGGCCGTACTTGACGATAGACAGAACTTTTGAAATGTTATTCAGTCTAAATATTTAAAGCAGATAGAAACACTGATTAAAAGATACAGGCGTATTGTACTTCAGAGTAAATAGTAATAATTCTTAATGCCTTTGAGTTGTGATTTTAACCTCGGTTTGTATCTTCTAGTACCTTCTTGGCATTTTTCGTGTGCAGAAGTTCGTTAGCAAATATGTTAGCAAAGGTTTATGTAGTGAATAGAGTGGAGAGTACTGCTACAATCGTTCATTTAATACAGGTAATGCCCTGCGCAGTTATCTTCTCGATAGTATAATCAACAAAGCCATCAATTGCTTTAAGACTGCAAATTTGTACTAGTTCTTCTCCAATAGTAGTTAGAAGAACATTTCCAGTGGATAATACATTGCCCTTGGGTTTCTTAAATTCTAATCTTAGATTAATTTCATGGTAGGATATTTCAATTTGCTGTTCGATTTCTCTCTGTATATACCCTATTGACTCAAAACTTATTAAACCTATAGAAGACAGATGGAGCAAAGTTTCGAAGTTAATTCCATTCTTCTTATATATTGATTGGTCTAGATTTAAGTCCTCATGGTAGATAAAAGGAATTAATTCCTTGCTGAACAACCAAGTGAAACAACAAAGTGCGATAAACAATTCTGCGTCTACTTTATCGAGAGACGCTAAACAATTAATAGTCCGTTTCGAATAAGTATTGGGGGAATTCGCCTCTCCTGCAAGTATCCTTGCCCATAATAATTGCATGTCCTCATCTGAAATGAGACGACACTTATCAAAGAAGTTCATTATCCAATCGTTATCCATGTCTTGGGGAGTAGCGGAGCTAGATAGTTGCGGAATGGCTTTCTCTGTGATTGATTCTATGTTGTCCTGCCTCTTCGCTTCTTCGCTAACCAAACGATTGAACGCTCGGCGTTGAATATCATTGATTTCAATATGAGCTTGTTCTTTGATAATGGCTGCATCAGCTTCTGCCTTTGCGACACGCCTAATTTGATAAGGTTTGGATAGGCCACCAACAGCATCGGATATTTTATTGATAAATACCGTTACTGGTTCGGTTATTTTGCCATCGATCTTTATGAGTCCAAATCCATCAGTCATTTCTCCACTCAAAACCAGTTACAATTATTCTTTTCATTAGTATTTAGTTCAGAGAAGTAGACTATTAAATAGAGTATTACGTTTCAATACTGCTGTCAAATCAAAAGATACAAGAGGTATGTCCCTCAGCGTGAAGCCAAGTAAACTTGAGTGGCTTTATATCTTCAATTTAGCTACGGTTTATCCTCTTTAGTAAATTCTGATAATTCCTGATGTTTTCAATTTCGTTTGCAAAAATGTTTGCAAAGAGTCAGTTGATTATAGGAATTCTATTTTTGAAGCTCCAAAGCTCTCACCCGATTTAGTAACTCCTGACATCGGAGATAGTTTAATATCTTTTCTAGAATCTATCGCATTTGCCAATAAATTATTAACATAAATTTCACCAGCAGAAGAGGCAGAACACATACGTTCTGCCCAGACGATAGTATCACCTATGCAGACAAGATGACCACTAAGGTCTCCAAAGTATACAATACCCAAATCGGCTCCTAATGAAACCATTATTTCTTTGTCGGGTAGTTTTCGCACATGCCTTTTCCATTCTGTGAATAAGGGTAGGTTTGCTTCAATATACTGCTTTGAAAAATCTAAGAAGCAATCTGTGAAATTCTTATTCTGTGATGTACAAATATATTCATTAAAATATGCAAGAAATCCATCGCCGGTAAACTTGTCGAAGATGCCAAGATTTTCATCAAGCAGCTTTCGTGTAGTATCGAAAAACCTTATCATCATCTGTTCATAAAATTTGTGATCTACAGTATAAGTCATAAGGTCTTGAGAACGTCTAATATCACCGAAGACAACGATAGTCTGTGATTCAGAGAGTTTCTTTTCGTCAAAATTGTTAGAGTACCAGTACATACTGGCACCAGGTAAATGTGGTTGCCATCGCCGATAACGTTCTGAATGGACAAACTCGTCAAATGAAAAATTTAATCTACTAGGAACTGGTAATCCCATCTTTACTGATAGATAGATACTCTGTGCAAAAAATAGGAAGGTAAAAAAGACTTTACTTTGCATGAATGTTGCAAATGGAACTTGAGAATTACCCTCAGCCCAATCTTTTAATCCCAAAAGTGTATCTTGTATGCTTAAACCTGTTTTAACCTCATTATATTTAATAGTATTCTTGTCAATTATCCCCGGTTCTAATTTGGATAATTCATCAATGTTCTTGAGCAAATACTTGGCAGAATCCTTGACCTCTTGCTGAAATGCAGTACCACTACTCATGCTGTAGTATGCCCAGTAAGTTTCGAAGGAAGAAATAGATAAAAGTAAAGTGACACGTTTCTCGTCTAATTGTTGAAATGCCATATAATATATGCTCCAGTATGACTAATGAATAATCTTATTTTAACTATAATCTACACCTTAAAGATAATTTTCTGCAATAGGTCGATTTAAAAGATACAAGAAGTATGTCCCTCAGCGTGAAGCCAAGTAATCCTGAGTGGCTTCATATCCTCAGTTTAGCTTCGGTTTATCCTCTCTAGTAAATTATGATAATTCCTGATGTTTGCAAGTTGGTTTGCAATGATGTTTGCAAACCAACTATTCAGTACAATAGTGACTTGCGATGCCATCCTACCTTACTAACAGGACGTTGGAAAAGTCAAGTATTAGTGATAATATTGTTACGAGTAATAATATATATGAATGAATGTTATGTATGAGATGAGGGAACATCTTTGTAATTTCTTTTACAACTGGTATAAATGCAATGGAAGAAGTTATCCTTGGCGTGATGATAGTGTAAGTGCGTTTGGGATACTAGTGGCTGAACTTATGCTAAGAAAAACACAAGCAGTAAAAGTAGTAAATGCTTGGTTGGAATTCATGAATGTATTTCACTCCCCAGAGGATTGTCTCCGTTCAAAGGAAATCCAATTGCGGGATATTATTTCACCATTAGGATTACCCAAAGTAAGGGTCAGCGCGATGAAAGGGATATGTAAAATAATTGTGGAAGAACATGGTGGAAAAGTACCTGAGACAGTAGCGATTTTATTAACACTACCTCATGTTGGACTCTATACAGCAAATGCAATCGCGTGCTTTGCATACAATAAAAAAGTTGCTATTGTTGACGGGAATGTAATTAGAGTAGTCAGTCGTATTTTTGGGGAAATTCCAAGTCCTAAAATAAGAACATGCGAAAACTTCTTCGACGGCACGATGCCAATCTGAAACTAGCGAAATTCAAACCTTCTCTAGCTCGCCAAAAAGCTTACCGTTTGGTGTATTGAGGAGCCTTACGCGCCCGCTTCAGCCCGACCTTCTTTCTCTCTTTAGCCCGGGCATCACGGGTAAGCAGTCCATTCTGGCGTAATACAGGCTTTAGCCTTTCATCAGCCCTTACCAGGGCTCGAGCAATACCGTGAGATATTGCCCCACTCTGTCCCGATATGCCACCCCCAGCCACCTTAACTACAGTATTATACTTACCGACACTATCGGTAACCAAAAAAGGCTGCAGTACTGTCTGGCGATGCTCAAGACGAGGCAACAGTTCCTCATAAGGCACACCATTGACAACGATAGCGCCTTCACCGGGAAACAGCCTTACCTGAGCCACCGCTGTCTTACGTCTGCCTGTCCCATAAAAATAGGTTTGCTTTTCCAATCTCACACCTCTAAGACTTCTTTGAGCTAGCCTTCACTGAAACTGGGTGGGGATGAGTCTCACCAACATAGACTTTAAGCTTTTTTATCATACGAGCCCCCAGCCGGGTATGGGGCACCATACCCTTGACCGCATACTCAATCACCCGGGTAGGATTAGTCTGCATCATTTTCTCTAAACTGATGCTTTTAAGTCCCCCGGGATATCCTGAATGCCGATAATAGAGCTTCTGTTGAGCCTTTTTGCCGGTAACACGAACCTTATCAGCGTTAACGACGACAACAAAATCACCGGTATCCAGATTACGGCTGAATATTGGTTTATGCTTGCCCATAAGCAGGCTAGCAACCTGAGTGGCTAGCCTACCTAAAACCTTACCTGAGGCATCAATAACATGCCACTCCCGCTTAATATCAGCAGGCTTAGTGCTATAGGTTTTCATGGCAATTCCCCCTGAAAAGGGCGTGCATAATTTACCTGCAGAAGACACAGCCCGCAAGCAGGAGCAGTTGGTCCCGCCAAGCCGGGTTTTTTTGCCTCAATGATACTATGAAACTCCGCAACGCTCATCTTACCCGAGCCGACTTTGAGTAAGGCACCTACTGTATTGCGCACCTGATGGGGTAAGAAGGAGTTAGCCACCATGTTAAAAATAACCAATTCCCCGTCCTTCTCTACTCCTGCTCGATACACCCTCCGTATCGTGTTCCTTATCTCGACTCCGATGCTGCTGGCAAATGAGACAAAGTCATGTTCACCAATAAGAGCCTGACACGCCCTATTCATCGCTTCAATATCCAGATACCCGGTAACAAGGTAGCAAAAGTCCTTCCTGAGCGGAGAGCGCGTTACGCTATTTAATATATAATAGTTATACTCCCGGCTAAGGGCACTGCGCCTAACATTAAAAGCATCAGCCACTCCATACACCGTCTTAACGGCAATATCCCTCGGTAAGTAGTAGTTTAGCCCGGTAATAAATGTCTGCAGCGGGAGAGTCGACCTGGTCCTGAAGGCGACCACCTGTCCCCTGGCATGAACTCCGGCATCAGTTCGGCTAGCCGCCGCCACCCGAGCTCTTTCTCCAGTAAGCTTCCGCAGCGCTTTCTCCATCTCTCCCTGAATAGTGGGCAGGCCAGCCTGTAGCTGAAAGCCATGGTAGTATCTACCGTCATATTCTACAATTAAGACAACTCTGGTGGTCGTTGCCATACTGACAATCGGCGCTACCTCCTGGTTAACAGCAGTAATCACCATCTACTTCACCAACTCAAACTGAACCATAGCCGCCCCATCACCTAACCTGGGTCCTAACTTAGTGATACGGGTATAGCCACCCGAGCGCTCGGCATACCTTGAGGCAAGTTCAGTAAACACCTTCTCGGTCACTTTTTCATCAAAAATAAATGACAGTGCCCGGCGACGGGAGTGAAGTCCGCCTTCCTTACCCAATGTAATCATCTTCTCCGCCAGGCTACGCACTTCCTTAGCTTTAGCCTCGGTAGTGGTAATCTTCTCATAGCCCAAAAGGTCAGTCACCAGGTTGCGATACATCGCTCTCCGATGACTCATTGTCCTGCCAAACTTTCTACCAGCTATTTTATGTCTCATATTGCCCACACCTTTAGCAAGTAACTAAATAGAATTACTATTCCGCAGGTTGATTCTCACCTGTCTCC
>SDBT01011161.1_pt1 | contig 14478 bp, 51 predicted proteins | sample 2277101 | NCBI WGS metagenome assembly SDBT01 (sample SAMN10404973, study PRJNA504765) | marine sediment metagenome | isolation source: marine sediment core GS10_PC15, 103 cmbsf | place: Arctic Ocean: Southern Knipovich Ridge | collected 2010
TGGCGCGTTACTTTGGAGCGTGAATTCTGGCCGTACAACGACGACCCAACCTTCTACGAGACAGAAGAACTCGCCAATGACACGGCCTCGATGCTCGGCGGGACAATCGGCGGAGAAATCGACGTTATACCGCCAGGGTGGAATTTTCCTGAACGGACGGGCTAAAAAGACTTGATCAATTCCGTAGTTGTGTTAGACTCATAATCTGAGTTGCACAAGGAGAGACGAGATGGCCAACATGTCCTACTGCCGCTTCGAGAACACCCTCAATGATCTGCATGACTGCCACGCGGCCATGCTCGAGCCTACTGCAAAGATGTCCGAGCATGAGCAACGGGCGCGGACCAACTTGTTCAACCTCGTCCTCAAGATGGCCGAGGAGATTAACGAGATGGACGAGGAGACGCAGCTGAACGGCGATCCGGATTTCGACGAGGAGCATGAGATAGGCTAATCGGTCGTTAAGACCTCTGTGCTACAATGATCGAGTAATTAGGGAGAAGACAATGTCCAGACACGGATTCGACGACACGGTGGTAGGCTGGGACAACCCGCTACAGACCTTCTTCGCCGACGTTAACAATGTCTGCACTATGTTGGACATGGGCAAGTTCAGCATCGATACCATCGACGAGCTGGAGCGGATCGCCGTCATCAGCATCCCGGCCGAGATTAAGGAACGTCTCGAGATGGATAAGGCCTCCGGCGATGATCCCACGGTACTGCAAAAAATGTTCGCCGAAAAGCTCAAGTAATGTGGACAACAGGCAGGGCCGCCACGCTTAACGATATCTTGCGAATCAGCCTCAGCCCAGACTACGATTGGCCGGCTCCTCTTGGTCTGCGTGGTCCGACAGTGAACCCACGAAAGAAGGCTACGAAAGACCGCACAAAGATCAAGTCGGCTCGCAAACAAAATCGCCGACAAAATAAGTCTTGATCATTTCCTGGGTTGTGCTATACTCAGGACAGTAAGCAACAGGAGACGAAGATGTTCGGAGACAGAAAGACAGTTCAAGACATTGCCGACATGGCCCGCGACAAGCTGCGTAGCTACGGTTTTCGCTGCGACAACATGAAGCTTTCCCTGGTCGTTGAGCGACATGCGACCGAGACAAGTGGGCGAGTGTCCGTTGAGTTCGACGCCGAGTCGGCTACGGGAATGGCCGCGTTTAGCCAGCACATGGTTACTCCAGGTGTCAAGTTCTTCCTCGAGCAGGTGGGTGGCATGGACCCGGAGAAGACGGGCGGCTGGCAGGGCGACAAAGTTGACAGCGACGCCCTCAGAGGGGTTGGCGTCAATCTTATGGTTCATTACAGCCACCACGCTGGCGGCACTAACGGAATCGACCGTTACTACACCGTTCATCCGCAAGGCGAAAGACTGGTTGAGTCCGGCTAAGGCTAACCGTTCTTTAACTCCTCCCTGCTATAATGGCAGGGAGGTTGAGGAGACAGACAGATGTATACGGAAGCGGAACAGGCGGAGATGGACGCATACTTTGCCAGCCTCCCGCCAACAAAGATGGAGCTCGAGGCCGCAGCCAGTATGAAGGCACGACATGACGCAGCGTGGAAGGCCCTCTGCCAAGCTGCATGGAAGAAGCACTGTGACGAGCATTACCGAGCCCACAGGCGGGCGAATTACCCACAGTATTTCTAGGGGATCGCCGGTGTTTAAATGGGTCGTTAACCAATACAAAGGCAACGTGGAAGGTCTGGTTGCTGACTCCTTTATCATTGGATTGGTGGGGTGGATCGCTGTCATGCAACATGATCAAATAGTTGAAGGCTTTGGTCTGTTCGTGCTTGACATTGCCTGGCTTTATGCTAGGATAGTCGGGTAACAGGGGAGACATTAGATGACTGTAGTACAGATGCTTATTGCCGGCGCGGTATTAATCGTGGGGTTCAGTGTGCCTATATGCTACGGCATCAAGAGGTTCTTTGAGTGGCTGTATGAGCGTAGGCATGCAGCGAGGGACAAGGCCATACAGGACCTATATGACCAACATGACCTGACGAGAGAAGAGTAGGCCACGTACATAGTTCGTTAAGACCTCTGTGCTATAGTGGTAGAGTAATAGGGAGACGAGCGATGGAATGTGTGGGCAATGTGCTACTATCTGCGGGGCTGAGCTGGTTCCTCATGTGTGTGATCCTCGAGGCTCAGGAAAGACTTGCGAAGACTTAGCGAGTACTTGACGAAGACTTGACGAAGACTTGACGAAAGTTTGGCGTTCGAAAAGATTTTTCTTTTTTTCAAAAAAGTTTGGCGTTAACAACTATTAACGTTAACATAAATGATTAACACGTTAGCAAAATAATCATCGTGTAGTGTTTTCAAGAAAATCACTAAGTAATCTATTAGACCATCAAGACATCGCGGGCCAAAATTCAAAAAGCCCCTTGATTTTTTTCACATTTTCCTGTATAGTCCCCTTCGAATCGTATGAATCTATTTGAACTTGGAGTATGATCCATTGACGATATACTACCCAATATCGATCATCAAAGCAAAAGGCAGTCCTGCCTCCTTTGTCAAAGAAGGTCCTGAATTCTTTGAAATCATGGATGCACATATACATCTGGTCCAGGTTAGTTCCCAAGATCTAAAACTTGAGCGTGTACTCACTCTAATAAAATTAGGGTTGAAGGAAACCGCCTGTATTATAAATCCGGAAGATTTTGGTCCTATCTACAAAATGAAGTATGGAGTCTGAAATGATACTCACGGATGATGACATGATACAAATGTTAGATTTGGAACTGGAGAAATATACTCCTGAAGAAATGGCAGCAAAAAATGAACACAACCGAAAAATATGGTTACTGATATATACTATAAAAATGGGATTAATAGAAACAGCATATCTTGTAGGTAACTCTAAAGATTTTATTCCTGAGCATAAAGAGAAATATGGATTATGAACGTATTTAAAGCCCATACTTTATTAACTAGACTAGAAAGAATTAAAGATCAAGCCTGTTTGCTAAGGCTCGGCCTACGGGAAACAGTTCATATAAAATATCCTGATAGGAGTGTTGAAGAATACCTCAAGCGTCATCCAACGAATATCTCAATTTTAAAGTTTCAAAATGGTTGATTCAGAAGAAAAGGCCGCGGGTCGGAATACGGCGGATGACGACACGATGATGATCGGCAGGTTCGAAGCAAAACATTATTGGTTCCTTATGAATCTTGGTCTATATCAAACTGCCCAGTTTAAATATTATTATCTGATGTACAGAGGTTTAAATGATTGATAGAAAAAGGGTACTCAAGTTTGAAAAGCTTTTTAGAGAGCAATGGCGTCTTTGGGATATGGGACTCTATGAAACCTCTTTTATCATGCATTGTGACATGGAAGAAATCGCCCAACGTATAAACAAAGAAAAGATCTTGAATGATGCTGAACTTAGATATCGTGCTGTAATCCTAGCTGGAATAGATTTCTCATGATTGATACAGGAATACCAACCAATTTTTCCACTCACCGTAATGCTCTTCAAGGACGTTATTGGTTCTTTTTAGATCTTGGTCTTTATGAAACTGCTGAGTTTGTATATTTTGATGCCACTTTGCTTCATATCCACGTTGCCGCATATATGGGAAGGTCCAAATGATTGATAGAGAAAGGCTACTCAACTTTGATGACATCTATGAGAGGCATGTCTATTACCGTGAAATGGGTTTATATGAAACAGCCAAAATCATGAGTCCAGATTTATCTAGTTTGATTTTAGCTCATTTAAAAATGCAAGCGAAAGAAAGAAACTCATGATTGTGGATCCAGAAAGACTTGATAATGTTGAAGCAATATTCATTGACCATTTTCGTCTTTTGGATTGGTGCCTTTATGAAACAGCCTATATTAAGAATCCTGATGCCAATGATTTATTAGCTGCATCTGTTGAACAAATTCAAAAAGAACGTGCTGAGGCTGGATTATGAGTAATCCAAGAACAACAATATCTAATGTTGAAGTTGGACGCTATTGGTTCCTTATGAATCTTGGTCTATATGAAACTGCTGAGTTTAAATATTTTGATCTTAATTATTTTAAAAATAACCTTGATGTTGTTTTAGGAAGGTACAAATGATTAAATTTGAAAAAGAACTTAATGAAAATACAATAAAAGCGTTGAGAGAAGTCCAACATAAAACTTTTCTTGCAATGCTTGGATTGATTGAAACAGGTACTATATTATATCCTGATCATGGTGTCGCCGCATACCTACGATCAATGCAAATGATAAGAAAGTCTAGAAAATGGTAGAACCAGAAAGAGTACTTGAGTTTGATAACCTATTGGCTGAGTTTCAGTGGCTTATGGATATTGGCTTAAATGAAACTGCCTATTTAAAAGTTTCTGATATTAGTGAACTTTTAAGTTATAGAGTTCAACAGGATTGGAACAAGCTCTCTGCAGGAAGTAGTTATGATTGATCCAGAAAGAGTACTTAACTTTGATTTCATCTTTCAAGATTATCATATATTGAAGCAACTTGGGTTGCTTGAAACCAATGAGATCAAAAATAGTGACATGAGAGATATTATTGGTTACATAATGCGTAAAGCCAATAAAGGTAGTACCCTTAAAGAACTGAGTGAAATATTATTATGTCAATGATGTCTCCAAGAACCACAAGTAGAGCTGACTTCTATGATATTATAGATAATCGGATTAATGGAATAACCATTACAAAGACTGGTACTACTCCGTCAGCTTATGATATACTTGTACTCATGAAGTTGGGTCTGAAGGAAAGCGTAGCTATAAAATATCCTTTAGACTTTGGAAAGGTGTATGATTCTAAGTATGGTCATAATCCTCACCCCCTCCCCCGTCTATCGGATTAATAATTCCCCTTTATACTTGGACTGTCCAAAATTCCGCCAAAATTATTGATTTATCGCCTAGCTTCCATTATACTAGCCGTCGAACCATAACGACAGGATTCTGACATGATGGGTAAAGTACAGCTATCATTCGCACTGTCCAAAACTTTGAATAGTAGGACTGTGGGTCATGCTGTATGGGTGCTGGATACTTTAGGTCTGAAAGAAACTATAGACTTACGCTTTGGTCCAATGGTAGGTTGGGATCCTAATGCTAAGGCATGGTTTGTGGATATGGATTTGTATATGAAATGGAAGAGAACCCAATGAACGAGTTTAATACTACAGATTTAAAAAAATTGAATAGAATGGGATTACGGGAGACTATAGAAATAAAGTATCCAATAGCCTTTTGGGATAATATTTTTGGATCGTGGTGGATAAACTTTGGAGCATATGAGGAAAGGATTTTTGATGAATATAATTAAAAAAGGTATCCAAATTTGGTTCATTGGAGCAGGTTGTGCAGTCTTGGTTGGATTGGTACATGGTGTATTGACTTTTTATGGTATTATCTGATGGGACTAACAGTATTACAGATTGCAGATGAACCTATACAAGTGTTGGGCAAGATGGGATTACGGGAAACTATTGAAATAAAATATGATGTATCAGTACGTTTTGATAAGCAATCTAATACTTGTTTTATAGAAGTGGATGTTGATACAACTGAACATTGGATAAAGGCGATTTAATGGATTTAACAGTATTAAAAATAGCAGATATTTATGTACAGGTATTAGGTCGAATGGGATTAGAAGAAACTATAAAAATAAAATATCCATCAGTATCATACAGTACACTTACAAAATTATGGTATGTAAATATAATAGAAGTTAAAACAGAAACTCATATTGTAAAGGTGATTTGAATGACTTATAGTAAAGGCCCAATACCATATATGTCAACGTTTAACCCAATGGATGTTGGCACTATAGGTGATTTTAAGTTTGATGAGTATAGCACTCTAAAAAAACTTGGGTTGCATGAAACGGCATTATTTTCTAATTATCCAGTTCATGTATATTTCAAAATTGTAGAACAATTAATACAAGATGATAAGATTGCATACAAACAATTTAGTAAAAAGTTTAAGACTCATATTCAGGTAAAGAAAAATGGAAAATAATGATTTGAGCCATAAGTCGTATGAATGGAATGTAGATTTTGCAGGGCATGATAAATGTCAATTAATGGGACTTAAAGAAACTGCTATTTTTGTTTACCCTGAGGTACTTAACTTTTTTAACAGAATGCAGAATTGGCGACAAAATGAATTGGATAAGTAAATGTTAAATGATCATAGTCCACAGGCGGCACATAGATCTTATGCAATGGGATTACATGAGACTGTAAAGTTTCTTTATCCGATATGGTATGGTGAGAAGGGTCGTCGAGGGTTTGAAGAAACTTATCGGCAATTGTTTAATAAGTGAGGAATAAATGACTCGATATGTTTATACATCAGAATTACGTGAAGCTCGAGTTTTATATAATTTAGGATTATTTGAGACCTTTATGTTAAAGCATCCTACATTATATAAACTGGAAATTGCGGTGAAGCCATTTCTTGACGTCGCTGATGTCAGGAGATGGCGGCAGCGGCCTGGGTTTACGATATAACATGACTGATTTTATGACTATATTTAATATTGTTCTTTGGACCATTAATGTGGTATCTGTTATTGCGCTCAGTGTATATTTTATATGGCGTTATTTTAATAATCGACGTGTAGAAAGAGAAGTTGGAATTCATAATTGGATGATTAAAATGGGATTATATGAAACATTGGGAATTATTTTATTTAAACATGGCAAATATAAGAGAAAAATATTGAGGGTAATAAGATGACTATTGATGTTGGATTATTATTTGCATTGTTTATAGCGAGTTTTGGCTTGTGGCAATTTGTCAGTGCTGTGTGGGGAATTTCAAGACATTTTTATGCTGATTCAAAACGGATGGAAGTTTTGAAAATACGGATGGTATTATGGCGGCTTGGATTGCATGAAACTATGGAAATTAGATCGGCGAGGTATTACAAATGGAAATAGTAATTGCAATTGTTATGTCTATAATTATTGGACTTATTGGTGCATTTCTGTTATTTCAATTTCAAGAGCGTCAAACTCGAAAACGTAATAGATTTTGGTTTGAAATAGAAAATTTATGGGCACTTGGGTTAAATGAAACCGCTGAAATTAGATCGTTGAGGTATAAAAAATGGTAATAGTAATTGATATTATTCTTGGTATTTTAATTGTAGTGGGATTTGGATTTGCTATTTTTAGCGTGATGTTTGTAGGCTTGTTTAGAAACTTTAAACAGAGGAAAATTTGGGCAAAAATGAAAGTGTTAAAGAAGCTTGGATTACATGAAACTTCAGAGCTTACATGGAAAGGGCGATATTACAAATGGAAATTTTAGGAATCATTGTTGGTTTTGCCATTGTAGTTGTATCTTTTTTTTGTTATCTTATATTTTTGGATTAGGGAGATATTACAAATGGAGGTAACAATGCTTTTATTATCTGTTATTATGTTCGTTGTATGCGTTGCTCTTTATTATCATAGGTTAGCAAGTAAAACGGTTGATGAGGCGACTGTATTTTGGAAACTGTATAAAATGGGATTACGAGAAACTTTAGTGATCAGATCGGCGAAAAGGTGGTCAAAATGATTGAAATAGTAGCGTGGTTTATATTGATAATTTCGTTTCTGGGAATGATTTATTTTGGGATAAAGCTTGTTCAAAGTAGGTTTGATGAGAAGAAGTATTATAGGAATATGCGAGTTTTAATGAGATTGGGATTATATCAGACTGTGATATTTAAAACTGTACCTTATTATGATGATTATATTATTCATCGGATGAAACAAATGTATAAGCTTTGGGATTGATATGGAAGTTTTAGGTTCAGTAATTGGATTTATAATAGGTTGTATTATTGGAATGGTTTTTCTTCATCCAGTTTTGCTTTTTATTGATTATGTAAAACGTCGTATTTGGATGTATAGGACTAGAGATCAATATAAGTTTGATAGGTTATTGAAATTGGGATTATATGAGACAGCGAAAATACGATATCATCATAAATTGAAATTATTTGTTGATAGGTGGTATTAGAAATGGAATGGATAGAAATATTTGTAATGTTTATTGGAGTAGTGGCATTGATATTAATATTTTTGTTAATGGTAATAAGGGGTATTCAATTTTCAAGTGAGAATGTTTATGAGAAGTATATTCATTTATGGAAATTAGGATTACAAGAGACTGCGGAAATACGATATCGAAATCTTAAACGATTTAAAATTTGGTATAGGTAATAATTATGTTGTATGGATGGGAATACGGTGAACTTTTATTAATGATAGTAGGTGTATCACTTTTGATGGCGCTAGTTTTATATTCATGTGCTGAAATGATTCGTGAAATTGTAAATTATAATGATAAGAAACGGCGATTATATTCAAAAAAGATGACTTGGTATATCAAAGTAGGTTTAAAAGAGACTGCTGAAATTAAAGATGCTGAATGGTATGACACATTTATTAGGATGTAGTGATGATATTAATGATAATGGGAATATCCATTGGAGTTATATTGATAGTGTTTTTTTTAGTGCATATTGACCCTAATTTGTCGATGCGGCGGAGCCGTCGAGATCTTAGACAGTTTTATGAAATTAAAAGATTGATTGATATGGGATTATATGAGACCGCTGTAATTAGACAATGTAAATATCGTAAAAATACTTTCTTAATTAATAAGGTTTGGCGGTAATTATGGAATGGATGGGAGATTTTTGGTTTGCGGTTTTATTGTACGGTCAAATTTTCTTAGTATTTCTTTTGATTTATATAAAGGATATGATAATGGAAAGAACTTTACGACAACGGGCTATTGAGCAGAATCAACGGCAGCAAATAATAACGAAACAGGATCGTATACAAGATGTTTTGGTTGCTATGGGATTACGAGAAACTATGGAGTTTCGGCGGGCATCATTCAGATTTTCTGAGATATATTCTCTTAGGGATTGGGGATGGGTTTCGTAGATAATTTTGCGTTACATCAATACCATAGCGGCTTCGCCGCTTCCTTCGGAAGTGGTTGTGAGAATAAGGTGGCGCACTTTTAAACTATCGTGTTAATGGAGTAGAAAATGGAATTTGAAAATTGGTTTATTTTATATGGAATATCTCTGGTTGGGACGGTCACTGTATGTTGGATAATGTTTGTTGTTAAAACTCAAATACGTTTTTGGGCATTTCAAAAGAAACAAACTATCATTGCACAACAAGATCTCTTACAGTATAATTTAGGACGGATGGGATTACGCGAAACAATGGAATTTCAGCGAGCGTCGTTTAAGCATCGGGATATGTATTCTGAATATCATAGAATAGAATTTGGTGTTTGATATGAGTGAACTTATACTAGTTATTATTGGGATGATGATACTATTATATGTTTGTGAGATTCTTCTCCGGGTAGCGGCATTTATGTGGCATGGTGGTATTCAGCGTGTGATTAATAGCCGTAGGGATAAGCGTATACTTTGGTATTATACTATGGGTCTTAAAGAAACGTTAACCATATTGCATGGTGGTTCATGGGCCTGGTGGAAACGGCTATGATATTATTTGAAATATTAGTAGTGTTGATTTGTTTGCCGGTTCTTTGGTTTATTGATGGTATAATTTGGTTTGATGGTCAAGTACGCGATGCTGGAGGCAGAATTAGGAATAAAAAAGTAGATAAATGGAATAGACGCGTTGTTTGGCTTCGTAAAATGGGACTTAATGAAACTATTGATATAACTGGAGGATGGTATAAATGGCGGAAATGAGTGGAATTGATATAGCTAGTATTATTGTCGCTGGTTTTATAGTATTTTACTTCATGCATAAGTGGATTTTTCTTCCTGGAGCTCAGGTTATTGTAGAACAAGTTGATAGCTTACTATTGAACTTTAAGTATGCGAAATATGAGAAGCTTACTGACTGTATGAGTTGGCATCATCGTATGGGACTTCATGAAACGATCGAATTAAAAGGCGGTTGGCCAGTATTTCCTAAAGATTATTGGGGTAATTAAAATGGGCGCTATTGTTTTAGTTATATGGGGAATTGGAATTCTTTGGATATTAGGTTTTGCTCTTGATGTTTTCTTTGATATACAACTCTGGATAGAGAAACGAATAACAAAATATAAAATGAAAAAATATGATGAGCGGGTTAACGCTATAGATTGGCTTTCTCAAATGGGATTGTTAGAAACCATTCAAATTAAAGGTGGATGGCCGGAATGTTATTAATCATTGTTTATATTTTTATTGCGTTTACAATACCATCATTGGTGTGGATTGCCTGGTATTATATTGATCGAAATATTAATATAAAACGTGGAAGAAATCTTTTGAAAACTTTTCACTGGCATTATACGATGGGGTTGCGGGAAACTATGCTAATAAAAACTGGAATTAAGATTGATTACTAAATTTTGCGTTCACATCAGTACCATAGCGGCTTCGCCGCTGCCTTCGGCATATGAAAGTGGAGTTCAATAGGCGCGTTTTTAAAAGTGAGTATATAATGGATATAATATTACAGATAGACATATACTGGATAATAACATTCTTCTGTATTGGCTTTACTATTCGAAATGTCTTTTCTATTATGAAAAGCAGAAAGACCATGAAAGAAGCTGAGCTCAGTATGGAAAACTATAACAAGCATCAGACATTACATCAGATGGGGTTACGTGAAACAGCGGAGATTCTTTATTATCCAAAGATATATCCAATAGAACATTTTGATTTTTATTTGAACGGGAAATAACCCCAATGATAACACAATCTCAGCGATATTCTCCCGCTCTCTATAGAGATAGGGTTGCCGTTATTGATCAAATAAATTTTGACCGTAAGATACATGGAATTGAATATGTTCAGCTTAGAATGATGCGGTCAGACTGGCTTTTTCTTATGGGTTTATACGACACGATGTTCATAGTAGGTTTAAAGGTCTGATCCAATAGTCCTTGAATTAACAGAAGTTTTTTCTATAATAACGTCTTATAATTACTCGTCCATCATTAAACGGGCGGCAAGAATATCCACACTTGGAAGTTTTGTATTTAGAACAAAAGAGAAATGTCGGTGACCCCAATAAGTCTTACTTTTGATTGGAGCAAATAGTTCATTATCATTTTTGATTTCGCCTTCATCAAACATCACAGAATGAATCAACATTAAACAAAGTTCACCTTCATCTGTAAAGTTGAACATAGTTCTTGGTTTTTTAAAGTTATCAAATTGTCCTTTATATCCTTCACCGTCAACAATAAATATTCCGTGGGTTTGATCATACACATTAGATGAGGGCCAAATGTGGTCTTGTTTGGTTAACATTCCATCAATTCGAAGTTTGGGGATATCATTCATAACCTTGGTAAATGTTTTTTCACTTCGGAGATTATAGAGTTTATTTGATGTTAGAAACAATTGTGATTCAGCATGATCAAATTGATTAAGTTCAAATTTAGACATTTTTCTTTTTCCAAGTTTATATAGAAGTATAGTGCATAGTATTGGTCAAGTCAATAGATTAAAGTTGACGATCAATGTTTAATATATTAAAATGAAGATATTATGAGTAAAGTAAAGAAATTCCTAGACAAACTAAAATATAAATATTCGCCCACAATCCCTGGATTGGATTACAATGATAAAGAATCCAGAAAGAATTGGATACTTTATATGGCACATAAAACTGGTAAAATGCCTGTAAGAGAAATCTACGACAAAATAACTCCACATATCAGTAAGCAAACGATTAACAATGATCTTCAGGATCTTGAACAAGAAAATCTAATTAAACGTATTCGGGAAAATCAAGGTACGAAACAACAGGCATCATATGTCCTCCCAACCTTTGACGATTCTGGCGAGGAAGAACCAGGCGAAGCTGAAAAGCGTAGGGAGTTTTGGTTCAATTTTGGACTGCCAACTATAAACATAGTATTGATTGCCGTTTTATTTGCCGTTCTTTCTGTATCCAAGTAAAAAAAGATTAACGTTTAATATTGACAAGGTCATTAAATGTCTATATATTATAAATACTGTGGAAGCGATTAACATTGCTTTTAATAGTTAAGAAAGAGTAGCAATACTTTTTCTTATCTCCTTTGCTGTAAAGCCAGCCCAGAAGGGCCCGGATCCGCCTCCGGGCCCTTCATTCTTTTTGACTTCTTAACCTATATCGTGTATTATTTTAGTTAGTGTTCTTATCGGAGGATTGGCTATGAATGAACCTGATCTTTTCCAATTGTTTATGCCTGGCGTTATGGGACATGTTGAAGATCCCGAAACTGCATTGCCGTACTTTCAAATGACTAAAGTTCATGGACAGGATTTCGATATTATTCAGCGGGAGTTGATCAGAATTTGTATGTGGAATAAAGATAATTTGTCTGGAGCGCACTGGCATATTAGTTCAGATTTACTTTATGGGGATTTTGACGCAGTGTTTAAGTTTAATTTTTCAACTAAAGAGGATTTGATGGCTTTCAAATTAAGGTGGTTATAATGGAAATAAAACAGATACCAATATTTTCTCATGCTTTTCTTTTAGATGGATTAGGAGGAGGTGGAGGTAGAAGTAGTAGGGTTGAAGGAAAATTTGTCCAAGTGCAACGTTGGTGCAGTGAAAATTGTAACGGGCAATGGATGGTATTTGATGGATCATCCTTTCAAAGTAGTGGTAGAGTAAGTGCCATATATTGTTCAAAGGCTCAACATGAATCACCTATGATAGATGAAATATATCCACATGCTGAAATTCCAATGAATGGAGATAAAATAATATCGTTTGAGGAAGAAACTGACGCGATGGCATTTAAGCTGTTCTTTTATGAAGAGGAAAAGGTAGATGACTGATATCTTGAAGATGATAGACGAAGCGAACAGAGGCCGCAGAAATGTCCATAACCTATTCAGACGTATAGGAAAAGCTGGCGAAGAACTCGGAGAACTTAATGAGGCATATCTCTATGTAACCTCTGTACAAAATTCAAAAAACAAAACCTGGGAAGATGTCAGAGAGGAGGCTGTCGACCTCATTCTTATGGGTGTTGATTTGGCGTTGACTCCACTACCAATTGATGTTGGTAAAACTCCAGAAGAAATTGAGCAAGAAGTCGTAAATATGATCGAGAAGAAACTTAAAAAATGGAAGGCTCAGATTGCAGCTGGTAAGGATTGCACTTTGACGGCGATAGATGGATTGGAATGAAGGACGCCGGCATCACGGTGATCCGAGATACGAAGAGGACGACTTTGGTGCATTATTTGCACTTATACTTCTTGCTGTTGCGTTACTAGTTGCGGCAGGAATAGTGGTATTCAGCGCAGGCGTTTTACATATTATTGATACTCTAGCGTTTGGAAATTTCTTATCATGGTATTGGGAATTTGGTTTTGGTGGAATATGCCTACCAATTTTCTGCTTCATGATGTCAGACTATTCAAAAAATCCCATAGTTTGGTATATGAATTATAAAAAACTCGATGTTGATTATCGCCAACTTGAAAAAGACGAATACGACGAAATGAAAGAATGGATAGATGAAAACGTCCAAGGTCATTGGGTTGCCAACAGATATTACAACCGATATAGGTTTGTAAGAAAAAGCGATGCCATGGCTTTTAAGCTAAGATGGGGTTGATCTTTCCGAAATTTTTCCGTATAATAGAATCTAATGCTGCAACACATGGAGATGTACAACCAGAGTTCTAGCAAAGATACTTATAGATGATATAATTGAGATGAAAGCCACGGTGCTGTTCGGGCATCCTGAGCGTTATGATAGACTACTTAGTAAATGACAAAGTTAGGGGCCGCCAAGCGGCCCTTAACCATTTCCGATTTCCCATTTCCCACCAACGGCTCCAGATAGTCCGGATAGATTTCGGGCCGCCAAAATAGGCGGCCCGTTATCGTAGTTGGTTGAGTTTGATTAGTCTTGGTATTCACCAAACCCGTCGTTGTTGTCGTCTGCGGGACCCCAATTGGATGCCGTGTCAGTTCCTGCCTCTTCAGCGGCCTTAGCAGCGGCTTCAGCCTGAACGTCAGCAGCACAAGGCGTACCAGCTGTCTTCATGGCTGCGGCAACTTCTGAACTCTGGCAAAGAAGAGCCTCGGCAACCGCTCCCTTCTTCAGAGTTATGAACAATGAAGCAAACTTACGGAGGTTGCAGTCTTTGTCCGACCAGGTTGAACCAATTGAAACACCAAAGCTCATTCCCTGTGCGCCACCTGAGCTGGATCCCATGCACGTACCGGAAGATGCGGCCAATGCGGCTGCGGTTGCGCTAGAAGCGGCAGCCGTGTAAGTGGAAACAGAGTTGTCTTCAACGTTAACATCGCTGTTACCGCTGTTGTCCTGACTCTGACCCTGTCCCTGCTTGCTGGAGTTGTTGCTGGAGTTGTCGTTCTTGTTTCGGCTGGATGCATCCTGAGATTGACTCTGGTTGCTGTTGGCCTTGTTGAAGTTGAGGTTAGAACTG